>Ga0209048_10002466_pt1 | contig 18335 bp, 12 predicted proteins | sample FrelakmetCRP12CR_FD_187146 | JGI IMG/M metagenome (GOLD analysis project Ga0209048, IMG submission 187146) | Freshwater lake sediment microbial communities from the University of Notre Dame, USA, for methane emissions studies - CRP12 CR (SPAdes)... | ecosystem: Environmental > Aquatic >... | reverse complement strand
AGAAGAGCCGGCGCTTGCGCACCGGCTCTGACCTGCGCTTTCGTTGGTGGCGGGGGTAGGATTTGAACCTACGACCTTCGGGTTATGAGCCCGACGAGCTACCTGACTGCTCCACCCCGCGGCGTACCATGAATGTAGCAGCCCCGACCCCGCCCCGACGATCGGACCTGCCCGTCCGGACCGGCAGGGGTGGTCGACGACCCTCAGCCCCCCGCCCCCACGCCGGCGTGACGCTCGGACCCCCTCACGGCGGTGCCACGAGCCGCCGCCACCGTCATCCCCGCGCTGCGGCCCGAGAACACCGCGTCGGCCAGCGACAGGCCGCTCACGTAGGAGCGGGACGCCACCCCTGCCGCACACCGCCCGGCGGCGTAGAGCCCCCCGATGACCGAGCCGTCGGCTCGGCGCACCCGCTGGGCGTCATCGACGTCAAGTCCGCCGAGCGTGATGCACGGGGCTGGGAACACGATGCTGCCGAGATCGCACCGAACCGCGGAGTACGGCGGGTGCTCGAGCGGGCGAACCAGCTCGGATGGCTTGTCGAGCGGGTCGGCGCCGCCGAGGCGGGCCATAGCGTTGTAGTCCTCGAGCGTCCGCGCCAGGGGCCCGGCCGGCAGGCCGCATCGGGCGGCCAACTCGGGCAGGCTCCGGCCTCGCCGTCGATTCACGTAGAGGTTGAGCGGACCAAACAGCCAGGGGAACAGCACGTGGTTCGCCCGACCCCGGAGCAGGTCCCCCCACGGCCGGCCGCGCGGCGTGGGGGCGGCGAGGATCTCGGCCCGGGCCCGGGCCCGCACCGCCTCGTCCACGATCAGCCAGGCCCGGCCCCCGCGGTCGGCGATGCGGGCCGAGAGGGTGGCGGCATAGAGGCTCTCGTCACAGATCCGCTCCCCGGCGGTGTCGACCAGCACACCGGCGGCGAAGGAGGTCGGTGGTGCGTAGAAGCGCGACGCACCACACCGGTCCATGAGCCGCACGGTCGCCCCAAGGGCCTCGGCGGCCAGGATGCCGGACCCGTCGTCGCCGGCGGTGCCGAGCGGCATCGTCCGCGCGTAGGCCGGGGCGTGACGGGCCAGGAGCTCCCGGTTGTAGGAGAAGCCGCCGGTGGCCAGGATCACGCCGTCGCGGGCCCGGATCCGCCGGCGGTGGCCCCGCGCCGCCTCGAGCCGCTCGGCCGCGCCCGTGAGGGCCCTCGGCACCCGTCGCAGGAGCGGGCCGGCCCCGTCGATCAGCCGGTACAGGACGGCGTGCGCGGCCCGGGCGAACGGGTCGCCCGACAGGACGAGCACCTCCACCCCGGCCACGCCGCCATCCCCGTTGGAGACGAGGGAGACGAGCCGGGCCCGGTCGAGCGTCTCGACGCCGCGGGCCCGGACCGCGCCGTGGAGCGCATCGACCAGCGCGTACCCTGTCAGGCCCCTCCCGGCGATGCGGTGCCCGCGGGGCACGGCCGGGGTCTGGGCGGCGTAGTGCTTCTCGTTGCCGGAGAAGTAGAGGCCACTGCCGTCGTCGGTGGGCACGATCGCCTTGGTCGGGTCGAAACCCGAGGGGACCCCGGCACCGAGCTCGGCCAGCCACGCCAGGTCCTCCCGGCTGCGCTCGCAGAAGCGCCGGAGGAGGCCGTCGTGATCGGGAAGGTCCTCCTCGAGGGACAGGTAGCGCCGCATCTGCTCGGGATCGTCGCTGAACCCGGCGGCCTGCTGCTGGGGAGTCCCTCCGCCGGCGTACACCACGCCCCCGCTGCGGGCCGAGGCGCCACCCCGTGCCCAGCGATCGAGGGCGAGGACCTCCAGGCCGCGCCCGGCGGCTTCCACGGCGGCGGCGCTCCCGGCCGCGCCGAGCCCGACGACCACGACGTCGACCTCCTGGTCCCACACTGGTTCGGCCACCGCCGCCTCCCGTCGCTCGAGTCTCCCGTCGGTCTCCTCGGACGCCCTTCACCCGTCATCCAAAACCGCGCCCCGCGACGCGGCCAGCTTCCGATCTGAATGTCCGCTGACGCAGCCCGCCTGGCAAGAGGCCAAGGTCACAAGGTCGCAGGGCCGTCGCCGGGGCGGGCACCATCCCTCCGCCGTATGCTCCGGCGGTGGTCGAGGCGATGACTGATCGGCAGGTCCCCGGGCTGGCGCTGGTCACCGGCGGCGCCGGCTTCATCGGCGTGAACCTCGTGCGCCGCCTGCGGGTGCTGGGCTGGTCCGTCCGCACCTATGACCTCCAGCCCCTGCCCGACGCCGCCGCGGACGGCGTCGAGCACATCCTCGGCGACGTGCGCGACCGCGCCGGGCTGGACGACGTGCTCGACGGCGTGGACGTCGTGTTCCATCTCGCCGCGCGGATCACCCTCGCGACCCGGGACGACGCCGCCTGGGACGTCAACACCACGGGCCCGGCGACCGTCGCCCGTGCGGCCCTCGACCATGGCGTGCGCCGGATGGTGCACACCTCGTCGGTGCACGCGTTCGACCTGGCGAAGGCGGGTCCGCGACTCCACGAGACGAGCCTCCGGCCGGGCGCTGACCGTCCCGTGTACGACCGCAGCAAGGCAGCCGGGGAAGCCGAGGTGCGGACCGTCATCGACGCCGGTCTCGACGCGGTCATCGTCAACCCCACCGGGGTCATCGGACCCATCGACCTGGGACCATCCCGCGCCAACGCCGGCCTGCGCGCCGCGGCGCGGGGTCGGCTGCCGCTGGCGGTGGCCGGTGGGTTCGACTGGGTCGACGTCCGCGACGTGGTCGATGGAACGGTGGCGGCTGCAGCGCACGGCCGCACCGGCGAGAACTACCTGCTGTCCGGCCACCAGCGCACCGTCGTGGCCCTCGCCCGACTTGCCGCCGGGCTCAACGGGCGGCTGGGCCCCGTGGCCGCCCTGCCGGCGTGGGGCGCGGAGCGGGTCGCCCCCCTGGGCGAGCGCATCGGCGGGCTGTGGCACTCGGACACGTTCACCCCGGCGTCCGTCGGGACCCTCCTCGACGACCCTGTCGTCGACCGGTCCAAGGCGGAGCGGGAACTGGGCTACGGGTCGCGCCCCCTGGAGGACACCGTCCGAGACCTCATCTGGTGGTTCCGGGACCGGGGCGACCTGGGCTCGTCGCCGGGGCGCTGGCGGGGAGCGGGGCGCCGGCGGGCCCATCAGACCTGAGGCACCGGCGAGCGTCCGCGTGTCACCGTGACCGGGCGGGCGGCGACCGGTCGGTCGCCGTCAAAGCTGACTTTCGCCCCTGGCGGTGCGGGAGGGCGCCCGGGACACTTGGTTCCACCGGAGGGGAGGTGGCCGACGAGTGGCCCGAGACCCGGACGTGGAGGTTGTCAGGCCAACACCGTCTGACGACCCCGCGGGCGCCGTGCTCGCCGTCGTGAGGGAGCTGGTCGCCGAGGTCCACTCGCCGGCCCTGGCCGCGGCCACCATGATGGACAGCTCGCTCGATCGCGAGCTCGGGCTCGGGAGCCTGGAGCTCGTCGAGCTCCTCGGCCGATTGGAGGACGCCTTCGGCGTCCGCCTTGACACACGTGCACTCGCGACCGCCGCGACTCCCCGCGACCTGCTCGACGCTCTCCGGCACGCCCGGCCTGCTCCCCCCGGCCGCCGGCGGACCGCCCGCGTCGGGGCCCGGCGAGGAGTCGTCACGCCAGCTGGCGCCCGCCCGGCAGCCCCGGGGTCGGGAGCCGACGCCCGACCGCCGGCCGCACCGGAAGCGGCGCGCACGCTCGTCGAGGCCTTCGACTGGCACGTGCGAGCGGGCCCCGACCGGCTCCACATCCGGATCCTCGGCGAGGACGGCCCCGACGTCGAGCTGACCTACGCCTCCCTGCTCCACCATGCCGAGTCCGCCGCTGCCGGTCTGCGCTCGCGGGACCTCGTGCCGGGCGACCGGGTCGCCCTGATGCTGCCCACCGGGCCCGAGTACTTCGCGACGTTCCTCGGCGTCCTGCTGGCGGGCGGGGTCCCCGTGCCGCTCTACCCACCGGCGCGGCCCTCCCAGCTCGAGGACCACCTCCGCCGGCAGGTGGGCATCCTCGACAACGCCGGGGCCACGCTGCTGGTGACCCCCCCGGACGCCCTCCCCCTGGCCCGCCTCGTCCGGTCCCACGTCGCCACGCTCAGCCAGGTCGTCTCCCCGGCGGCGTTGGCCCTGCCGGCCCCACCGCCGGCCCGGCCCCTGGCCCGGAGCAGCGACCTCGCGCTCCTGCAGTACACGTCCGGGAGCACCGGCAGCCCCAAGGGGGTGATGCTCACCCACGCCAACCTGCTGGCCAACATCCGCTCCATGGGACGGGCGGCCGCCGTGGACCCGTCGGACGTCTTCGTGAGCTGGCTGCCCCTGTACCACGACATGGGCCTGATCGGCGCCTGGCTGACCAGCCTCTACCACGGGCTTCCACTCACGGTGATGTCCCCGGTCACGTTCCTCGCCCGACCGATCCGCTGGCTGGAGGCGATCGACGAGTACGGCGGCACCCTGTCGGGCGGCCCCAACTTCGGGTTTGAGCTGTGCCTCCGGGCGATCCGGGACGACGACCTCCGCGGGTTGGACCTGAGCTCATGGCGTTTCGCCTTCAACGGGGCCGAGCCGGTGCGTGCCGAGACGGTGTCGCGGTTCTCGGCGCGGTTCGCGGCCTGCGGCCTCCGTCCCGAGGCGATCACCCCGGTCTACGGGCTGGCCGAGGCGTCGGTCGGCCTCACGTTCCCCCCTCCCGGACGAGGACCCGTCGTCGACCGGGTCGCCAGGGACCCGCTCGTGCGGTCCGGCAGGGCCGTTCCTGTCGCGGCGGAGGATGCCGCGGCACTCGAGTTCGTGGCCTGCGGCTACCCGCTGCCCGGCCACGAGGTCCGCGTCGTCGACGCCGCGGGAGCGGAGCTCGGGGAGCGCGAGGAGGGTCGGATCGAGTTCCGGGGACCATCGGCGACGAGTGGGTACTTCGACAGCCCGGCGGCAACGGCCGCGCTCTTCCACGGCGACTGGCTTGACACCGGCGACCTGGGCTACCTCGTCGCAGGGGACCTGTACGTCACCGGTCGGGTCAAGGACCTCATCATCCGGGCCGGGCGCAACCTGCACCCCGAGGAGCTCGAACAGGCCGTGGGAGCCATCCCCGGCGTGCGCACGGGCTGCGTGGCGGCCTTCGCCGGCACCGATCCCGTCGCCGGCACCGAGCGCCTCGTGATCCTCGCGGAGACCCGCGAGACCGATGCCGACGCCCGGGAGGCGCTGCGGGAGCGGATCATGGCGGTCACGGTGGACCTTCTCGGCACGCCACCGGATGACGTCGTGCTGGCGCCCCCCGGCACCGTCCCCAAGACGTCGAGCGGCAAGATCCGCCGGGCGGCCAGTCGGGAGCGCTACGAGCACGGCACGGTCGGACGCCGGCGCCGGGCCGCGTGGTGGCAGATCACCCGCTTCGCGTGGGCCGGCTGGCGTCCGCGGCTCCGTCGGCTCGGCCGGGCCGCGACGGGTATCGGCTACTCGAGCTACGTCTGGACGGTCGCCGTGGTCATCGTCCCCCCGCTGCTGGTGCTCCTCGTCGTCCTTCCCCGGCTGTCGTGGCGGGTCTCCGCGGCGCGGCGGGGCGTGGGCCTGCTGATCCGGCTCTCCGGGACGCCGCTGGTGATCGAGGGCACGGACCGGATCACCCCGCTTGAACGATGCGTCGTGGTCGCGAACCACGCGAGCTTCCTGGATGGCTTCGTGCTGCTCGCCGCCATCCCCGGCCCGCTCTGCTTCGTGGCCGGCGAGGTCTTCACCCGCCAGCTCCTCGCCGGCTTCGTGCTGCGGCGCATCGGCGCCGAGTTCGTCGAGCGCACCGACCGCGAGCGTGGCATCGCCGACACCCAGCGCCTCGTCGAGGCGGCCCGCGCCGGGCGGCGGCTGGTCTTCTTCCCCGAGGGTGGCCTCGCACGGGCCCCCGGCCTGCGACCCTTCCACCTCGGCGCGTTCGTCACGGCGGTGTCAGCCGGCGACCCGGTCGTGCCGGTGGCCATCCGCGGGACGCGCTCCATGCTGCGGGCCGGGCACCGCGTCGTGCGGCGGGGCGCGGTCCGCGTGGTGGTCGAAGCGCCGCTCCTGCCCTCCGGGGCGGGATTCGACGCCGCCGCCGAGCTCGAGCGGGCCGCCCGGGCGGCGATCCTCCCTGACTGCGGCGAGCCGGACGTCGGATGAGCGGTCGCGCCGCCAGCGTGCGTGGTCCCCACCCGGGAACGGCCGACCCCCGTTCGCCCATCTCGTGCGCCGCTGCGGACGGACCCCCCGCCCCCGTTGTCCGGGGGGCCCGATGACGGCCATCGTGTCGCCGGCGCCCTACTACACGTTCGTCGCGCTTGGCGCGGTGGCGTGCGCTGTCCTGTGCTTCGAGGCCAGGAGGCGTCCGGGCCCCTGGACGGTCGCGGCGGCACGCGTCATCGGACTCGTGCTGATCGCCGACGCCGTCAGCTGGACGATCGCCCTCATCGTGCAGGGCACGTGGTCGGCGGACTCGTCGCTACCGTTGGCGCTGTGCAACATGGCCGTCCTCGTCGCGGCAGCCGCCTGCTGGTGGCGCCGTCCCCTGCTCGTCGAGCTGACCTGGTTCTGGGGCCTGGCCGGCACCCTGCAGGCCGTCGCCACCCCTGACCTCACCGTGGGCTTCCCTCATCTCGTCTTCTTCGAGTACGTCGTCGGGCACGTCGGGATCGTCACCGCCGCGCTCTTCCTCGTCGTGGGCCTTCGCATCGTCCCCCGCCCGGGTGCGGTACCAAGGGTCTTCGCCGTCACCGCCGGTTACACCGCTGTCGTCGGGGTCGTCGACCTCCTGACCGGCGCCGACTACATGTTCCTTCGAAGCCCTCCCGACACGTGGAGCCTGCTGCGCCTCCTCGGGCCGTGGCCGTGGTACATCCTGAGCGCCGCCGGGGTTGCGCTGGTCCTGCTCGTGGTCCTCGACGCCCCGTTCTGGTACGCGCGCCGGCGCCACGCCGGGGAACGTCCCGTCGGCCGGGACGGCGCCGGAACGCCCGGCGCGGGCCGGGGCGGCCGGGTGTCGGGGGGCGAGGACGTCAGCGAGCCGGTCGCCGGGTAGCCGGGAATGGCCCGGACGCCACCGCAGCGAACACCGCTGCACCTCCGCCGCTGGACCGACCCGGCCGTCGTGAGCCTCGGCCTGCTCGCGCTCGCCGCCGGCTTCGGGCAGTTCGGCGCAGTCGCGACCCTCGGTGACGTGGCCAAGAGCTTCGGGCGGGTGACCCACGGGACGACCGTCGCGGAGCAGGCCGGGCTGTCAGGCACCGAGATCGGGCTCGGGTTGGCCGTGATCCGACTGGCGTCGCTCGGAGGGTTGCCGCTGGCCGGGCTCGCGGATCGGTTCGGCCGCCGCGCCACCCTGCTCGTGAGCTGCGGCCTCGGGCTGGCCCTGACCGTGGTCGTGGCGGCCGCCCCGAGCTACTGGTGGTTCATCGCCGTCTTCGCCCTCGGTCGACCGCTGCTCAGCGCCACGGCCGCCGTCGCCCAGGTCGGCGCCGCCGAGCAGACCGCCACCCGCGACCGGGCCAAGGCTGTGGCCCTCATCGCCGCCGGCTACGGCGTCGGCTCCGGCCTGACCGCGGTCATCTACGGGCTGGCCGGCGGCGCCATCGGCTTCCGGGGTGTGTTCGCCCTCGCCATCGTCCCGCTCGTGCTCCTGCCGCTCATCGCTACCCGGGTGGTGGAGACCGACCGCTTCGTCCGAGCGGCGGCGGCCCCCGAGCACCCGCTTCCGGTGCTCGGGGCGGTGGGGAAGGCCTTCCGGGGCCGCTTGCTCGTCGTGGCCGCCGTCGTCTTCGCGATCTCGGCGATCACCGGGCCCGCCAACAGCTTCCTCTTCGTCTACGCGCAGAACGTCCTGGGCCTGTCGGGACCGATCCTCGCGGTGATGGTCATGGCGGCTGCCATCTCGGGCCTCACCGGGCTGCTGGTCGGCCGATGGCTGGCCGACCGGATCGGCCGCAGGCCGACGAGCACGGCGGCGCTGGTGGCGGTCGCCGCCTTCGGGGCTCTGGCCTACAGCGGCTCCCGCGCCGCGCTGGTCGTCGGCTACGTCCTCGGGGTGCTGGCAGGCTCGACCTTCGCCCCCGCCGGCGGATCGCTGATCAACGAGCTGTTCCCGACCGCCGTGCGGGCCTCGGTGGCCGGCTGGCAGGTGGCGGTGGGCGTCCTGGGGGCGTCCGCCGGGCTGCTCGTCTTCGGCGCCATCGCCGACGCCGGCAATCGATTCGGCCTGGCCGCCGTCGTCACCTTCACGCCCGCCCTGCTCGCCACCGGACTGCTCTGGTTCCTCCCCGAGACCAAGGGTCGGGAGCCCGAGGAGCTGTGGCCCGGGGTCCCGTGACCCGGCCTGCCGGCGCGGTGCCGGTGGCGGTCGCGCTCGCCTACGCCTGGGTCGCCGCCGGTCTGCGCCCGTTCACGCTCCCCATGGACACCGCCGTCGCCGTTCCGGTCATCGTGGTGCTCGGAATCTCATGGCGTCGGCCAGGTCCGGCCGGCGGCACCCGCGCCGGCGCGGAGGCATCCCCCCTGCCCCGACGGGGGCTGGCGGTCTGGATCGGCCTGGTCGGGCTCCTGGCGACATGGCAGCTGATCGCCTTCATGTCGTCGCCCCGACACGACCACCCGACCCTCAGCTCGATCGCGGGCGCCGTCATGGGCACCCACCCCGGGCGGGCCGCGATGTTCGCGGTGTGGCTCGAGATCGGCTGGGTGCTGTTCCTCCGAGGTCCGGCGGTGAGGTCTTGGGGTCGCCGGGCATCACGCTGAGCGGCTTTGCCGTCATCGCCCTCGGGGCGGCCGCCGCCGAGGCGATCGCGCGGTCGCGGCCGGGGTGGGTGAGCCTCGGGCAGGCCGTACGCCGGTTGACGCGGACCCGGGCAGGGCGCGTCCTCACCTTCCTCTGCTGGGCATGGGTGGGGTGGCACCTCTTCGCTCGGGGGAGCATCGGGCCCGTGAGGTGACGGCACTGCGCCGCCGCCTTCGCCTCGAGGACCCGGCGACGGCGGCGTCGATGCCCCTCAGCGGTGCCTCAGGAGCCTCTTCCAGGCGCTGACCGACGGCTCGGCGGGCTCCGAGCTGTAGAGCTCGGCGATGTCGCCGGGCGGGGGGCGTCGCCGGTCGCTCCGGCGCACCGGGATCCGGTCGTCGCACGCGGGGCAACGCAGGAACACCCGGTGCCCGTTCCGCTTCAGCTTGGCCGGGTCCAGGAGCGTCGGATGCCCGCAGGACCGGCAGGCGACGTGCAGGACGTTGCCACTGTCGGGTCGCCGGGCCACGCTCGCGAAGGGCTCCTCCCGACCCTGCTCCGACGCAGGTCGAGGGGCACCTGGACGGACGGTCACGTGACAAGGATCGGACGGGAGGCTCGGAGTCTGAGCCGGATTCCGGCGATGGGTCGACCCGTGGGCCGACCGGTGCGCGTCGGGCTACGGTGCCGTCCGGAGGGCCGGCGACGGCCCAGGGGGGACGAACCGCCGATGACCTACCGCGTGATCCAATGGGCGACGGGCACCGTCGGCATCCACGCCGTGCCCGCGATCGCCGTGCACCCGGACCTCGAGCTCACCGGCCTGTGGGTCCACTCGGACGAAAAGGCGGGACGCGACGCGGGCGAGATCTGCGGGATCCCGGCGATCGGCGTCATCGCCACCCGGGACGCCGATGCGCTCCTCGCCACCGACGCCGACTGCGTCTGCTACACCGCCAGCTCGGACATCCGACCGACGGAGGTGATCGACGACCTCGTCCGCATCCTCGGGTCGGGCAAGAACGTCGTCAACACCTCCTACGTCCCGCTTCTCTACCCCAAGGCGGCGGGTCCCGGGATCCACGACCGGCTGCAGGCCGCGTGCCTGGAGGGCGGCACGTCGCTCTACACGTCAGGCATCGATCCCGGCTTCGGCAATGCCGGCCTGGCCATCAGCGTCCTCGCCCTGTGCAAGCTGGTCCGAACCGTGCGGGTGATGGAGATCGTCAACTACGCCACCTGGAACAACCCGTTCACGATGTTCGACGTCATGGGCTTCGGGAAGCCCGACCCCTCGGCGTCGTTCCTCCTGGCCCCGGGTTCGACGGCGTTGGCCTGGGGGCCGGTCATCGAGCTCATCGCCGCCGCCCTCGACGTCCGGCTCGACGGCATCACCGAGACCCACGAGGTGATCCGCGCCGACACCGGCTTCGACATCGCGTCGGGCCACATCGCCGCCGGCACGATCTCGGGGATGCGGTTCGAGGTCCGGGGGATGCTGGACGGCGGGCCCCGCATCGTCGTCGAGCACGTCACCCGGCTGCGCGACGCGGACGCGCCCCAGTGGCCAGAGGGCAACGGCTACCGGATCCTGGTCGAGGGCGACCCGTGCCTGGAGCTGAACCTCGAGCTGTCGTCGCCGTTCGGCGACCACAACTACGCCGGCTGCCTGGCGACGGCGATGCACGTGATCAACGCCATCCCGGCGGTGTGCGAGGCCGATCCCGGAGTCGTGACCGTCCTCGACCTCCCCGTCTACTCGGCGCGGCACCTGATGGCCTGACCCGCGACGCGCCGGGCCTGACGCGCCGACCGCACGGGCGTCCACCGGCGATCACTCCGGCTCGGCCGCCCCCGGGGCGTCGGTCGCCGCCGCCCCCGCGTCGACGGGCGGCGAATCCGACACGGGCTTCATCGCCGTCCGGTCGAACGCGTAGAACACGGCGAGAGCGAACTGGGCGGCCAGTGCCGCCTCCGCGCTCACGAAGGCGAGCCCGATCGTCAAGGGGTAGAGCACCGAGCCGACCCCGAACTGGCGGATGGCGCCGCGGTGGCCCTGAACATCCACGGACTCGTGGAGCAGCCCGGCGTCGCGCCCGACCCACCAGTAGATACCGCTGAAGCTCAGCGCGAGACCCCACGTCACCGCCCCGTAGAGGGCGGCGGCAGCCTTGGCGTCCCAGCCGCCCACCGGCAGGTAGGCGGCGAACGTCGAGGTGGCGAAGGGGATCAACGTCACGCACAGGAGGAGCGCCAGGTTGAAGAACAGGAGCGACCGGTCGACCCTCCTGACCCGGACGAACACGGCGTGGTGGTTGACCCAGATGATCCCGATCACCAAGAAGCTGGTGATGAAGGCGGCGAACGAGGCCCAGTGGTCGCCCAGCTGCCACCCGAGCGAACGAGCGGACCGCGGCCCGTCGAGCTTCAGGTCGAGGGCGAGCAGCGTGATGGCGACCGCGAACACTCCGTCGCTGAAGGCCTCCAGGCGGCCGGAGTCCACCGGTCAGGCCCTCAGCCGAGGACCCCGCGCCGCGTTGGTCTCGCGTCGGGAGCCGCCACCGACCCCGTGGTGCTGGGCGACCCGGACGCCCCGGGCGCCGCCGTGCTCGGGGGGCTGGTCGGCGCCGACCCACCGGGCGCGGTCGTCGTCGTCGACCCCGGCGCGGTCGTCGCGGACCCGCCGGCCGGGGCGGTCGCGCTCCCCGCCGCCTTGATGGCACTGGCGACGAGCTGCTGGGCCAGCTGGATCTTCTGGGCGTAGGTCACGAAGTCCGGCGGGCTCGACTTCAGGGCGTTGTTGGCATCGGTGAACGCCTGCTGGGCCTGCTGGAGCAGCGCCGCGACGGTCTGGCTGGTGGGCGCCGCGCCCCCGCCCGACGGGGGGGTCACGCCACCGCTCGGGGGCGTGACCGCGCCACCGGCGTTCTGCTCCTGGGTGAGCGGGACCAGGCCGGGGAACAGCTGGAGGAGGGACTGCTGGAGGGTGTTCTGGTAGGCAACCTGGTTGCCGTAGACGACGATGACCTTCTTCAGCTGTGGAACGGCCGCGCCCTGGCCCTTGGAGCTGACGTAGAGGGGTCGGATGTAGAGGAGCGACTGGTTCACCGGGATGGTGAGGATGTTGCCGAAGAGGACCTCCGACCCCTGCGTGTTCAGCAGGCTGATGTCCTTGGACGCGGTCGGGTCCTGCTGGATGAGGCTGTCCACCTGGGTCGGGCCCGGGACGCGCTTGCCCGCCGGCATCCGGAAGACCTGGATCTGGCCGTAGTCCTGCGGGTCGCTCTTGGCCACCATGAAGGCGGTCATGTTCTGCTGCACGCTCTGCGACGCGGCAGCCGCCACCATCGGCTGCATCATGAGGAACGACTGGCTCTGGTCGCCGGGCAGCCGCATGACCAGGTAGAAGGGGTCCTGGCGCTTGGCCCCCGCCGGGATGATCCGGCCGTTGGGGCCGACGACCGACGGCAGCGTGGTGGCGGTGGTGGCCGAGCCCACGCCCGGGTCGAGGGCCACGTCCCAGGCGTCGCCGGCCTGGTAGAAGGCGTTCGGGTCGGTGATGTGGTAACGCCCCCACATCGTGGTCTGGGCCCGGAACACGTCCTCCGGGTAGCGCAGGTGGGCGGTCAGGCCGTCGGGCATCGCCGAGGCGTCCCTGAACAGCTTCGGGAACGCGCTCCGGTAGGCCCTGACGATCGGGTCGGTCTTGTCCGTCACGTAGAAGGTGACCGTCCCGTCGTAGGCGTCCACCGTCACCTTCACCGAGTTGCGCACGTAGTTGAACGCCGAGTTGAGCCCGCTGTTGGCCGGCAGCCGCCCGGCCTGGTCGAAGTCCTCCCCGTACGGGTAGCGGTCGGTGGCGGTGTAGGCGTCCTGCACCCACAGGATCCGGCCGCCGACGATCACGGCGTAGGGGTCGGCGTCGAGCTTGAGGAACGGGGCCGCGTGGTGCACCCGGTCGGCGACATCGCGGACGTAGAGGATCCGGCTGCTGGGCGTGATCGAGCTCGAGATCAAGATGTTGAAGTCGTTGAACCGCAGCGCGAACGCCGCCTTCCTGGTGAACGAAGACAGCGTGACGCCGCCCTTGCCGTCGTAGTGGCTGTTGACCGGCGCCAGCGTGGCCTGCGACTCGTAGTCGAGCTCGGGCTGCTTCGTGCCGACGATCGAGAAGTTCGTCGTCTGCTGGCCGAAGTAGATGCGGGGCTGGCCGATCGTCGGCGTCCCCGCCGGGGCGCCGGCCGTGGTCGGCGGGATGTCCCGGATCGAGAAGTTCGGGTTGCCGTCGGTCGTCACGGCGTTGGCGGGGGCCAGGACCGCACCGAACCCGTGCGTGTACTGGAGGTGCTCGTTGACCCAGGACTTGCCGCCGGGCAGCCCGTTCTGGTTCAGCTCGCGGACCGACGCCCCGGTCTGGGTCAGCTGGTTGTCGAGCTGGTACCGGTCGACGGTGATGTTGAAGAACTGGTAGTAGCCCTTGATCGACTGCAGCTGCGAGTAGGTCGTCGGCGTGATCGACGGGAACGGGTCCCACAGGCGGATGTTGCGGATCGTCTGCGCGTTGTCCTGGACGGCCTGGGCCGTGAGCCCGGGCCCCCCGGAGGTTCCGTCGTCGGCCGAGAACGGGGTCTCCGAGATCTTGGTCATGCCCATGGCCTCGCGGGTCGCCGTGATGTTGCGCCCGATGTAGACGGCCTCCTTGGAGTTCTCCACGGGCTTGACGGTGTAGCGCTGGATGATCGCGGGGTAGATGGCGCCGGCGGCGATGGACACGAGGAACCACAGCCCGACGCCCAGCAGCGGCAGCGTCCACCCCCGCAGGTAGATGTTGGCGATCAGCAGCACGAACGCGATCAGCGAGATGAACATCAGCAGCCGGAACGCCGGAAGCTGGGCGTGGACGTCGGTGTAGAGGGCGCCCTTGACCTTGCCCCGGGTGCTCAGCACCAGCCCGTACTGCTGGAGGTAGTACCCGGCGCCCTTGATGAGGGCGAGCAGTCCGAGCAGGAGCGACAGATGGGCCTTCACCTGCGGGGTCACCCGCGGGCCCGGTCCGGAGGTCTGGATCCGGATTCCACCGTTGAGGTAGTGGAACACGGCCGTCACGAAGGTGACCACGAGCACCGCGCCGAACGCCCAACCGACCAGGTTCTGGAGGAACGGCAGCTTGAAGATGTAGTACCCGAGGTCTCGATGGAACTGGGGGTCCTTGGTCCCGAACTTCTGGGCGTTGCGGTACAGCAGCCAGGCGTTCCACTGGCTGGCCTGGCCGACGCCGAGCACGAGGCCGAAGAGCAGGGCGATGCCGAGGCGGACCTGGCCCGCGTGGCGGCCCACGGCCTCGCGGTAGCGCTGGACCAGCTCGTCCTGGGGGCCGAGGGTCAGCCGCGGTGCCAGGCGGTCGGCGACGACCAGGTTGGCGAAGAGGAACAGGAACGCCAGCAGCGTGAACACCAACGCCAGGACGATCTTGGCCCCCAGGATCCCCGTGAACACGCTGCCGAAGCCGAGCTGGTCGAACCACAGGTAGTCCGTCCAGAACCCGGCGATGCCCCGCAGCGAGGTGAGCAGCAGGATGACGGCGACGATGGCGATGACAATGGCGAACCTTCCCCTCGTTACCCGGCGGGGCTGACGAGGGAGGTCCGTGGGGACGCGCATGGCGAGCGACTCTACGTGCTCGTTCGCGCAAGTAGGCAGCGGCACCCCGGGTGGGCGGGCGGTGCGGTCTGCCCCGTGGGGAACTCCTCCCCGAGCGGCGTCGGGCCGGCGAGGGCGTTGTCGTCGCAGTCGGCGCACGGCCCGTCGACGTCCTCGACGACCCATCGCACCCGGGTGCCCGCCTTGAGCCGCGACGTGAACCCCGCCGACACCGCGGCGGTGATCGCGTCCCCGACGGCTCCGTCGATGCGACCCCGCCACTCGCGGTAGGCGCTGTTGATCCGGTCGACGGTGTCCGGGCCGCGGTCGCCGCCCACCGATTCCAGGACGGTCGCCAGTCGGGCGCGCAGGGCACCGACGAGCTCCGCGGCCAGCTGATCGGCGATCGGCCTGACGGATGCCTGGTCGCCCGCGGTCGGCTCACCGCCCGACGCCAGGGCCGCGCCGGCGCCCGCCGCCTCCGCCAGCCCGGGGGCTGCCTTCCCGGACCACACCGCCAACTGGGCCTGCGCCTCGCCGAGGAGATCGGCCACTCCGATGAGGGGGACGCGCGTGGTGCGGAGCCGTTCGAGCGTGGCGTTCTGGTCGTCGGCCAGCGCCCGCTTGAGCACGCGACCCGTGGCGCCCTGCACGGCCTCGACGAGGGCGTCCCGCCGTTGCAGGTAGGACTCGTCCGCGTCACTGCGCGGCTCGCCCAGCTCGACCCGGGCCTTCCCGTTCGCGCCGGCCTCCGGGCCCCCGACGGTGCCGGCGCCGGATTCCGCCGCCCGCTCGCCTCTCGCTCCCTGGCGGGGCGGGCGCTTGCGGACCGTCGGCTCTGGCGGCGCCTCGACGACCCCGGCCCCGGTGCCCGGCTCCGGCACCGGCTCCGGCTCTGGCTCCGGCACCGGCACCGGCTCCGGCACCGGCACCGGCACCTCCTGGCCCACCCCCACCGCGGTGCGGGCCTCCTCCACCGGCTGGACGCGACCGGCGCGGATCTGGGCGAACAGCTCGTCGACCTTGCCGGCGGGTTGCTCGACCTCCGCGGGCGCCTCCGCCGGCGCGGCGGTTCGCCCTCCGGCCGTCGCCGCCTCCAGCGTCACCCGGGGGACGTTCCCGGTCTGCCCGGCCTTGCCGGTCTGCCCGGCCTTGCCGGCCTGCTCGGCTTTCCCGCCCGGCGACCCCTTGACCGGCGGCGTCCCAGGGGCGACGCCGCCGGTTCCACCCGTTCCCGGCGTCGTGGCGGCACGCTCGACCTCTGCCGCCCCTGCGGCTCGTCCCGCATCGCCGGCTTCCTCGGCCGGCGCGCCGACCTCGGCTCCGGCGCGCGCGACCGCCTCGCCCTCGGCCGTCTCGGCGGGACCCTCGCCGGCGGCCTTCTCGCCGGCGGCCTTCTCGCCGGCGGCCTTCTCGCCGGCGGCCTTCTCGCCCGCTCGCTCGGGCCCGTGCTCGACCGGGGCGCCGGGTCCACCCTCGGCGCCGGCATCGGCCCCGTCACCGACTATCTCCTCGGGTCCCGGCTCGACAGCCCTGCGCTCCCGGCCCGCAGCCTCGGCGGCCCGCCTGGCCTCCTCCTCGGCGACGGCGAGGTCGGCGGTGATGCGGTCGAGCTCGGCCCGGACCCCCTCGATGCTGGCCATGAGCCGCTCGCGCCCGGCCAGCAGCTGCTCAACCTGGGTCAGCGCCAGCTTCCGGCGCCGGGAGAGGTCGGCCAGCATGCGCTCGCGGGCGGCCTGGGCCTGGGCCACCATGTCCTTGCCCTGCTCGATCGCCTTGGCGATCATCGTCTCCGCCTCGGAGGAGGCCTCGGCGGTGCGTCGGTCGGCCTCCTCCTGGCTCTCCTCCCGGATCTTCGCCGCCGCCGCTTCTGCCTCGGCCGTGCGCTCCTCGAGCACCGACTCGCCCGACGCCCGGAGTCGGGAAGCCTCCTCGTGCGCCTCCTTCAGCGTGCGGGCGGCACCCTCCTCGGCCCTCGATCGGAGGTCCTCGGCGGTCTCCTGGGCCACCCTCAGGACCTTCGCGGTCTCCTGACCGAGGGCCGACGTCAGTGCGGCGATGCCGAGCGGTGCCGGCTCCGCGGGCGTCCGGGCCTCCGCCAGCTCGAGCTCGAGCTCGGCAACTCGCTCGTGGAGCCTCGAGAGCTCCGCGGCGATCTCCTGCAGGAAGCCCCGAACCTCCGCCTGCTCATAGCCGCGGAAGGAGGTGGAGAAGGTTCGTCGGACGACCGCGTCGACCGACGAAGCCGGATCAGGGGACGCAACCACCTCCCGAGCCTACGGCTCCCCCCACCGGCACGGGTGCATAGCTGCGGACGTCAGCCGGCGGGCGTCGTGGGCGTCGTGGGGACACCCGTCAGGTCGCCGTGGATGCTCCTGAGGAAATCGAGTGCCTGGTTCAGCGTGCTCACGCCAACGACCTGGAGGTGGCGGCCCTGCGCCTTCTGCCGGGCCGCTGCGAGCTCCTCCGGCGGGACGAGGAAGTACTCGCAGCCCTGCTGCTCGACCGCAACGGTCTTCTGCTTCACCCCACCCACCTCACCCACGGTTCCGTCGGGGTCGATGGTGCCGGTCACGCACACCTTGTGGCCGCCGGTGATGTTGTGCGTGGTCAGGGCGTCGATCGAGCCCAGCGTGAATGCCAGGCCGGCCGACGGGCCGCCGATGCCGTTGGTCTGGATCTCGAGACCGACGTCCTTGGGCAGATCGAACTGCTGGTTGTCCGTGGCCAGGCTGACGCCGATCAGGGGCCTGCCACCGTCACCCGGGCAGCGGCTGCCGCACGCCACGGGCCTGATCGTGAGGTGGACGGGGGTGGAGTTGGCCGGCGTGGTCGACGACTTGCCCGGTGTCGATCCCACGGCCAGCTCCGCGGGCGGCGAGACCGGCCGGGAGACGTCCAGCCGCACCTCGTCGCTCGGCTGGTGCGCCCGGATGACGGCGGTGGCATCGGAGGCGAGCGTGACCGTCTTGCCGTCGACGGCCGTGATCACGTCACCCTCCTTCAGCTGGCCCTCTGCGGGTGTGCCCGGCTCGACCTGGAGGATCAGGGCCCCGTCGCCGTGCTCGGGCACGTGGTACCCGAGGCGCCGGAGGGCAGCGACCTTGGCCGAGAGCTGCGAGTCGGCCATCTCCTGGGCGTTCTGCTTCTGGTAGACCGACGGCTTCAAGCCGCCGGTGATGTCCTGCTTCGGCACGAGCGTGGTGTCGGGATGAAGGACCGAGAACATCCGGTCCCACAGGCTCACGTGCTCGTTCACCGCGACGGTGGTGAGGTAGAGCTTCGCGCTGCCGACGTGGTTGGCGTGCACGGTCACCGCGCCGCCGGACCCGTTCACTGCCAGCGCGTCGCCGGGCGAGAGCGCGTAGTACGACACGGTGATGCTGTTGAGCACCACGACGGCGACGATGAGGAGCACGACGAGGCCCAACACCCAGCGCCAGAGCCGGCGCGGGCGGGCAGGGATGGGCGCCCAGGCCAGAGGACTGGGCGCTACCATGCCGCGATCCGTCGGCTCTGAAGCTACATGCATGTCGTCCCGTCGCCCTTTCGGCCTCGGATCACGCGAAACCGCCAGACAGCGTGCCACGGCATCGCGTCGTTGTGTCGACGGCCCCGCCCAAGCCATGGTCCGCCACCCGAACACCCCCCGCCGGCCACGATCCACGTACCACCGCCAGCCCCACCCGGAGCCCCGGCCGCGGGCGTCGAGGACCGCTCGGGCGCCGGATACGCCAAGGCACGCCCTCCGACCCCGTACCGTGGAGGCCCAACCGACAGCCCTCGGGAGGAGCGGTGGTGGCCGAGGCCGACAGGACGGGAACGAAGCGCTCCACAGCCGGACGGCGCGGCAAGGCCGTGGCTGAAGACCGCGAGGCCGAGGGGACCCCCGTCGACTCGGGGACCCCCGTCGACTCGGGGACCCCCGTCGACTCGGCGACGTCCGACGGCTC
>Ga0209048_10002465_pt1 | contig 18343 bp, 16 predicted proteins | sample FrelakmetCRP12CR_FD_187146 | JGI IMG/M metagenome (GOLD analysis project Ga0209048, IMG submission 187146) | Freshwater lake sediment microbial communities from the University of Notre Dame, USA, for methane emissions studies - CRP12 CR (SPAdes)... | ecosystem: Environmental > Aquatic >... | reverse complement strand
CAGCCTCGTCGGTCCCCGCCGTCGGTCGACTCACCATGGTTCTGGCCACGTCACATGGTCGCACGGTCAGGGGACGCCGTCGGCACCCGTGCACCACACGGGCCGTTCCGACGTGAGCGGCTACCGGCCGCTGGCCCTGGCCTGGTGGCGGACACCGGGGACCAGGCCGGCCCGCTCGAGCAGTCGGACCGCACGGGCCTCGTCGGCGTCGACCACCAGGGCGTCGTCCGGTTCACGTCCGACGATGAACGAGACGACGCAGTCGTCACACACGGAGGTCAAATTGTGGGTGCAGTCGGCACAGTCGACGGTGAAGGCTCCACCGCCTGCCGGGCCGGGCACGGATGCGCCATGACGGCCGGTGAAGGGGACCACCACGCCCACCGCACGGTCGGTGCTGCCCGTCAGGTCGGTGCTGCCGGTCAGGTCGGTGCTGCCGGTCAGGTCGGTGCTGCTGGCCACGGTGCTGCCTCCTGGAGTCGATGATCCGGTCGCTACGTCCGCTCCGAATAGTGCCCCCGGGGTGTGACACCACGGCCAGGTGTCGGACGCCCGCCCTGTCCACATGGGCTCTGCACCCGATACGCATCCGTGCCCCCGGGGCCGCATCCACCTCGAGGCACTGCCGCATCGGATCGGTACCAGCACAGGGACGGCAACCCGTCCGGCGCCGGGCTGCCGGGTCGGCGGCATCGCCGCCACCTGCGCCGAGGCGTTCCGTCCCTACCGCGCCGTCCTCGCCGACCTCAACCTGGTGACGAACGCCATCACGTTCACTCCCCCCGGAGGAAGCATCCGGGTGGCGCCGTCGACGTCGGGTTCCGCGGTGGTCCTCTCGGTGTCCGCCACCGGCATCGGCATCCCCCCAGCGGAGCAGGAAGCCGTGTTCGGGCGCTTCGTCCGCGGGGCCGAATGCTCCCAGGACGTCATCCCCGGGACCGGGCTCGGCCTGGCCATCGTCCTGGCCATCGTCGAGCACCACGGCGGCCCCCTCGGCCTGGCGTCCTCGCCCGGCCGGGGCACCACGATCCGCGTCCGGCTGCCGTCGCCAGCCTCCGCCGAGGCCGAGGACGAACGGATCGCTCAAGGAGCGGGGGGATCCGCCGATAAGGAGCCAAAGGCCCTGATGCCGATCGGCGTCGCGGCCCCCGGTGCAGGGGCGCCCGCCCAGGTGTCCGGAGAGCAGTCTGAAAGACACAGCAAGGAGCACCCGAGATGACGACAACCCTGACCCCCGACCAGGTCGCAGCCACGACCCGGGTCCTCATCATCGAGGACGACCCCTCCATCGCCGAGGCGGTCCGGCGCGTGGTCGCCAAGCAGCACGGCTCCGGCGTCGTCGCCACTGACGGACGCAACGGGCTGCGCACCTTCTTCGAGGAGCAGCCCGATCTGGTCGTGCTCGACATCGGACTCCCCGGGATGGACGGTTGGGAGGTGCTCGAGCGGATCCGCGACCTGTCCGAGGTGCCGGTGCTGATCCTGACCGAGCACGACCTCGAGCAGGAGAAGGTCCGTGGACTCACCCCCGGGGCCGACGACTACCTGACCAAGCCCTTCGGCGTCCAGGAGCTTGGTGCCCGGATCCAGGCGCTGCTCCGACGCAGTCAGTCCGCGTCCGCCGCCGCCGGCGAGTCGACGGTCTACCGCGACGGCAACCTCGAGGTCGACTGGCTGTCCCGCCAGGTCCGGGTGGACGACGAGGTCGTGGGCCTCACCAAGCTCGAGTTCCAGCTCCTCCGGACGTTCGTCCGGCACCCCGGCCAGGCCCTGGCCACCCAGCAACTGCTGGAGCAGGTCTGGAACGACCCGTTCGGGATCGGCCCGGAGCGGGTCAAGTTCACCGTCCTCCGGCTGCGCCGCAAGCTCGGCTGGCAGGACGACCAGAAGGACGTCCTCGAGGCCATCCGCGGCTACGGCTACCGCTACACCCCCGTCGACGAACCCGTCGACGCTCAGTAGCCGGCGACGGCGTCCACCCGTCCGACCAGCGGGTCACCGGCCGCCAGGCGCTGCACATTGGTGCGGATCCGCTCGGCCAGCAGTGGCACCACCATCTCGATGGTGTCGGCCGTGTGCGGCGTGATGATGCAGTCGGAGCGGCCCCACAGCGGATGGCCGTCGGGGAGCGGCTCGGGGTCGGTGACGTCGAGCGCCGCACCTCCGATCGATCCCGCCACGAGGGCGTCGACCAGCGCCCCGGTGTCGACGTGGCGCCCACGGGCCACGTTGACCAGCCACGAGGACTCCCCCATGGCGGCCAGCTCGGGGGCTCCGATCATCCCGGTCGTCTCCGGTGTGAGGGCCAGCGCCACGACGACGACCAACGCCTCCGCAAGGGCGTCGTGGAGGGCATCGACCGGCACCACCCGGGCGGCACCGGGCAGTGGCGCCGGGTTCCGGCGGACAACCGTCGCCTCGACCCGGAACGGCGCCAGCTGCTCCAGGAGCACCGAGGCGATCCCACCGCCACCCAGGATCGTGACCTTCTGGTCGTAGAGGCTGGTCCCGGCCGGGATCCCCCACGACCGGGCCTCCACCCGGGCCGGCAGGTGGCGCAGCCCGGCCAGCGCCAGGGTCAGGGCGTGCTCGGCCACCGGCTCGGCGTAAGCGCCCTTGGCGCATGTCCAGATCCGCTCGCCGTCGAGGAGCCCGGCCTCGGCCACCCGCTCCACACCGGCGAACGGGAGCTGCACCCAGCGGGCCGCGGGGACCTGTTCGAGCCAGGCGGCCAATCCGGCCATGTCGGTCGGGTCGAGCCACACCAGGCTGTCGGGGCCGTCGACCAGGTCCACCACGGTCCCTCCGCCGGCCCGGACCGCGTCGGTGGCGAAGTCGGACGGAAACGGGCCGACGGCGACGCGTGGGGCGGTCATGGCCACACCGTAGCGAGGCCCTCCCGGGACCGCCCCCCGGTTGCGTAGATTGGGGGCCTGTCCGGTGCCAGGGGGATGCCATGCACGTCCAATTCAATGTCCGGGACTTCCTCGACCGGGCCGCGTTCACCTACCCGGAGCGGCTGGCCCTCGTCGACGAGCCGGACCAACCGGCCGAGCCGTGGGGCCCGCTCACCTTCGCCGATCTGGCCGCCCGGGCCCGGGCCCAGGCCGCGGGACTCGACCGCCTGGGGATCGCCCCCGGCGAGCGGGTGGCCGTGGTGTCCCACAACTCGGCCCGGCTCCTGACGTCGTTCTTCGGGGTGAGCGGCTGGGGCCGGATCCTGGTCCCGGTCAACTTCCGCCTGGCCCGGGCCGAGGTCGAGTACATCCTCGAGCACTCCGGGGCCTCGGTCCTCCTCGTCGACCCCGAACTGGACGAGGCCCTGGCCGGGATCGGCCCCCGGCACCGGTACGTCCTCGGGAGCGAGTCGGACGCCGAGCTCTACCTGCCCGACACGGAGCCCGAGCCTTGGGCCTCCGACGAGTCGGCCACGGCCACCATCAACTACACCTCGGGCACCACGGCCCGCCCCAAGGGCGTCCAGCTCACCCACCGCAACTGCTGGGTCAACGCCGCCGTGTTCGGCTGGCACACCGGCGTGTCCGACCGCGACGTCTACCTCCACACCCTTCCCATGTTCCACGCCAACGGGTGGGGCATGCCGTGGACCACGGCGGCCATGGGCGTCACCCAGGTGGCGCTGCGCAAGGTCGACGGCACGGAGATCCTGCGACGGGTCGAGCGCCACGGGGTGACGCTCCTGTGCGCGGCGCCGGCTGTCGTCAACGCGGTGCTGGATGCCGCACCGGAGTGGGACGGCGACCTTCCCGGTGGCGGCACCACCCGGATCGTGGTCGCCGGCGCCCCGCCTCCCAGTCGGACCATCGAGCGGATCGAGTCGGAGCTGGGCTGGGAATTCCTGCAGATCTACGGCCTGACCGAGACGTCGCCCGTGCTCACCGTCAACCGGGCCCGGGCCGAGTGGGACGACCTCCCCTCCGACCAGCGGGCCCGCAAGCTGATGCGGGCCGGGGCCCCTGCCGTCGGGACCGAGTTGCGGATCGACGAGCACGGCGAGGTGCTGGCCCGCTCCAACACGGTGATGGACGGCTACTGGCGCCAGCCCGAGGAGACGGCGGCGGCCCTGGCCGGCGGCTGGTTCCACACCGGTGACGGGGGAACTGTCGACGACGAGGGCCATCTGAGCATCCTGGACCGCAAGAAGGACGTGATCATCACCGGTGGCGAGAACGTCTCGTCCATCGAGGTGGAGGACGCCATCTTCTCGCTGGACGGCGTGCTCGAGGTCGCCGTGATCGGCATCCCCCACGAGAAGTGGGGGGAGATGGTCCTGGCGCTGGTGGTGCCGGCCGAGGGGAGCGGCGTCACCGAGGAGATCGTGATCTCCCACTGCAAGGTGGTCCTGGCCGGGTACAAGTGCCCGAAGCAGGTCGAGATCCGCGACGAGCTGCCCCGCACGGCCACCGGCAAGCTCCAGAAGTTCCGGCTCCGCGCCCCCTACTGGGAAGGCCTGGACCGCCAGGTCAACTGACGGCGGGCTCCGATCCGACCGAGCGGACCGCCCGGTCACGGGCACCGGAACCGTCGGCGTCCAGCCACTCCTGGATGCGCAGTGCGGTCCACACCGGGGCCTCGAGCATCGGAGCGTGGCCGATATCACGGGCCACCTCGAGCCGCCACCCGGGCCTGCCCTCGACCATCCGCCGGGCGGTGGGCAGCGGCACCAGCACGTCGCGCTCGCCGTGCAGGAGGAGCACCGGGAGGTCGATGGCGTCCAGTCGGGCCACGGTGGGGGCCGGCCGGGCCAGCAGCCGGGCCAGCGAGCGGGCCGACGTGAGGTAGGCCTGGTCGCCCAGGGCGCGGTCCCGCGAGGCGGTCAGGGCGACGTGGGCGTCCATCACGTCCGTCGGCACCCGGCCCGGGTCGACGCAGGTGATGCCGAACACACGGCGCACGGTCTGCTCGGCGGTGGTCCGGTTGCGGCGAGCGTCCAGGTACCGCTCCCCCACCCCGGGCACCGAGCACAGTGCGAAGTTGACCAGCACCCGGGGGTGGACCATGCCGAGCCGGGCGGTGGGCAGCGCCGGGTCGACCAGCACGAGGCCGGCGACCAACTCGGGCGCCGTGGCCGCCACCAAGGAGGACACCAGCCCGCCCAGCGAGTTGCCCACCAGGACCACGGGTCGGTCGGACACCTGGCGGAGGAAGCCCTCGAGCATGGCCGCGTGGCCGTCCACGTCGGGCCTGCGCCCGGCCGTCGGCGTCCGACCGTGACCCAGCAGGTCGACGGCGATCAGCCGGTTCCGCCCGATCAGGTGGGGTGCCACCGCCGACCAATTGAGGTGGGAGCCGCCCAGTCCGTGGACCCCGACCAGGAGCGGCGCGTCCGACGGCCCTCCGTAGTCGACGTAGTGCACGGGGGCGCCGCCGACGCCCGCCACGTGGGAGGTGTGCTCCACTCCGGAGACGGTCGTCACCCCAGCAAGGCTACCGTCCGTCCCCGTCGATCCGGCCGCGCGGCAGGCCGTACCCGTCGATACGGCCACGCGGCAGCCCGTTCCTCCCGTGCCGGCGTGTCCGGCCGGGGGCGGAGGCTGCTCAGGCCTCGAGGAAGTCGAGCAGCAGCCGATTGACCTCGTCGGGGGCCTCGAGCTGCATCCAGTGCCCGGGTCCCTCGATCCGCTCGTAGCGCCACGGTCCGGCCACGTAGGCCCCCGAACCGGCCATCTGCTGCTCGGTCAGGGCGAAGTCGCCGCTGCTCCAGACGCCCATGGTCGGGGCCTGGACGAGGGGCAGGTCGAGCGGCGGTGCCACCCATCCGTCGGGCGTGATGTTGGCCCGATACCAGTTGAGGGCGGCGGTCAGCGTGCCGGTGGCCTCCCACCGGGCGACGATGGCGTCGGCGTCCGGGTGGTCGCACCAGGAGCGGAAGTTGGCCCATCCGTCGGCCGACAGCCACGCCTCGGCCACGCCGGGGGTCTGGAAGAAGAACATGTACCAGGACTTCTCCATCTGCTCGATGCCGGTGGCACGGAACGACGCCGGGTGCCCGACCGAGAGTGCGGCCAGGTCGTCGACCCGGTCGGGCAGGAAGGCGGCGAACGCCCACGCCAGCGCGGCGCCGAAGTCGTGCCCGACGACGTGGGCCCGGCCGATGCCCAGGTGGTCGAGGACGGCCACCACGTCGCCGACCGAGTGGATCATCGAGTACTCGTCGACCGACGCCGGCACGGCGGAGGCGCCGAAGCCCCGCAGGTCGGGCACGATGACCTGGAACCCGGCGTCGGCCAGCACCGGAACCTGATTCCGCCAGAGCGCCCCCGAGTCGGGGAACCCGTGCAGGAGCAGGACCGGCCGCCCCTCGCCCGTCACCTCGACGTGGATCCGCACGCCCCCGCTGTCGATCTCCAACTCCCGGCTCCCGGCGCCCACTGACCGGCTCAGCCCTTGTCGCCGGACGGGAAGTGGAGGGCGATCCGCCCGCCGTCGCCCGCCCGGTCCGAGTCGGGCCAGCGGGTGGTGATCGACTTCAGCCGGGTGTTGAACCGGACGCCCTCCATCCCGTGGATGTGGGCATCGCCGAACAGGGACTGCTTCCATCCGCCGAACGAGTAGTAGGCCATGGGCACCGGGATGGCCACGTTGATGCCGACCATGCCCACCGACACGTCACGGCGGAACCGGCGGGCGGCGAACCCGTCACGGGTGAAGATGGCGGTCCCGTTGCCGTACGGGTTGGCGTTCACCAGGGCGATGGCCTCGTCGAGGGTGTCGACCCGCAGGAACGACAGGACCGGGCCGAAGATCTCGTCCTGGTAGACGGCCATGTCGGTCGTCACCCGGTCGACCAGGGTCGGGCCGAAGAAGAAGCCGTCCTCGCCGCCCTCCACGGTGAGGCCGCGTCCGTCGACCACGACCTCGGCCCCGTCGGCCAGGGCCGAGTCCACGTAGCCGGCCACCCGGTCCCGGTGGACCCGGGTGATCAGCGGCCCCATGTCCGAGGAGGGATCGGTCCCCGCCCCGGTCACCAGGACGCGGGCCCGACCGGCCACGGCCTCCACCAGCGGGTCGGCGTCACCGACCACCACCACCGCGGAGATGGCCATGCACCGCTCGCCGGCCGAGCCGTAGCCGGCGGCGATCAGTGCGTCGGCCGTCGAGTCGAGGTCGGCGTCGGGCAGGACCACGGCGTGGTTCTTGGCGCCCCCGAGGGCCTGGACCCGCTTGCCCGAGGCGTGGCCGCGTTCGAAGACGTGCTGCGCGATCGGCGTCGACCCGACGAAGGAGACGGCGGCCACCTTGGGGTGGTCGAGCAGGGCGTTGACGGCCTCGGCGTCGCCGTTCACCACCGTGAAGACCCCGTCGGGCAGGCCTGCGTCACGCCACAGGTCGGCGATGAGCCCCGCAGGGGACGGGTCGCGCTCGGACGGCTTCAGCACGAAGGTGTTCCCGCAGGCGATGGCCACCGGGTACATCCACATGGGGACCATGACCGGGAAGTTGAACGGGGTGATCCCGGCCACCACGCCCAGCGGCTGACGGATGGAGGAGGCGTCGACGCCGGTCGAGACGTCCTCCGAGAATTCGCCCTTCAGCAGGTGGGGGATGCCGCAGGCGAACTCGATGACCTCGATGCCCCGGGCCACCTCGCCCTTGGCGTCCTCGAGTACCTTGCCGTGCTCGGCGGTGATCAGGCGGGCCAGGTCGTCGCGGTGCCGGTCGGCCAGCTCGCGGAAGGCGAACAGGATGCGACTGCGGGCGGTCAGCGACGTGTCCCGCCAGGACTCGAAGGCCCGGGCGGCCGACTCGACGGCGTGGTCGACGTCCTTGACCGTGGCCAACACGACCTCGGCGGTCTGCTCGCCGTTGGCGGGGTCGAAGACGGGGGCGGTGCGTGCCGCGGCCCCCTCGATGGATGATCCGATCTGCTTCACGGGGTGACGCTCCTCGGGGAGCGGGGCTCCCCCTCGTAGTGACGGGTGATTCGACAGTGGCGGGCCCGACGGTGGGCCCGGGGCCCTGCAGGGCGGCGTGCGACAATCGTCGCATGGGTGACGACGGGGACCAGCGCGGGAACGGGGCCGATCCGGGTCCGACCACCGATCGGGTGCGGCTCCGGCGACTGCCCGACCAGGGATCGCACCGGAAGGAGGACCTGCACGCCGTCCTCGATGCCGGCTTCGTCTGCCACCTGGGCGTCGTGGTCGACGGCTGGCCGATGGTCGTCCCCACCACGTACGGCCGGTCCGGCGACCATCTCCTCGTGCACGGATCGGCGGCCAGCCGGAGCCTGCGGACGGCCAAGGCCCCGGCACCCGTGTGCGTGACGGTGACCCTGGTCGACGGCCTGGTGCTGGCCCGCTCGCTCTTCAACCACTCGGTCAACTACCGGTGCGCCATGGTCTACGGACTGCCCGAGCTGCTGGACCACCCGGAGGAGAAGCTGGCCGGACTGGAGGCCATCTCGGAGCACGCCGTTCCCGGTCAGTGGTCCTACGCCCGTCCGCCGTCGGCCAAGGAGCTGGCGGCGACCACCGTGCTGCGCCTGTCCCTCGACGAGGCGTCGGTGAAGGTGAGCGAGGGCCCGCCCGACGACGACGAGGCCGATCTCGCCCTCGACGTGTGGGCCGGCGAGGTGCCGCTGCGCACCGTCCGCCTCGACCCGGTGGCCGCCCCGGGCCTGACCGAGGGGATCGCCCTGCCCGACCACATCGGGTCGGGTCCGCTGGCACCCGGCTCGGTGCCGGCGCGTCGCTTCAGCTGATCGGGAGTGCTCCATCGGGTCGGTGGGTAGCGGGGATGGGACCGCTCAGCCGATGAACTTGGCCAGCGGCCGGTAGTCCATGCCGTGGGCCTCGGCCACCGGCTCGTAGACGACGGTGCCGTCGACCACGTTGACGCCCTCGGCCAGCGCCGGGTCCTCGGACACGGCGTCCTTCCATCCGTGGTTGGCGATATTCAGCACGTAGGGCAGGGTGGCGTTGACCAGGGCGTGGGTCGACGAGTGGGGCACGGCGCCCGGCATGTTGGCCACGCAGTAGAAGATCGAGCCGTTGACCTCGAAGGTCGGGTCCGAGTGGGTGGTGGGTCGGGTCGACTCGAAGCAGCCGCCCTGGTCGACCGAGATGTCGACCAGCACGGAGCCGTCCCGCATCCTCGCCACCAGGTCGTCGCTGATCAGCTTGGGCGCCTTGGCCCCGACCACCAGCACGGCGCCGATGACGATGTCGGCGTCGGCGCAGACCTCCTCGATGGCGAGGGTGCTGGAGGCCACGGTCTCGAGCCCGCCTCGGAAGTGGTGGTCGACCTGGCGCAGGCGCTCCAGGTTGCGGTCGAGGATGTAGACCTCGGCGTGCATGCCCACGGCCAGGGTGGCGGCGGCCATGCCGGCGACGCCGGCCCCGAGGATGACGATCTTGGCGCAGCGCACGCCGGGCACGCCGCAGACCAGGGTCCCCCGTCCGCCCCCCGGGCGCATCAGGTGGTGGGCACCCATCAGCGGGGCCATGCGGCCGGCCACCTCGCTCATCGGGGTGAGCAGGGGGAGCGAGTTGTCGGGGAGGCGCACCGTCTCGTAGGCGATGGCGGTGTTGCCGCCGGCGACGAGCGCGTCGGTGCAGGCCCGCGAGGCGGCCAGGTGGAGGTAGGTGAAGAGGACCTGGTCCTTCTTCATGCCGAGCCGCGGGTACTCGACGGCCACCGGCTCCTTGACCCCGAGGATCATGTCGGAGGAGGACCAGATGTCGTCCGGGTCGTCCAGGATCTGCGCTCCGGTGGCGACGAAGTCCTCGTCCGGTATGGACGAGCCGACGCCGGCCTCCTTCTCCACGTAGACCGTGTGGCCCGCGGCGGTGAGCTCGCGCACCCCGGCCGGGGTGATGGCCACCCGGTACTCGTCCGCCTTGACTTCCTTGGGTACTCCGACGATCACTGGTTCGACCTCACTGCTCGGTTGGTGGTACTCGATTGCCTGAAGGTGCTGCGGATTGGTGCTGCGACGCGGCAGGTCGGCCGGGCGGATCGCCCGGCGGCCTGTGCTGCGGGACTACTCCTCGATGCTGGTGTAGGCCACCGGCTTCGTCTTGAAGAAATCCCCCTTGGACATGACCACGGCCACGATCACCAGTGGGATGCCGAGGACGAGGACGGCGACGGTGGGCGCCATGTGGGAGTCCCAGTTGGACGAGATGACCACGTAGCCGACCCAGAACATGAACAGCCCCGACAGCCCCGGCAGCAGGATCCCGGTGAAGAAGAACGACGTCTTCTGGAACGCCGCCTTCCGGAAGGCCCAGGCGCAGGCCAGGCCGGTGGCGCCGTAGTAGATGGCCACCAGGACGCCGATGTCGGTGATCAGGTAGCCCAGGATGCTGGAGACGTTGCTGGCGCTGTCGAAGGTCACGATCCCGTACATCCCGATCAGGGCGATGAAGGCCAGCACCACGGTGCCGGTGGCCGGGGTCTTGAACTTGGGGTGGATGGTCCCGAAGAGCTTCGGGAACACCCCGTCGCGCGACATGGCATAGCTGATCCGGGCCGCCGGCAGCAGCGTGGTCTGCGTCGTGGCGATGGTCGAGGTGATGACCGCGAAGATCATCACGTACTTGGCCCAGCTGCCGGCGAACTGCTCGCCGAAGTAGAAGAGCACGTTGCCGCCCTGGTTGGCGATCTGGTTGGCCGGAACCAGCATCTCGACGGCCACGAAGTTGAGGGCGAACACGAAGAGCAGCAGGAACATCGAGATGATGGCGGCCTGGCCCGGGATCCGGTTGGACTCCTTCGACTCCTCGCTCAGGTTCACCGTGGTGTCCCAGCCCCAGAAGAAGAACACGGCGAGGGCCGCACCGGCGGCGAGCGCCTCGTACCCATGGATGTTGCCGGGCCAGAACCACCCGGCGTTGAAGCTCGACGATCCGTGCGGGTGCGAGACGGCCACCTTGATGATCCCGCCGATCGACAGGCCGAGGACGGCGATGTACTCGATGATGACCAGGACCCACTGGAAGTTCGTCGTCCACCGGATGCCGTAGAGGCAGATGAAGGTCACGAAGGCCAGGAACAGCGACGCGGTGAACGTCGTGTACCAGACGTTGTTGGCCGCCGCGGCCGAGATCCAGCCGAACGAGTAGAACAGCTGGAGTGTGTACTGGCCGGCCAGGAAGGGTGCGGCCACGCAGAAGATGACCGACGTGGCCACCTGGACCCAGCCGTTGTACCAGCCCACGGTCGGGTGGACCAGCTTGGCCAGCCATGCGTAGGAGGCACCGGCGTGCGGGTGGCGCCGGTTGAGGTGGAAGTAGGCCACGGCGATGAACAGCACCGGGACGAAGGCGACGAGCATCAGCGCCGGTCCGGCATAGGCCACGCCGGCGATGATGAAGATGAAGCCCAGGGTGGAGGCCAGAGAGTAAGCCGGCGCCACCGACGACACGGCCACGGCCGTGGAGTCGAAGAGGTTGAGCTCGTCGGCCCGCAGAGTGGCTCCGACCTCGCCCTCGGGGACCGGCGCCCCGAACGGTCCGGGTACCTCTTGGGGCCTCCCGCTGCCATCGACGATGTCTGTGCTCATCCGTACTCCCCTTGCTGTTCGTGTGACTGGCTGGCTGCCGGTGCGTTGTCCTGGGTCCTGCACCACCAGTCCCCCAGTGGTCCTGCGTCGAAGCCTGGTTCCGGCAGTCGCCGACCGGAAGTCCCTCGATTCAGCTCCCGATGAAGCTCATCACGTGCTTGATGCGGGTGTAGTCCTCGAAGCCGTACGACGACAGGTCCTTGCCGTAGCCGGAGTGCTTGAACCCGCCGTGGGGCATCTCGGCGACGATCGGGATGTGGGTGTTGATCCACACGCAGCCGAAGTCGAGGGCCTTGGCCATCCGCATGGCCCGGCCGTGGTTCTGGGTCCAGACGCTGGAGGCCAGGCCGTAGCGGACGCCGTTGGCCCAGGCGATGGCCTCGTCCTCGTCGGAAAAGCGCTGCACGGTGATGGCCGGTCCGAACAGCTCCTCCTGGATCACCTCGTCGTCCTGGTGCAGGCCGGCGATGACCGAGGGGGCGAAGCAGTAGCCGCGGTCGCCCACGGGGGCACCGCCGGCCACGATCTCGGCGTGGCCCGGGAGCCGGTCGAAGAACCCGCCCAGTCGCTCGAGCTGGGCGGCGCTGTTGAGCGGGCCGTAGTCGGCGTCGGCCACGTCGGTCCCGCCCACCGTCTGGGCCCTGGCCTGCTCGGCCAGGGCGGCCACGAAGTCGTCGTAGATCCCCGGGGCGGCCAGCACCCGGGTGGCGGCGGTGCAGTCCTGTCCGGCATTGAAGTAGCCGGCGATGGCGATGCCCTCGGCCGCCGCCTCGAGGTCGGCGTCGTCGAAGACGACCACGGGAGCCTTGCCGCCCAGCTCGAGGTGGACCCGCTTGACGTCCTGGGCGGCCGAGGCGGCCACCTGCATGCCGGCCCGGACGCTGCCGGTGATCGACACCATGGCCGGCGTCGGGTGCTCCACCAGGGCTCGGCCGGTGTCCCGGTCGCCACACACCACGTTGAACACGCCGTCGGGCAGGAACTCGGACATGGTCTCGGCCATCAGCAGGGTGGAGGCGGGTGTGGTGTCCGAGGGCTTCAGCACCATGGCGTTGCCGGCGGCGATGGCGGGCGCCCACTTCCAGACGGCCATCATCATCGGGTAGTTCCACGGGGTGACCGCCGCGCACACGCCGATCGGCTCGCGGCGGATCATCGAGGTGTGGTCGGCCAGGTACTCGCCGGCCGACTTGCCCTCGAGGTGGCGGGCGGCTCCGGCGAAGAACCGGATCTGGTCCACCATCGGGGGGATCTCCTCGGCCATCGTGACGGCGAGGGGCTTGCCGGTGTTGGCGCTCTCGACGGCCACCAGCTCCTCGGCACGGGACTCGATGGCGTCGGCGATGCGGAACAGGGCGAGGCTGCGCTCGGACGGGGTGGCGTCACGCCAGCCGGGGAATGCCGCGGCGGCGGTGGCCACGGCGGCATCGACGTCGTCCGCTCCGGACACCGGGGCCTCGAGGTTCACCTCGCCGGTGCTCGGGTCGACCAGGCTCGCTGTCGCCCCGGTCCGGGTCTCGACGTAGCCGCCCCCTACGAAGTTCCTCAGGCGCTCGGTGCTCACAGTTCCTCCCCGGTGTGCGCCATCAGGTCGGCGGGCTCCCCCGTCGACCGTTGGCGGGCAGGTCCGGCCTGCCGATTGGGAGTCATCGTGTCCCATCCCGAGCGATCTGACAAGTCTTTTCGGGAATATCTTCATGAACTTCCACGAAATCCGCTTGTTTTTCCTCGGGATAGCACGTTAACTGTGCGGTAACTGCTACAACTACCCGGGAATGAACATGCCGACGAATCCTCCGGAATCCACTGCGCAGAGCGCCCGCCGATCGGCGCGGGGATGAGCACCACGGCTCCCGTGCCGTCGAGCGCCGGCATGCTCGACGACGTCAACAAGGCGATCGTCGAGCAGCTCCAGCAGGACGGCCGCCGCACCTACGGATCGATCGCCGAGGCGGTCGGGCTGTCCGAGGCCGCCGTGCGCCAGCGGGTCCAGAAGATGCGCGACGCCGGGATCATGCAGATCGTGGCCGTCACCGACCCGCTGCAGGTCGGCTTCCGCCGCCAGGCCATGGTCGGCATCCGGGCCGACGGCGACACCCGTGACGTCGCCGACCGGCTCGCCGCCGTCGACGACATCGACTACGTGGTCATGGTCACCGGCACCTTCGACATCCTGGTGGAGCTGGTGTGCGAGGACGAGGACCACATGCTCGACCTGCTCAACGGAGTGATCCGGCAGATCCCGGGTGTGCGGAGCACCGAGATGTTCATGTACCTGAAACTGAAGAAGCAGACCTACACCTGGGGGACCCGATGACCGAGTATTCGAACGACGCACTGCAGGAGAGCGCCCACCGGCACCTGTGGATGCACTTCACCCGCATGTCCGGTGCGACCGGTCACGAGATCCCGGTCATCGTCCGGGGCGAGGGCGTCTGGGTCTACGACCAGCACGGGAAGCGGTACCTCGACGGTCTGTCGGGCCTGTTCACCAGCCAGCTCGGCCACGGCCGCATGGAGCTGGTCGAGGCCGGCGCCGAGCAGGCGGCCAAGCTGGCCTACTTCCCGGTGTGGAGCTACGCGCACCCGAAGGCCGTCGAGCTGGCCGAGAAGATCGCCGAGCGGACCCCTGGCGACCTCAACCGGATCTTCTTCACCACCGGCGGCTCCGAGGCCGTCGAGTCGGCCTGGAAGCTGGCCCGCCAGTACTTCAAGCTCATCGGGCAGCCCGACCGCTACAAGGTCATCAGCCGCAACATCGCCTACCACGGCGCCACCATGGGCGCCCTGTCGATCACCGGCGTGACCGAGATCCGCACTCCTTTCGAGCCGCTGGTGCCCGGTGCGTTCAAAGTGCCGAACACCAACTTCTACCGGACCCCCTACTTCGAGGACGACATCGACGCGTTCAGCCGGTGGGCCGCCGACTCCATCGAGCAGGCGATCCTGGCCGAGGACCCGGCGACGGTGGCCGCCGTCTTCCTGGAGCCGGTGCAGAACGCCGGCGGCTGCTTTCCGCCGCCCCCGGGCTACTTCCAGCGGGTGCGCGAGATCTGCGACCGGTACGGGGTCCTGCTCGTCTCCGACGAGGTCATCTGCGCCTGGGGCCGTCTGGGCCACTTCTTCGGGGCCGAGCGCTACGACTACGTGCCGGACATGATCACCATGGCCAAGGGACTGACCAGCGGCTACGCGCCGCTCGGCGCGCTCGCCGTCAGCGACCGGGTGATCGAGCCCTTCCTCGCCGGGTCGAGCTTCCTCCACGGCATCACCTTCGCCGGCCACCCGGTCAGCGCCGCGGTGGCCCTGGCCAACATCGACGTCTTCGAAAAGGAGGGCATCCTGGAGAACGTGCGGGAGCACGAGGCCGAGTTCCGTGCCTCCCTCGAGACGCTCAAGGACCTGCCGATCGTGGGCGACATCCGGGGTGCGGGCTACTTCTACGGCATCGAGATGGTCAAGGACAAGGACACCAAGGAGACGTTCAACGACGACGAGGCCGAGCGCCTGCTGCGCGGCTTCCTCTCCGGCGCCCTCTACGAGTCCGGGCTCATCTGCCGGGCCGACGACCGGGGCGACCCCGTCATCCAGCTGGCCCCGCCGCTCACCTGCGGTCCCGAGGAGTTCGAGTTCATCACGTCTCGCCTCCGCTCGGTCCTCACCGAGGCGTGGAAGCAGATCTGACCCCGCCGTCGGGCGAGCGCTACCGGCGACTCTCCCTGTGGTGGGACGGGCTGCCGGGCCCGATCGGGGTGCGGACGCCGCTCGACGGTGACACCGACGTCGACGTCGCCGTCGTGGGCGGCGGCCTGACCGGACTGTGGGCCGCCTACTACCTGAGCCGGGCCGACCCCTCGCTCAGCATCGCCGTGCTCGAACGGGACGTGATCGGGTTCGGAGCGTCGGGACGCAACGGCGGCTGGTGCTCGTCCCTCTTTTCGGTGTCCGAGGGGACCCTCGACAAGCGCTGCGGCCCCGGGTCGGGCCGGGCACAGCGCCTGGCCATGGAGGCGACGGTCCGTGAGGTCGGTCGGGTGGTCGAGGCCGAGGGCATCGACTGCGGGTTCCGACGGGGCGGCACCGTGGTGCTGGCCCGCACCCCGGCCCAGCTCCAACGCACCCACGAGGAGATGGCGGAGGCGCGGGGCCGTGGCATCGGCCAGGACGACCTGCGCTTCCTCTCCCCCGCCGAGGCCCGTGCCCGGGTGGGCGCCACCGGCGTCCTGGGCGGGACCTTCACCCCGCACTGCGCGGCGGTCGACCCGGCCCGCCTGGTCCGGGGCCTGGCCGAGGTGGTCGAGCGCCGCGGGGTCCGCCTGTACGAGCAGACCGAGGTCACCGCCATCGACCCCGGTGTGGTCGCCACCGCACGGGGGACGGTCCGGACCGGCACCGTGGTCCGCGCCACCGAGGGCTACACCCGCACCCTGGCCGGCCACCAGCGCGACGTCATCCCCGTCTACTCGCTCATGATCGCCACCGAGCCGCTGCCCGAGTCGTTCTGGGCCGAGCACGGCCTGGCCGGACGCGAGACCTTCGCCGACCACCGGCACCTGGTCATCTACGGCCAGCGCACCGAGGACGGCCGCATGGCCTTCGGCGGACGCGGCGCCCCGTACCACTTCGGGTCGACCATCCGACCCGAGTACGACCGCGACGACGCCGTCCACCAGGCACTGCGTCGTACCCTGGTGGAGCTGTTCCCCGCGTTGTCCGGCGCCGAGGTCACCCACCGCTGGGGAGGTCCGCTCGGCATCACCCGCGACTGGTTCTCCTCGGTGGGCATGGACGCATCCTCCCGGATGGCGTGGGCCGGCGGCTACGTCGGTGACGGTCTGTCCACCACCAACCTGGCCGGACGCACGCTGTCCGACCTGATCGTCGGTGACGTCACCGAGTTGACGACGCTGCCGTGGGTCAACCACCGCTCGCGTCGGTGGGAGCCCGAGCCGTTCCGCTTCGTCGGCATCAACGCCGGGCTGCGGCTGGCCGGCAGCGCCGACCGGGCCGAGGACAAGAAGGGGCGATCCACCTGGCACGCCCGCGCCCTCGGCAGGCTGGTCGGCGGCTGACCGACCTCATGTCTCCTGCGGCTCGCCGAACGTCCCGTCGGTGCGGCCCGGGAAGATGCCCGCCAATTCGCGGACCGCGGACCGGACGGCGTCCTCACGGCTCATCCCCGACACGACGACGGTGAGCCGGATCCCCGCCCCGCACCCGCGGAACCGGCTCACCCGGTTGGCCGACCGGCACACCGCCTCGAGGAACCGGGTGGTCGGCTCGTCGAGCGGCCGGGGAATGGTGACGTCCACCTCGTAGTGCATGGAACGGACCCTAGCGAACATGTGTTCGCTCCACCACCCCGGAAGCCGGTAACATCCGGACGTGGCAATCCCGGTGGACACTCCGACGTGGGCCGACGACCTGAACGCCGCCCAACGGCGGGCCGTGGGCCACGCCGGCGGTCCCCTGCTGATCAGCGCCGGGGCCGGGACGGGCAAGACACGCACCCTGGTCAGCCGCCTCGCCCGTCTGCTCGACGACGGCGTGCCTCCCGAGCGTGTCCTCCTGGTGACCTTCAGCCGCCGGGCGGCGGCCGAGCTGACCAACCGGGTCGGACACCTGACCGACCCGCTGATCGCCGGACGGGTCGTCGCCGGGACCTTCCACTCGGTGGCCCACCGGATCCTGGCCCGGTTCGGCACCGGCCTCGGTCTGGCCGAGCGGTTCAGCGTGCTCGGTCCCGGCGATGCCCGCGACCTGTTCGCCCTGGTCCGGGCGCCGGTGGCTGCGGACTCCCGGCGTCGGTTCCCCCGCACCGAGACGGTCGAGGCCGTCTACGGCAGGACCGTGAGCGGCCAGACGCCCCTGGACGAGACGTTGGCCCGCTTCTTCCCGTGGTGCCTCGACGACGTCGAGGGCCTGCGGGCCATCTTCACCGGCTACTCGGAGCGGAAGCGGGCCCAGCACCTGCTCGACCTCGAGGACCTCCTCCTCTACTGGCGTGCCGCCGTCCGGGACCCGACGGTCGGTCCGGTGCTGGCCGAGCAGTTCGACCAGGTTCTGGTGGACGAGTACCAGGACACCAACCTGGTCCAGGCCGACATCCTCCGCTCCCTCGGTGACCACGGGCTGGGTGTCACGGTGGTGGGCGACGACGCCCAGGCCATCTACTCGTTCCGCTCCGCCACGGTGCGCAACATCCTCGACTTCCCCGCACACTTCCCCGGGACCACCACCATCGCCCTCGAGCAGAACTACCGGTCCACGGCCCCGATCCTCGAGCTGGCCAATGCCGTCATCGCCGAGGCGGGCGAAGGCGTCCGCAAGCAGCTGTGGACCGAGGAGCCGGGCGGGGCACGGCCTATCCTGGCCACCTGTCCCGATCAGCAGGCCCAGGCGACCGCGGTCAGCCAGACCATCCTCGATCACTACGAGACCGGCATCCCGTTGAGGGACCAGGCGGTGCTCTTCCGCACCGGCCACCACAGCGACCTGCTCGAGGTCGAACTGCGGCGACGGCGGATCCCGTTCGTGAAGTTCGGCGGTCTCCGGTTCCTCGAGGCGGCGCACGTCCGGGACCTGCTCGCCATGCTCCGCATCGTCCAGAACCCGTGGGACGAGCTGGCCTGGATGCGTGTGCTCCACCTGGCCCGTGGCGCCGGGCCGGCATCGGTGGAGGCCGTCCTGGCCACACTCGGGGTGCAGGATCCCCGGCGTGGTGGCCCCGACCCACTGGACACCTTCTGCGCCGCTCCCGGGAGCTGCGGTGGCGCGCCGGGCGCCACCGCCGACCTGACCCTGCTGGCCGAC
>Ga0209048_10002464_pt1 | contig 18344 bp, 19 predicted proteins | sample FrelakmetCRP12CR_FD_187146 | JGI IMG/M metagenome (GOLD analysis project Ga0209048, IMG submission 187146) | Freshwater lake sediment microbial communities from the University of Notre Dame, USA, for methane emissions studies - CRP12 CR (SPAdes)... | ecosystem: Environmental > Aquatic >... | reverse complement strand
CTGGTGACGGTCGTCGGCGCCGCTGAGCGCGACTTGCGCCATGGTGTTGTGCAACACCCGGGCACCGACCGGATGCCGTTCGGCGTGGTAGGTGTCCAGAAGGCTCCCGGGTGATGTCGTGTTGACCACCTGGGCCAGCTTCCATCCCAGGTTCACGGCATCCTGTACGCCGGTGTTGAGGCCCTGGCCGCCCTGCGGGGGATGCACGTGTGCGGCGTCCCCGGCCAGCAGTACACGGCCGTGGCGGTAGGAGACCGCCTGCCGCGACATGTCAGTGAACCGGGAGATCCAGGTCGGGCTGTGCACCCCGTAGTCGGTCCCGTACACGGCCACGAGTTCCTCGCTGAGCTCCTGCAGGGTGGGATCGCCGTTGTGTTCGGGCTGCCGTTCGGTCAGCACGACCCGGAACGGCCCCCCGCCCTCCGCCCGGTTGACGGGACCGATGCCACCACCCTCGCGGCGCATGCCGATCTCCGGATGCTCGTCCATCTCGACCTCGGCGATCATCCAGCTGGTCGAGGGATCCAACCCGGCGAAGTCGATATCGGCGGCCTTGCGGACCAGGCTGCGTCCTCCGTCGCAGCCGACGAGGTACTCCGCTCGGAGCGAGGTGTCACCGGACAGCTCGACATCGACGCCGGTGTCGTCTTGAGCGAAGCCCACCACCTCACGTTCGCGAAGGATCGGAACCCCGAGCTCACCGACCCAGCCAGCCAGGATGCGCTCGAAGTGGCTCTGCCAGAGCGCAAGCACGTAGTTGTGGCGGGTGGGGAAGTCGCTGATGTCCAAGGGGGTCCCGGAGAACATCAGAATCGGGCCGACCTGCCCCGCCGAGAGGAATCGTTCCGCGATGCCACGCTGATCGACCACCTCGATGGTGCGGGAGTGAAGACCCCCGGCTCGCGATCCGCCGAGATCCTGACTGGCGCGTCGTTCGACGATGACGACGTCGACCCCCGCCAACGCCAGCTCGCCCGCCAACATCAGCCCGGTCGGACCTCCTCCTGCAATCACTACCGCATGCTCGGTCATCGCCGCTCCCCGGCGAACGCCGCACCCGACAGGGACAGCCACCTCGCGCAGAGCGACGGCGCGCAAGCTCCGGTCGCCCGCACCCTCGCCGCCAACTCCTCGACCGATTCAGCACTCCCGGTCGACCCATTTGGCGGAGACAACGCACCCATTCCAGAACTCCTGGCCTCATAGGTTCTGGCCGTGATCGGCTCAGCGAACGAGTCATGGTCACCACGTTCGGGTCGCTTGCGGCAAGCCCCCTTCCTCGCGTTAGGCTGCTCATGGCGGCGAAGGTTCGTTGGCAGTCGACTCCATCAGCCGACGCAACGGTGCCGTGCTAACTCGGTGTATGCCGATTCCCTGAAGCCGGACGGAGGCTTCATTCGGCCGCTGCACGGGATGCGGCCAGGTGGCGAGTCACTCACCTGGGGGTGTGCACGGTGAGAAGGCGCTCGCCCCGCTGGATGAAGGTATGCATCCCGACGGCGGTGGCGTGGTCGATCAGCGTCTCCGCCCAGCGCTGCGATGCGTCCGGGTCAGTGTGCACGCTGACCTCGGCGAGGGACTCGAGGATCCAGGCAACGGGCCAGTGGAAGGTGTAGCCCTCGCCGGTCGTGCGCCGGGCGTGACCCAGGGCCACCGTCAGCCGGTCGATCGCGGCTTCGTGGTCGCCGCGGGCAGTGTCCACGAGTGCTGCCGCCCGGAGGGCGAGGGCCCGCTGGTACGCAACATCGGTCGTCGCCGAGACCGCTCCGGCGCGCGCCGCCAGCTCTGCGGCTGCGTCGAGGTGGCCGGCCCGGGCCTCGATCTCGGCGAGCATCGCGAGTGGCCAGGGCAGGAGGACGAGCATGGGCGTGAACACGGCGACGGCACGTTCGATATGGCTGCGAGCTGCATCGGTGTCGCCTTCGAGCAGGAGGGCGTGGCCGGCGTAGGCCGTCGCGTACCCGATGCGGATGGGATCGGTGCTTTCCTCCGCTGCGGCGACGGCCTCGACCGCGTGGCGAACGGCCTGCGGGCCCCGGCCGACGTCGGCCTCGACCGCGGCGAGGAACGCCAGGTTGAGCGCCTGCACGCCGGCCTCGGTGCACCGCGCGGCGCCAACGCTGGCGTGCCCGGCGGCGGCGGGGTAGTCGGCCCGCATCAGGTCGATGCCAGCGAGGATGCCTCGGGCCACGGCCTCCTCGAACGGGTCGCCATCCTGCTCGGCGAGGTGGAGCGCCTCGGTGATCACCATCGCACCCTCGTCCCACCCTCGGACGGCGATGCTGAGCATCGCCGCGAGGAACAGCCGAGCCGTGATCCGCAGCTGCACGTCGTCGTGACGATCGGCCATGGCCACGGCGGTACGTCCGAGGTCGATTCCGTGATCCACGGATCCTGCGAGGAATGATTGCCACGCCACAGTCATGCGAGCGCCGATGGCGCGGGCGTCGACAGCGCCCGACGCGTTGGCCACGCCGGCGGCGAGGTGCGCTGCCGCGACGACCGCCGGCCCCGGCTCGATCGCCAACTCGCGACGCAGCACAGCCCGGCAGTGCTCGTATTGCGCACGCGCCGCCGGAGCGTCGCCACTGATGGCATGGGCACGGATGAGGAGCGCGTGATGACCCTCATCGAGCGGGTCGAGTGACACGAGATCCCCCGCCCGGCTCACAGCCAGATCGTGGTCACCGACGGCGAGCGCGCGGAGGGCACCCTCGCGGAGCAGCGACGTGCTCCGGCGAAGGAGGCGAGCGCGTTCCCCGGTGAGCCACATCTCGAACCGGGGGCTGTCAGGGAACGACATGCCGGACAGGAGCAACCCCGCACCACGCCGCTCGAACATCGCTTCGTGGCAACTCTCCAGTTGCTGACTGTCGATGACCGCGTCGGAGAGGTCGAGACAGATCGTGTCGCCCTTGAGCGCGTCGGGTCGGCAGAGCAGCCGGCGTAGCGCGGCAAGGTTCCACCGCAGGGCGCCCAGCGGATCGTCTGCCTCACAGAACAGGAGCTCGGCGAGCTCGGATCGGGGGTGGCGCTGCTGTGTCGACGCGAGGTAAGCGAGCAGACCCCACGCCTTGGCACCCTTGGGTGGCGGTGCGGCGTCACCGTCGACGAGCACCACCGGCCGGCCCAGGAGGCGGATGTCGAGCTGGGCCATCGGCCGATTCTGCCAGGTGCGTCACCCGGCCGCTCTCAGGGGCGTTGGTCTCGTCAGGACGACGCGAGCAGCCGGTCGGCGTTGCGGAGCGCGTCGTCGGCGTGGGTCATCCACCGATCGGCGGCGGCGAGGACCTGCGGGTCGCCGAGTCGGGCGGACAAGCCGCGTGTGAGGCTGAGGCGGGCTTCGTCCTGGAAGGCGGCGAGGTCGTGTTCGGCGCCGTGGAGCACGGTGGTGTGCAGCACGCTGCGGTAGAAGGAGATCCAGTCGACCGGCGCCTCCGGTGGGGCGGTCGGAGGACAGAGACGGTTCTTCTCGACGTCGTCGTCCCGAGAGGCTTCGACGTATCCGATCAGAGCGGCGTTGTAGGTCGTGAAGCCGCCCATCAACGATTGCAGCGTGATGCGGCCTCCTTCGAAGATCGGGCGGGCCGTGGCGGCACCGAGACCCCGAGCGGTGCAATCGACGTGCACCTCGTCGCGGGTCGTGGGGACCTCCCCGCTGCTCATCACGATGCGATCGGTTCCGATGTGCGCTAAGTGACCGTTGCGCACGACCCGGTCGATCGTCTGGAGACCCTCGCGCTCGGTCTGGCTGACGATGGCTCCGCGGAACATGGTCGCCTCGGCGTTGGGGTCCAGCCTGAAGAGCCACCCGCACGATTCGAGCTCGGCGAGCAGGTCGGGCAGCGATTCGGCACGCGCCAGTATCTCGACCGACGCGGCGAGCGCCTCGAGCGTCGAGCCGAGGAGGTCGAGCGGCTGCACCGACGAGCGGTCGACCATCCATGGCTCACGCGGTCGGACCCAGCGGATCCGGTCCGGGTCGACGCAGTTGTCGAGGAGCCAGTGGCAGGCGTCCATGGCGGTCTTCCCGGAGCCGAGGATGGTGAACCCGGACGGTGCCGCCGCCACGGACGTTAGGGCACCGACCGGTATCACCAGCGCATCCCCGTCGGACGTGAACGACGGGCGGTGGGTGGCGGGCACGGAGCACTCGAGGTACGTCGTGTCGACGACCCTGCGTCGCACGTTGACGTCCGTGGTGGCCCCGGTGAGCCGTGATTCGAACGCGTGCGTGTCGGCACGATCGCCGACGTAGTCGCACATCGGGAAGAACCGGACACAACCCGAACCGACCAGTTGGTGCTCGAGTATCTGGCCGAAGTACTCGCAGATCTCGAAGCCACTCGCTCGCTCGTAGGATCCGGCGTTCGGTCCGGTCCGGTCGATGGTGTCGCTACCGAGGACGCGCGAGTTCACGCCGTAGGAGGCAGACGGCTGGTGGAGACGGACGAAGGGGTACGCGTCGTTCCAGTGACCGCCGGGGCGGGACCGTCGGTCGACGATGACCACCTCGACGTCGGCTTCGCTGAGCAGAGCGTCGGTGAAGGCCAGCGCGGATGCGCCGGCGCCGATGACGAGGTAGTCGGTCTCGATCGTCGTCATGGTGAGCGTCCTGACACGACCGATGGCGGAGTGCGGAGCTTCTGGACCACGACGCAGTACCGCTCCGTTGAGCTGTCGGCCCCGCTGGCCGGGTCGAGTCCCGCCTCGACCATCGCCCGACCGGTGTCGATTGAACACGCGATGGCCTCGCTCCCCAGCGGTCCACGAGCACGCAAGCTCGCCGTCGCGGTATGCGGTTCGACGCGGTAGCGGTCCTTGATCGGGGCCTGGATTGCTCGAAGTTCGTCGGCGTCCATCGGGCTTCGTCAGGTTCCTGTGATCGGGTCGATAACGGCATGGACCTCGGCCACCACATCGGCAGGGAAGCCGCCGCACGCGGCGTGTTCCCGTACCGCGTCTTCGTCGTCGGCGATGTAGACGCAGTAGATCTTGTCGTCAGTGACGTAGCTGTGGCTCCACTGCGCCCGGGGCGCCATGGAGACGAGTACCTCATTCGACTTCGCGCTGATGTCGTGGAGTTCCGAACCACTGAGGGTTCCGGCTCCGGGGATGCTCCGTTCGATCACATACCTGGGCACGTGCCGCTCCTTCTTTGTCGGAATTGATTGAACCCACCCTCCACCCGAGCCGTGTGAACAGACGTGTGAGGCACGGAGACGAATCCAACTCTCAGGACGTCCCCCGTACTCACGCTGCGATTTCCGCTCGGTGGATGCTCTCGACGCGAGCCTCGTTCGAGGGTTCGGCGCCGGTCTCCGCCTCTGTACCGGCGAGTTGTTTGCGAGCACGTAGGCGCGGAGGACTCCAAGGAGCATCGCCGCCTCCACCGGTGCACCGCATCGGACGCGCTCCCGAATGCCAACAGGGCCGCGTCGCCGACGTTCCTTCACCATCTCGCCGCTGCGCGCCTCAACTTCACCGTCCCGCGGGAACGTTGTACTCCTGACAACGAGTGGATCTTTGGGGACGGCCTTCAAATCCTCGGCCGCGCCGGCTCTCGGAGCACGACCCGGATGACCTCACGCAGGCGTACGTTGAGGGCTCATCGATCGAGGCGCTGGCTCGGCGCTTCTCCATCCACCGCACCACGGCGATCGGCCACCTCGATCGGCTCGGCGTCCCACATCGCCAAGCCGGCCGAACGATGACCAATCGCACCGTTCGACAGGCCGCGTCCCGCTACCGCCGCGGCGAATCGCTCAAGGTGGTCGCCGCCAACTTCGGTGTTGACGCCAGGATCCTTGCTCGCGAGTTCAGCAGAGCTGGGGTCCAGATCCGTTCCCGGCGCGGATGGCGGACACAACATGACGAGCCCAAGCCTCGTCAACAGAACCGGCAGCAGACCCGGTATACGGTGCGGCGATGAAGGTGCTCGTCGTCTCAACGCCGCTATCTGGCCATCTCGGCCCTCTACTTCCTCTCGTCGAGGCCCTGCTCTCCGGGGGCGACGAGGTCGTCGTGTCCACCGGTGCCGAGGCGGCGCCCACCGTCGCGAGGTGCGGCGCCCGCTTCTCGGCTGCCGGCGCCGGCGACAGTGTCTGGTTCGAGCGTCTGCGCGATCGCACACGTGGCAACCCGGGTGACGGAATCGCGCCCGAGCGCATCAACCACTACTTCGTGCCCCGACTGTTCGCTGAGATCGCCGCGGCCGACATGATCGACGACGTGCTCGCCTGTGGGCGCGACCTGGAGCCGGATCTGGTGATCTTCGAGAACTACGCCCTCGCCGGCCCCCTCGCGGCAGAGCTGCTCGGGGTCCCCGGGGTCACCCAGCTCGTTGGCCCCATGCCCGACCACGACGTGTACGTACTGGCCAACGACGCCGTGTCCCCGCTGTGGCGTTCGTTCGACTGCGATGTCCCGGGCTTGGCCGGGGTTTACAGAGATCTGACCATCGAGATCTGTCCGCCGTCCCTCGAGCCGAACGAGGTTCCCCGTGGCGAGGTGCTGGCGCTGCGGCCCTCGCCGCTTGCCGACCGGGCTGCGACAACGCGACGTCGTCCCCTCGTCTACGTCACGTTCGGAACGTTCTTCAACGTGAACCTGGATCCCTTTTGCGTCGTGCTCGAAGCACTGGCCGACGAGCCGGTCGACATCGTGATGACGGTCGGCAACGACCAGGATCCCGCCGCACTCTCACCCTTCCCGCCAAACGCTCGAGTCGAACGGTTCATCCCCCAGGCCACCGTTCTGCCCGAGTCTGCAGCGGTAGTCCATCACGGCGGGGCGGGCACCACCTTCGGCGCGCTCGCCCACGGGGTCCCGCAAGTGATCATCCCGCAAGGGGCCGACAACTTCGACCACGCCACCATGTGCACCCGCGCCGGCAACGCAGTCACGATCCTGCCCGACCACCTCGACCCCACCACCGTGGCCAACGCAGTGCGCCAGGTCCTACACGAACCGGGCTACGCAGTCGCCGCGAGAAAGACGGCAGACGAGATCGACGCGATGCCAGGACCAGACAGCGTCGCCGAATCCCTCAGGGCATACGCCCGAACGCGAACCATTGACCCGCGGTAAGACCCCACACCGCGAATCCGGGGGTTGGAAGAAATGCTGAACGTGTCTGAGCGACCGGACACGCGAAGGTGCCCCTGACCTGCCGGAACGTTGTGAATCTGACAACGAGTCGGCGCTGAGGGACTCGAACCCCGGCCCCCTCCTTGTAAGCGGGGCCACGCCGAGCGCAGTGCAAACGCCTGGATGTCAGCTGTTTCCGGGTCGTGGGGGAGCGCAAGCGGTGAAGCCAGGCGAACAAGTCGACCCGGCCTGCGATCGCCAGCAGGACCGTCCTCAGTCGCTGCCGCGCTGCAGGGCCTTGAAGGCTTCGTAGACCAGGAACGCTGGCCACACCATCGCTTTCAGCACTCCGAGAACGTGCTCCCCGGGGCCATCAGCCTGCTTCCAGAACCAGACCAGCGCTCCGATGAGTCCGAGTCCGTAGACAGCGCCGCCTTGCGCAACAGGCGGGGACCGTCGCTGGTCCTCCCCGCCCTCTTCGACCAGCGAACCTTGGTCCTCAGCCATGACGCTCCTCTCAGACGCTCGCTCACAGCGTCTCAGCCGCTCACGAGTTGGTGAAGGGCCTCTCGTCACCTGGCGTCACCGCTAGCCCGGACGCTCGCCGATCACGACGACGGTCGTGTGCTCGCTGGGCGAGGGGGCCTCGGCGGCCGCGGAGCCCGCGTCGGTTAGGAGAGCGACTCGCGCCAGGCCATCGCCTGCAACTCCACGGAGACGGCATCCATGACGTCGACGACCGGCTCGAGCCGGAAGGTGAAGGCGGCGAGGGCGGTGGTCACGAAGTGGATGTCGGCGAGGTTCTCGGCCTCGACCACCGCGTACCCGCCCCAGTCACCGACTCGCACCACGAACTGGTGGAAGGTGACGCCCTTCGGCGTGTCCCACTTGCCGAACACGTCGAGAATGCGGGTCTGGGCGGCTTCGTACTCGGCCGGACCGGCGCCGGGCCGCTCGTCCCAGCGCAGGACGTACTTCTGATAGCCGGGTGCGGTCGTGGTGGGCGTGGTCATCGTGGCCTCCTCGGTGGCGTGCTCCGGGCGAGCCGCCGTGGTCGACCGTAAGCTCCGACGTCTCGTCCCCACATCGGGAGGTCTCCCTATTTCCGATCCTTCGTCCCTCCGCCTCGGTGAGCTGGTCGCAACCTTCGCCCTGGCTCAGGACAACGCCTTCGGCCAGCCGCTCGAGTCGCAGCTGCGGTCGTGCCTGCTGGCCAGCGCCATCTGCGACGCTGCCGGCTTCGACGACGACCTGCGCGAGACCGTCTACTGGGTGTCGCTGCTGCGCTACATCGGTTGCACCGGCCACGCCCACGAGGTGGCCATCGTCTTCGGCGACGAGATCGCCATCCGGGCCCAGACGCTCGTCCACGACGCCGCCAACCCGGCAGAGGTCATGCGCGACGTGCTGGCGTTCGCCACCGCCGCCCATCCTCCCGAGGAGCGGGAGCAGGTGGAGAAGGCGATCCAGGAGGGTGCGCACGACTGGGCGATCCACAACTTCACCTCGGGGTGCGAGGTCGGTGACATGCTCACCGAGCGGCTGTCGTTCGGGCCCGACGTGCGGGAGGCGCTGGCCTTCACCTTCGAGCGGTGGAACGGCAACGGCCTCCCTGCCGGCGCTTCGGGCGAGGAGATCCCGCTGGCCATGCGCGTGGTGCACCTCAGCCACGACATGGAGGCCATCGGGCGCCTCTACTCGCCGGCCGACGCGGTCCGCGCCGCCGCCGACCGCAGCGGTCGCACCTACGACCCGCACCTGGCCGAGCTCTTCGTCGCGCACGGAGCCAGCTGGCTCGAGGGGCTGCGGAAGCTCGAGCCCTGGGATGCCGTGCTCGACCTCGAGCCCCGGCCCCACCGCACCCTCAAGGGTGACGAGCTCGACGACGCCCTGGCAGTGGTGGCGGACTTCATCGACCTGAAGTCGCCGTTCATGGCGGGCCACAGCCGCCGCTGCGCCCAACTCGCGGCGGATGCCGCCCGGGGCCTGGGTTTCACCGATGACGAGGTCGCCATCGTCCGGCGGGCCGCACTGGTGCACGACCTCGGCACCACGGCCGTACCGAACTCGATTTGGGACAAGCCGGGACCGCTCACCCGTGCGGAGTTCGACCGCGTCGAACTGCACCCGATGCTGACCGAGCAGATGCTTCGTCGCTCGCCCGCGCTGGCCACGCTCAACCCTGTCGCCGCCGCCCACCACGAGCGGGCCGACGGGTCGGGCTATCACCGATGCGTTCGCAGCGACGCCACGGACCGGGGTGCGGGCGTCCTCGCCGCGGTCGACGTGTACGTGGCCCTGATCACCGACCGCTCCGACCGCCCAGCCATGTCCGAGTCGCAGGCCGCCGCCGAGGTGCGGGCCCTGGCCGTGGCAGGGGTGCTCGACGCCGCCTCGGTCGGTGCCGTGCTCACGGCGGCCGGCCACGCGCCGTCGCCCCGTGCCTCCGCCCGGCTCCAGCACCCGGGTGGGCTCACCGGGCGCGAGGTGGAGGTGCTGTGCCTGGCCGCCCGGGGGCTCACCACCAAGGAGATCGCCGAGCGGCTCTACATCTCGCCGAAGACGGCGGACCACCACATCCAGCACGTCTACACGAAGATCGGCGTCTCGACGCGGGCTGCAGCCGCACTGTGGGCGATGCAGAACGGCGTGGTGAGCTGACCCTGCGGCCTGACGCGCGTGGGAGACCGACCAGCGGTCGGTCCCCCACGCTCACCCGCAGGGCGGATGGTCAGGCGTCGTAGCTCCCGCCGAGCTCGAGCGCGACGGGCTTGCCCCGATGGCCGGCCTCCTGGAGGATCGGCGGGACCTCCGGGTCGGTGACGAAGTTCTGCCACCCGGTGGCGTCCCAGTCGAAGATGACCCAGACGCGGTCGTCCTCGTCCGGGTCACGGAAGACGGTGGCGCCGGCGGAGCCGTGCTCCTTGCGCTTCACGGCGCCCTTGGTACCGAAGATGTTCAGGAACTGGTCGAAGTCCTCGACCTGCGTGGTTGCCAGGATCATGGGTTTCTCCTCTGCGGGAAGCGTCGACGGGTGATAGCCCCGTCACCCCGAGCGGTCCTCGGTGGTGGGACGAACGTACGGTTCCGACCCCATCACGCACATCGGGAGGACTCCCCATTTCGCGCGTCCGCAGGGCGGTCAGCCGATGAAGGCAGGGTCGGCGGCGACGGCGCCAGCCGAGCCCACCCCAGTGTCCTCCGAACGCAGCACCGCTCCGACCAAACCAGATTCGCCATATGGAATATGGGTCTTGTGGACCTTTGGGGACGGCTTTCAAACCCTCCCGCGGCTGTGGAAGCCCTTGCAGAACAGGGGTCGCAGGCGTCGCGTCGGTCGCGGACGGAGGCCGGCGGGAAGCCGAAACAGCCCCCGCAACGCTCCTCGGAGGCATCGCGGGAGGTAGAGGGACGGCTTTCAAACCCCGTCCAGCGCCGACTGTCCGAGGGCGATGTCGACGAGATCGTCCGGTCCCATCGTGAAGGCACCTCGATTGACTCGATGGCCGGCCGCTTCCGCGTTCACCGCACCACGATCCTCCACCAACTCGACCGCAGAGGCGTGCCCTGCCAGCCCAATACGCGCAAGATGACCGACGAGCGGGTCGCCAACGCCGCCCGGCGACACGAGAAGGGCCTCTCGCTCGCCGCGGTCGCGGCCGAGTTCGAGGTCCATGCCCGGACCCTTGCCAGAGAGTTCAGGCGCGCCGGTATCTCGATTCGCGCCCGGAGGGGGTGGCCGCCACGGCGTCAGCAACTTTGCGCCACAGGATGAGCCGGGGAGCGATTGACGCGGCGTCTCGTCCTCCCACCTACGCTTCTCCCACGCAGCGTAGGGTCGGGTCGAAACCGGGCGCAGCACGATGGAATCGTCTCGTGGAACACGGCGATGAGGAGGCTCGATCCGCGGACGCAGGACACCCGAGGTCTGCGATGAACTTCTTGTTGTCGCTCGGCGCCGGGCTCATCGTCGGCGTGCTGTGCGGCCTCGTGGGCGTGCGGTCACCAGCCCCTCCGATCGTGGCGCGGCTCGGGCTGCTCGGCATCGCGATCGGCGAACAGCTCGTGCTGCACCTCCGGTCAAAGCCACCCTCGATCAGAACCAGGAGCCACCAGTGGAGCCCACCGACGCCACGCTCGCCTTCGATGCGACACCTTCCGAGACGACGTTGGACCCGAACCGAGCCACCCACCTGGGCCTGTGGCGAGAAGAGGCCACTGAGGCCTACTCGCGCTACTTCCACTGGGACCTGCCCCCGCTCCCCGACCGGTACCTCACGGCAATGAGCGCAGGCGAGTCCGGGAGCGGCCCCGGGCTCACCACCGACCGCGTCGCCGACCTGCTCGAACCGGGGTACTGCCCCGTCGAGACCGGCATCGCGCGAGCGAAGGACGGTTCGCTGTGCGTCGCGGTCTGGACGCCGTGGCCGGGCACGACCCCGGAGATGATCGACTGGTGGTTCGGGTGGCACATGGCCAGGACCGACCGCTACAAGCTGTGGCACCCCCAGGCCCACGTGTTCGCCCAACCCCGCTACGACCTGTCCGAGGTCCCCGGTCTCACCGATCGGCAGCGCTACGTCGGCAACACCTCGTGGGTCGACGAGTACATCGGGCCGCTCCTGACCCGGCTGGCCATCACCTTCCACGACCCCGCCGAGCTCGGCGTCGGCTACGACGCACTCGACGCCTCCGGTCACGGCACCGCCGTGTGCGCCACGGTGAGCGACAGCGACTCCGGCATCGAGCTCGGGCGGCTCGTCCACGCCGTCCGCCGCACCGACTACGGATCCGAGATGCGCAGCCGCTTCCACTTCCCCGCCGGCACCCCTGAGCTCCTCGGTCCACCCATGCTCGAGCACTGCGCCACCGAGATGCTCAACCTCGCCGAGTTCCTGCCACGCCTCTACGCCGAATCGATCGCCTACGCCAATGGGCCCACGGCGGAGCTCTCCTTCGCTCCATCGGATGCCGGCTGACCACCCGACGAAGCCGAGCGTCAGGGCGCTGGATTGCGGTGGAGGCTGAGTGCGACCATCGAATGGGGGGCATCTCGAATTACAGGAAGTGACCGGCGAAGGTCACCTCGTCCAAGGAGACTGGTCGGACAGCAGCGGGCGCCTCGAACGTGTTACTCGCGTCCGGGGCCGGCCCGGCGAGCAGCTCACCGGTGACCCGTGCCGGCTGCCAGCCGACGTGGTCGACCTGGACAGGCGCGGTCTCGGTGGTCGATCGGTTGACGGCGAAGACGTGGACCGTGTCACCGGCGTCGATGGCGGCCGCGTCGATCAGCGGCGTGTGCCCGTGGGAGGTGCGGCTGGTGGGTCCGTCGATGCCGACGCGCGGCGAGGTGCCGTGGCGGCGGTCGGAGATCATGCGGAACGGGTGGTAGATGCTCTGCACGAGCAGGTCGTCACCGCGGGTCAGCAACGGGGCGATGACGTTGACGACCTGGGCCAGGTTGGCGACCTTCACGACGTCGGCGTGGCGAGTAATGCTCATCAGGCATTGGGCGACGACGAGCGCATCGGCGAGGTCATAGGTCTCCTCGAGCAGGTGCGGGGCGCGCTGCCAGCTGCCGTCCATCTCGAAGTTGCGGTACCAGACGTTCCATTCGTCGAAGCACAGGTAGGCGCGCTTGGAGCTGCGGGTGGTGGCCTGGACCGTTCGGCAGATGGCGTCGGCCTGTTCGATCTGGCGGTCGATGGCGGCGCCGACGGCGAGGTAGTCGTCGAGGTCGCCGGCCATGTTGCCGACGTAGCGGTGCACGCTGAGGTAGTCGGCGTGGTCGCCGAGGATCTCCAGGACTTGGCGGTCCCAGGTGCCGAAGGTGGACGAGTCGATCATGGAGGATCCGCAGGCGACGGTCTCGATGGTCGGGTCGACGAGCTTCATCTGCATAGCGGCCTGCTGGGCGAGCCGTCCGTAGATATCGGCGGGAGCGTGGCCGAGCTGCCAGGGCCCGGCCATCTCGTTCCCGAGGCACCACAGCGGCACGCCCCAGGGGCGCTCTCGACCGTTGGCCGCCCGCTCGTCAGCCCAGCGGGTGCCGGACTGGGCGTTGCAGTACTCGACCCAATCGGCGGCCTCCTCGGGCGTGCCGGTTCCAAGGTTGACCGCCAGCATCGGGCGTCCACCCCGCTCGTTCGGCAAGGTCGAGGAACTCGTGGGTGCCGAACGTGTTGGGCTCGGTGCTGCGCCACGCCAGATCCCGGACCACCGGCCGCCGGTCGGCGGGTCCGATGCCGTGTCGCCAGTCGTAGCCGGAAACGAAGTTCCCGCCGGGCCAGCGCATCGCCGTCATCTGGAGGCGATCGAGCGCGTCGAGGACGTCGGTGCGGTTGCCGTGCCCGTCGGCGTGGGCGCCGGCCGGGTCGTGGACGCCACCGTAGACCGCCCGCCCCAAGTGCTCTAGGAACCCACCGAAGACGCGTTCATCGACCGCGCCGATGGTGAACGCGGGGTGGAGGGCGACGGTCGTGGGTTCCATTGGGGGTCTCCGCGGGTCAGGCAGGTGCCCGGGTTTGGGGAGTGTCGTCACTTGACGCGGAGGCGGCCACGGCAGTGCCCAACCAGCGGCGCAGGTACTTGCGCAGCTCCACCCCGGCCCGGGGTGGGCTGCCAGGGTCGACCACGAACGACTGGGCCATGCGCAGCATCTGTTCCACCAACCCCTCGAGCTCGGCGTCGCCGTAGCCGTGCGTGGGCCAGTCGACCGGGAAGCGCTCGACGATCGAGCGGCCGAGCGCGAGCGCGGGCCCTGCGGTGACCCCCCAGCTGTAGACGCTGACCCGACCCGGGCCGAGCAGCAGCCCGACGTAGGGCTCATGCGGAAGCCGCTCGAGTGTGAAGGCGAGCGCTTCGACCACCGCGTCCTCCGGCCGGCGCTCGTCCCGGCCGAGGTGCGCCTCGACGCGGTCGAGGAACGCTGCGGACGAGTCGATCGCCGTGGCGATGAGCAGATCATCAGTGGTGCGGAAGTACCGGTACACGGTCTGGCGGGTCACGCCGAGCTCGCGTGCGACATCAGAGATGCCCGTGTCCGACCCGTCACGATCGATGCAGGCCCTCGTCGCGTCGAGGATCCTGCGCACCGCCTCCTCGTCGCTGCGCGGCAGGTCACCAGACCAACCGTGCTGGCGCATCAGACCTCCAACCCTTCGCCGGTTCGCTCGCCGAACATACACCAGCACCCGCTTGACCAACCAGCATCGCCCACCTGTATGGTCAAGACGTGGCGAACGGCTCACCGGGGAATGTCGAGATGACGGTGCACGGCGCCTGCACGCTGGCCGGCGAGCCCGACGCCACCAGGGGCTGACAGCCGATGCGCTTCGACCTCGATGACCCCGGCCTGCTCTTCCGCGAGGACGTGCTCGCCGACCCGCGCCCGCTCTACGCCGAGCTCTGCCGAAGGGCACCGATCTGGAAGTTGCTCGCCCAGGACACCTTCCTCGTCTCGGACCCGGCACTGGTCCGCGAGGTCGTGGGCCGCACCGACGACTTCTCCTCGAACATGGTCAGCATGATCCACCGCAGTAACGACGGTGGTGCGGCCCCGTTCGACATGCTCCCGTTCCGCGACCCGAACAACGTCCTCGCCGTCGCCGACCCACCTGACCACACCCGACACCGCAGGCTGCTCCAAAGCCACCTCAGCCCGGCAGCCGTCGCGGGACTCGAGCCGGCGGTACGGGCATTCACCATCGAACGTCTCGGCCTGATCATCGATGCTGGAGAAGGCGACGCCGTCGCGCAGCTGGCCGACCCGATCCCCTCAGCCATGATCTGCGAGCTGCTCGGCCTCCCTACCGGCGAGGTCCATCGGCTGATCTCCCACGTGCTCGGAGTCGGCGAACTTCTCGACGGCATGGCCGACGAGGACGCAATGGCCCGCGCCGGCGTCGCCGCCGTCGAGCTCGCCGCCTTCGCCTCGGCGACACTCGACCAGCAGCGATCGAAAGCCCCAGCTGACCGATCAGGGCTGGCGAACGCCCTGGTCGAAGGGATCGACCGAGGGGAGATCACCTCGGACGAGGCCACCGGAATGCTCATGCAGCTCTTCACCGCCGGGACCGAGACCACCCAGAGCCTCACCGCCACCACCATCGAGCTCCTCGCCCGCGACCGAGATCGGCAAGCCGCGCTTCGCGAGGATCCGAGCCGGATCCCCGGCGCCCTCGAAGACATCCTCCGCACCGACGGGCCGTTCCAGTTCCACTACCGGTGGGCTCCCCACGACACCCACCTCGGCGCCACACCGATCCCCGCACGGAGCAGGGTCCTGCTCCTGTGGTCCGCCGCCAACCAGGCCCTCGACTCGGGCGGGCCGAGCGACCGCCGACCCCCGCACTTCGCGTTCGGACGGGGCATCCACTTCTGCATCGGCGCCGCCCTGGCCCGCCTCGAAGCCCGCGTCATGATCGAGGAGCTCCTCGCCCAGACCTCGTCGTTTCGGCTCGATCCCGAACGCCCACCGACTCGGCGCCCGAGCATCATGCTGCGCCGCCACGCCTCTCTGCCGATCCTCGTCGACTGATGGGGCGAGCGCCCGCTCAGGGCCCGCGGCCATTCGCGCATCTACCGACGTAGCGATCCGCACCAAGTCGAGGGACCGGACACGCGAAACCACCTCTGAATCGCGGAAACGTTGTGATTCTGACAACGAGTGGACCTTTGGGGACGGCTTTCAAACCCTCGCCCGGTCGTAGAAACCCTCGCTGACCAGGGGTGGAGCAGTCGAGCGAGGCATCCCGGGGCACCCGTGGGGGCGGCTGATGGGCACAGTTCTGGGCGCGGAGCCGGGCCGCGGGAGCAAAGGGGACGGCTTTCAAACCCGGTCCAACGCCGACTCTCAGACGAGCAAGCCGAGGAAGCTGCGAGGCGTTACGTGCAGGGCCGGTCGATCGACGATCTGGCTCGGGAGTACAACGTGCACCGCTCCACGGTGCTGCACCGCTTCGGCAAACGAGGTGTGCCGCGCCGGCGGGTCGCCCGCAAGTTGACCGACGATGCGGTGGCCAGGGCCGCGGTTCGCTACGCCGAGGGGTCGTCGATGGCGGTGGTGGCCGCCGAGTTCAGGGTGAGCGAACGAACGCTGGCACGCGAGTTCCGGCGTGCCGGGGTCATGATCCGGCAACGCAACGGCTGGCCGCAGCGGTGATCTCAACCCGACGCCCCGATGACGCGGCGGGTCTCCGTTGACATGGGCGCCGTCAGCACCGCGACGAGGACATCGACGAGATCAGCGGTGAAGGTCATATCGGAGAGGCCGTCGGTGGTGGTGCGCTGGGCCTGATCGGCGAGGGCTCGGAGCAGGAAGCTCGTCGTGTGTGCGGCCCGGGCGGCGGCGATTTCCGCGGGGAGCCCGCCCAGCGACCGCTCCAGCAGCCGCGACGCCCGCCGCAGGCTCATGTTCCAGCTCCCCGGCGGCTGTTGGAGCACCTCGGCTCCAGGATGGGCTGCGAGCTCGCCGAGGATGCGGAGGTAGCGGCGGCCGCTGGGATCCGCGAGTCGGGAGGCGAGCGGTTCCACCAATGTGGCCATGAGCTCGCGTGCCGACGGATCGCCGCGCCGTTCGAGTGCGTCGAGCCGCTCGGTGCGCTCGGCGTCGATCGTCGACATGTGCCGTTCGATGACCGCGGCCAGCAGACCGGCCCGGCCCCCGAAGTGGTATTGGACGCCTGACGCGTTGCGCTGCCCCGCTGCACTGTTGATCTCCCGCAGCGAGGGACCGTCGACGCCCCGCTCGGCGAACAGACGCTCGGCGGAATCGAGTAGCCGCGTCCTCCCATCCCTCGTTGACGTCACCACCAAAGCAACTATAATGCGTGCGCATTAGAACCTGGGTGACATCGAGGTCTCTGGTCTGAGGGAAGGCGCGCACATGGCGAACGACGTGACCAACGAGGGACTCGACCAGGCACCGTCCGGCGACGGCCTCGTGCCGGACGGCCTCATCGGCGACCTGCAGGAGGTCGCCGACGGCGTCTGGCTCCTGCCGGGCTTCGGCAACACGACCATCATCATCGGGTCCGGTGGCGCGGCGGTGGTCGACCCCGGCCTCTACATCAACGGGCCCCGCGTCGTCGAGGCATTGCGCAGTCTCACCGACGACCCGCTCCGTTACGTGATCTACACCCACGGCCACTACGACCACGCGTTCGGGACGCCCGCGCTACTCGACGACGCTGCGGCCCGCGGTCACGACGCACCCGAGATCGTCGGGCACCGCAACGTGGCGAAGCGCTTCGAGCGCTACGCCAAGACCTCGGGTCACATCGCTCACACCTTCGACGCCCAGTTCGCCAGTTGGGGGCCCGGCGGTGGCGACGTCGTGCGCAAGGCGCGCTACCACCCACCGACGATGCCCTTCGAGGACTCGGTGACCCTCGATCTCGGTGACCTCACGCTCGACTGCCGCCACGGTCTCGGCGAGACCGACGACCACATTTGGGTGTGGGTGACCGAGCCTCGCGTGATCGTGGGCGGCGACTTCATCGTCTCCTCGCTGCCCAACGCCGGAACCCCCTTCCGGGTGCAGCGCTACGTGCTGGAGTGGGCCGAGGCGCTCGAGGCCATGGCCGCGGTCGAGCCCGCCGCGGTGATAAGCGGGCACGGCGGGGTGTTCACCGAAGACGCCCAGGCCATGTTGTCGACCACCGCCGAGGCGTGCCGCTGGCTCGATGCGGAAGTCGTGCGCCGGCTCAACGGCGGCCAGTGGGACGAACAGATCCTCACCGAGGTCACGCTGCCCCTCGACATGGAGGAGAGTCGCTACCTCCAGCCGCTCTACGGCTGCACCGCCTTCGCCGTGCGCGACATCCTCCGCCGCTACACCGGTTGGTACGACGGCAACCCCACGATGCTCTTCCCCTCGACGCGGGCCGCGGTCAGCAACGAGGTGCTGGCTCTCATCGGCGACTCCTCCGCGGTCGTCGCGAGGGCAGACGAGCTAGCTGCCGGCGGCGACGTCGAGGGCCTGCAACTCGCACTGCACCTCCTCGACCTCCTCGTCTTCGGCGGCGGACCCGACTCGCAAGAGGCCCGCCGACGCAAAGCGGACGTGCTCGAGCTGCGAGGAAAAGCCGAACGCTCGTTCGTCGCCCGCAACGTGCTGCGCTCGGCGGCGACCATCGAGCGCGAGCAAGTGACCTGACAGCGTCTCGACCAGAACATCACGCGCCGCAGATCGACACGGGCTCCCCGTGGTTGTCGGGTGGGGAGGGGCCAGGGCGTGGTCGTGTTCGGCGTCG
>Ga0209048_10002463_pt1 | contig 18345 bp, 17 predicted proteins | sample FrelakmetCRP12CR_FD_187146 | JGI IMG/M metagenome (GOLD analysis project Ga0209048, IMG submission 187146) | Freshwater lake sediment microbial communities from the University of Notre Dame, USA, for methane emissions studies - CRP12 CR (SPAdes)... | ecosystem: Environmental > Aquatic >... | reverse complement strand
GATAGCGATTCCGATTGTATAGGGAGGACATCCCCTTCCCTTGGTCTTGGCGACAGCATCGAGCACACAACGCTTCACCCCTTCAAAATTACGCTCTACGACAACCTCTCGACACTCGCCGGACTCCCCGTTTTTCGAGATGAGTTGTACCGGGAGCTTATACGTAGCGCCAAGATTCTCGCATTCCGATCCCTGAAGGAGCAGATCAACGGTGAGAGAATTTTTATCGGTCTCTTCGATGTGGATGAGCGGGAAGTAGAGCCCCGTATTGTCGCCGCTGTTGACGCCCGAGAGGATGTCGACAGCATTGGGGCTCAGGGGAACCTTCTTTGTCGCAAGTCTTGTAGCATCGATGATCATCTCCCGGACGAGCTGCTGACTCAGTCCGCGCGGAACCCATACGAAAAAGAAGGGGATACCTGTATCGAGGCAGAGAGGACGTGACGCCTGCCGGGCCGTTGAAATCTGTTTAAGAAGAAGGCCGACCGATTCCTTCACCTTCGGCGCTGTTTCAGCCTCGCAGGCCTTTCTCAGGCCTTCCTCGACATCGGTCGGAATAGCGGACGCCACTTTCTTATAAAGCTCTACAATCCCGTCGCGAAGCTTCAGCACGGGGGCCTCCCTTCAACGAATTTACTAAAAGGATAGCAGAATCGCGGAGCTTTGGCAAATTGAAAACCGTAGAATCCTTAATTCAAGCCCCTCCTCATTCTGTGACCCTTCCACAGGGGCATGCAGGAAGAATCACGGAGCGATGATATCTTCCCGGTGGAGAGATTCTTCAAGCGTCCTGCGATGATATAGGAATTTCCATCCCGCGCGATGTATTTGGATCCGGTCACTTCGTAGGCTGTTCCAGTCACAAGTTCGATTCCTTCCTGTGTAAGGTACCACAGCGGCGCGGTGATAACCTTATAATCCTTATTCCCGGACTTAAGTATGATGATTACCGGACCTCTCATGCCCCGCAGCACCTCTTTCAGAGTGCCCTTGACGGTCACTTCGGTATTTTCATCATACCCTTCGGGTACCTCGTTCTCCGCATAGGCAGCTGAAAAGAAGTAGACCAAAAAAAAAGTAGCCAGCAATGCCCGTTTAAGGTAGTTCTTCACGCTTTCCTGATTGATCCCCACTCTCAACTTTAAAGTTTCAGCCTTCAGCCGTAAATACTGCGAGGACACAGAGCACTGCCTCCTCTCTGTGTCCCCCTCCATTCTTACCTACATCCTTCCCATTCTGCCCATATGCCCCGCGCCATTACCGCACGCGCCGCATCCTGCGCCGCCGAAACCGCTTTCAGACGCCCTTTTTTGTATCTCGGTCTTCACATCGACCATCTCTTTCCTTTTGGCCGCAATTGCGTTCCAATCAGTCGGCGTCTGCGCCCTCAGGGTCATGATCTCCGTTCTCAGCTGGATCATCTTCTGCTTCAACGGAAGTATGTCACTCTGGAACTTGGCGAACTTCTGCGACTGCTCGGGTGTCACAGCGCTTGCCGCCAACGGGCACGTCCCGTCTCCAGCACCCATTCCCTTGCCGTATCCTGGGCCAAAGGCAAAAGCCCCTGTAACGACAACTGCAACTAAGGCAACTACCAGACTTGCTATCAAACCTCTTTTCATGCTGCTCACCTCCCCTCTGTGATCAAATAGTGTTTGACCACAGAAAAGCAATCGGCGTACCATGACAAAAGAGACTGATTTATCTATATTTTTAAAACTGTCCATTGATGTATCTGCAATATTTGCACTTAATGCTATGCAAAGATTGCACAAGATATTATGCTATACCATATTCCTTTATTTTGTACTGCAGAGACCGCAATGATATCCCAAGCATCTCTGCAGCACGTTTCCTGTTACCTTTGGTCTGCATAAGGGCATCCCGTATTGCTTTCTGCTCGACGGTTTTCAGGTCGCCGCTGCCCTGCTGCTCCCTTGCAGATTCCGCCCGCTCGCCGAGGACCGCAAGTGGTAACTCGGTCCCTTTGCTCACAATGATTGCGCGCTCAATTACATTTTCGAGCTCACGAATATTGCCGGGCCAGTGATATCCTCTCATCTCAGCCAGCGACTCGTCCGGAACGACCTTCGGCGCCTTGCCAAGCCTGCGCGAGATGACCCCGGCAAGATGAAGGGCAATCGTTTCCAGATGCTGTTTGCGCTCCCTTAGCGGCGCAATGGAGATGGGAAACACATTGAGCCGATAATAGAGGTCCTCCCTGAACTTGCCCTCACGCACCATCTGTCTGAGGTCCCTGTTCGTGGCAGCGATGACCCGAGCATTCGTCTTGAGCGTGTTGAGTGAGCCGAGCCGCTCAAAGGTCTTTTCATGGAGCACCTTGAGGAGCTTTGCCTGCAAGGTGAGGCTCATCTCCGACACCTCGTCGAGTAAAATCGAGCCATCATTGGCCAGTTCGAATTTGCCTTTTTTCTGGGTCAACGCGCCGGTGAACGCGCCCTTCTCATAACCGAAAAGCTCGGATTCGAGAAGGTTTTCAGGGATGGCAGCACAGTTGATATCGACAAAAGGGCCCCTCCTGCCGCTCATCTTGTGCAGGACCTTTGCTACGAGTGTCTTGCCTGATCCGGTCTCTCCGTACAACATTACAGTGGCATCGGTCGAAGCAACATCCTTCACTGTCCTGAGCACATCATCCATGCCCGCAAAAATGACATTGAGTGGAGGGACATCTTCGAAAAATGCCGCTTTCAACAAAGCATTCTCCGTCACAAGTGCCTGGCGATCAAAGACCTTCGCCACTGCTATCCTCAGCTGATCGGGATTTTTGAGAGGCTTGGTGATGTAATCCGATGCGCCTTTTTTCATGGCTGCAACTGCAGTCTCGACAGTCGCAAACGCAGTTATCATGATGAAATCGACCTCCCTGTTCTTCCTCACCTCTTCCATAAAGCTTATGCCGTCCATCTTCGGCATTTTCAGATCGGAAATGATGAGACTGGGGCCGAAGGAGTCGATTATCTTCAGTGCCTCTTCGGGACTGGCCAGTCCGTTAACCATATACCCCTCATCCCCGAGTATTTGCGTCATAAGCAGGAGAAACGATTTCTCGTCATCGACAATGAGTATCCTGAAATTCTCTTTATTCATGCCCTTCCTTGCGGTACGTCGCGGGAAGAGTGATCCGGACGCCCGTCCCCTTGCCGGGTTCGCTCTCGATCTCGATCCGCCCGCCGAGCGCTTTTGCGAGTCTGTCTACAATCGCAAGCCCGAGTCCGGTCCCCTTAGGCTTCGAAGTAAAGAATGAATTGAAGGCCCTGGACCGGGTCTCTGCATCCATGCCACAGCCGTTATCTCTGACTATTATAATAATTTTATCACCCACCTGCTCTGCCCCAAGCTCAATGAGGCCACCTTCACTTACCGCATCAACGGAATTCTGCAGCAGGTTTGAGAGTATCTGTTTCACCTTTTCCTTATCGGAAATCATGACGATATCCGAAGGAATCGTCGCATTCATCCTTATTGCAGCCATCTTTACATGATCGGATACCGACAGTCTCATCACTTCGTCCGCCGCTTCGAAAAGATTAAACTTCTCCCCCCTGACTTCCGATGGTCTCGCATACAGAAGCAGGTCTTCCGTCAACCGTTCGAGCCGTCCTGCCTCATCTACTATGACGCCGAGTTCCCTCTTGCCTTCAGTGCCTTTCTCCGAAAGATACTGCGCAAAGCCCTTGATGCTGCCAAGGGGATTCCTGATTTCATGGGCAAGTACCGCCGCCATCTCTCCGACAACCGCCAGTCCCTCTCTCTCAGCCATCATCGCTGAAAGCTGCTCTGAACGCTTCACCGCCTTGATGAAGAAGAACCCCATAATCCATATGATGACGACAGTAACGGCGATACTCATCGCCTGCAACCTTGCCTGCCTTATTATATCCTGCGCCGGATAGGGATGGAGGGCAACCATCAGGACCTTTATTGCATCCCGGGCGTGTATCGGATAATTAAGAATGAAGACTTCCTCATCGGTGCCCAGGGTCATCCGGTTGAATACGGGCCGATCCTCATCGGCAGCTATTTTGACATCCGGTGAATCGATACGCCTTCCGACAAGATTTTCATTCGAGTGAAGGAGCGTCAGACCCCTCCGGTCATAGAGCGCAAGAAAGGCGATGCCCTCCCACGAAGCCTCGGTGATAATATCCCTGAAGATATTTTCTTTGACGTGGGTTGTCTGCACCGAGGGTTCAAGACTCGCCGCTATGCCAAGCGCCTGCAGTTTGAGTGATTCTTCCGCCGCCCTGAGTGAGTTTCTATATAGGATGATAGTGCTGAGGACCGTAGCAACTGATGTAACTATGAGTATAATAATTAGATAGGTGCCTGTTTTTTTAGGTTTTCTTGCAAGCTCATTGGGCATATATGAATTATACCCGAGATGAGATACTGATGTTACGGCATTCCCCTGCCGTCAATATGAGAGCCGCAATGGTGACATTGTGAATCCTTCATCTTAACAGTCTTCAAAATAAATCCGACCCTTCCTATGAGGAGTTCCCCGCAAGCCGGGCAGTAACTATTTTCCCCTCCTTCGCCGGGCACATTGCCTTCATAGACATATTTCAAGCCCGCCCTGAGCCCTATTTCCCTCGCCCGTCTCAGGGTACTCACCGGCGTGCGGGGCTGATCAAGCAGCTCATGGGTAGGATAGAATTGCGAAACATGCCAGGGGATTGCCGGATCGACCGACTTTATGAACTCTGCTACCCAGTGCAGGAAGTCATCGGAATCATTGTAGGTCGGGATAATAAGCGTTGTGATCTCGACCCACACGCCAAGGTCTTTCATGAGCTTTATGGTATCGAGCACCGGCTCAAGACGCGCACCGGCCACCTTTTTATAAAAATGATCATCCCCTTTCAGATCGATATTGTTCGCATCGAGATACGGAGCGATCACGCGGGCGGCAGTTGGTGAGGTATATCCGTTGCTCACAAAGACATTCTGTATCCCCCTCTCGTGGGCGAGTCGCGCGCATTCGTAAGCAAATTCCATGAAGACAGTCGGCTCCGTATAGGTATAAGAAATACTTTTACACCCCGCAGCATCGGCCTCCCTGACTACCTCCTCAGGGGTCATATCGATTCCGGGGATATCCGGATGACCCTTCGGATATTCCGATATATCATAGTTCTGGCAGTGCAAGCACCTGAAATTACATCCCACCGTTGCTATAGAATAGGAGCGGGAACCTGGGTAGAAATGGAAAAGCGGCTTTTTCTCAATCGGGTCCACATGTCGGGCCACAATCTTGCCGTAGATAAGGGACTGGAGAACGCCGTCCCTGTTTTCCCTGACCGCGCAAATGCCTCTCTTGCCGGGAGAGATCGTACAGTACTGGCAGCAGAGATGGCATTTGACCTTTCCGTCCCCGATCTTATCGTAGAACATCGCTTCCTTCATAGCACTCCTCATTGCCCCTGATATGAAAAATCTACTTCGTTATTTATGAATAGTATCATTGCAGGCGGCTGACGACAAATGGAGGATTTGCGAAGACATAAGAGAGAAGTAATGCCGTCAGGGAGATCGCCGGACCCTCGTGTCGAACTTCAGGACAACAAACGGACCTGCTTACTGGATCGATTCTTTTATGAATTGCCGGCCTTTTTGGTCTTTCCTTTTGCCGGGGCTTTCCTGGCCGTCTTGCGCTCTTTTCCTGTACCTTTTAGCGAGGCTCCCTTTGTGGCAACAGGCTTTTTCACCTTCGCCGGCTTTTCAGCAGGGAGAATCTCGTATCTGGTATGCACGACCCTTTCGGCCTCTATCCAGTGCTCGAATTCGAGGCCGTGCACACAACCGTCCCTCTGGAAAAACTCGTAAGCGAGTTTTTCAATTTCATGTCTCTTATCCATCACACAACCTCCAACCTGATAATCTCTGCTATTATTTAGTTTATCAATAATGAGCCGATACTTCAATTTACCTTGCAATTGCATAAAGACTACTTAAACTGGATGGGAGGAATGAACCAAAGGCTTTATAGCGATACGTTCGATGATTGTCATCTCCGCCCATCAGATCATCAACAGTATTGCACTCCATGTTAATTTAATCAATTCGCAACTGAAGCAGGTTTTCTATCGCATTATAAAGACTTTGGGGCAGTCCTCCCATCCTGAATATGCAACGATAAGGATAATACCTGAACGATCGATATTCACCAACTTTCGTGACAGCTGTCACAAGAGCAGCAACTTCCTTATTTTGGGTCTTTTTTTCTTCCTTAATTAGCACTATGATTAAATCAGCAACGCCGACTGTTTGACTGCGACATCAGAATAAGATGCATTCGGGAGGGTTACCATGCAATGTCCTTATTTCAAGCAAATGCATGACGTAGGAGCGTGCAGTGCATCAAAGCATACTTTTGTTCCCGGTATCAATAAAATGGGACACTTCTGCTTTCAAGACGCTTTCCGCGAATGTACATTCTTCAAAAACAGTTTATCGGGAGAGGGGTGTAGAGAGCAGTGGCAAGTCATACCGGAAAAACACATTCTCTCTGCAGGGACTTACGCGAATATCGAGATCGACATATAGAACGTCAAATATCCGGCTCCGGCACATTATAAAACACCGTGCTACTGGAGAGATACTTCAATGTCTTTTATCAGTTCTTCCATCAGGAATATCAGCTGCTCCACATCGAAGTACCCGTCGGCTGTCGAGTCGAAGCGTATGGTCACCTTCGAGTCGAATTCATCATCTTTCGGCCAGTAAAGGATGAGTACAGGCAGACAGGGGAAGACATAAATGAGCCATGCATTGGGTGTCGCGAATTCCTCTGGATGGACCGCTCCATAACCGTCAAGAAGCACGGCCGCCTTTTGTAGATGGCTGTCCAACAACTCCCCCAGCGGCTCTTCACACTCGCGCCTGAATGCCTTATACTTCATCAATCCGCCTCTGAGTTCATTATGAAGGACCCACTTGCCTGCCAATTTACCCGAAAATTCGCCGCCGCCATTCTTGATGTAGAAGAGCGCCAGCATCCTCATCCACGGCGTAAGCGCCCGGGTTGACTGTATCTCGCCATCGGAATCGATTATGACAGCTCTTCCGAAGCATCTAAAATGTAGCTTCCCGCCGCTATACTCTGCGCCAATCTTTTGTGAAACCTCGTCAAGTCGTATCTTTTTGATGTCCTCTTTCAGGGTGGTGATCAGGTCTTCGCGCCAGTCGGTTTTCCTGATTAGAGCCGCCATATCCTCCTTTTCCTTTGCCGGAAGCCCTGAGCATTCCGCGAGGTCGGCCTCTCCCTTCAGGACCGCAAAGGCAAAAGGCATGCATGCCTTCTGCCTGCAATCGCCGCAGTTGGTCTTTGGAAGTTTCTTGTAAAGTTCGACAGGGTTCATATTCCTCTATGACTCTCGTCGGTTCGCATTTTTTATACGGAAACTACTTCTTATGGCAACGAACGCAAATCTGATCGCTCGCCATTCTTATCCTTTGCTCTTCCGGTGACTTCTTCCCTCCAACACTGTGACAGACGAAGCAGTCCTTATACCCAAGTTCCTGATGCATCTTCACCATCTTCGGATTCTTGCTGTGGCATTCATTACAGGCAAAAGCAGGAGTAAGCATCAGCAGCGCTCCCGCCAGGCACAGTAAGTATGGTACGCTTTCTTTCATGTAACAGTTTATAAATATCTTGGATGCTGCGCCTTGACTTAAGTCAAACAGGAAATTACTTTGACTTCGTTTATTTTTCATCATCGCTATGAAGGTATTTTAATCCAAATCTGTTGACAAAAATTCATGGGTGCACCATCATATAATGATATCAAATTCAAGGATGGCGTATCCTCTTGCAAAACAAATCATGACAGGAACTCTCTATGTCATTGGCGTTGGACCGGGTGATCCGGAACTGCTTACTCTCAAGGCGGTCCGGATACTAAAGACAGTGCCATGCCTTTGCGTGCCCAAGGGGCGTGAGGAAGGCAGCAGTCTTGCCCTTTCGATCGTCGAGGGCATTGTCGACCTGAAGGGAAAAGATATCATTCAGGCCTTCTTCCCGATGAAAAAAACAGGCGCTTTAGAACGGAAGCGCGACAGCGCTGCGACGGCAGACGATGAGCTTGAAGGGCGCTGGAACGAGACCGTCCTCAATATCCTCAAGAGACTTAACCAGGGTATCGATGTAGCCTTCATCACCATCGGCGACCCTTCAATATACAGCACCTTTTTCTATCTTTATGACCGGCTTTTGGCGCTTGCTCCGCAAATCCGCATCGAAATAATACCAGGGGTATCATCCATTACGGCGGCTGCTGCCCGCGCAGGCATCTCGCTCGGCCTTGCGGACGAGAAAATCGCCATATTGCCGGCAACCTATGCCGGGGACCTCCGCACGATCATATCAGAGTTCGATACTATTGTCCTTATGAAGGTCTACAAGGTTTTTGATCAGGTGGTAAGGAGTCTTAATGAAACCGGCCTTCTCGATAACTCCACCTATATTTCAAAAGCGGGGATGCGTGAAGAGGCGGTAATTAGAAATTTGAAGGATGTTAAGAAGGACGACCTCAACTATTTTTCTCTTATCATAATCAGGAAACATTCGAAGTTATGACCGGCAGCGACCTCCAATTTTTCAAAGGCTGGTTTTCAGAGTTCTGCAAATCCTTCCACCTCGATAACGAAAAGGAGCAGAGGAACATAACCCTGAAGGAAGAACACACCCTGCATGTTTGCGAAAACATCCTCGCCGTGGGACGGAATGAATCATTGAGTATCAACGAGAAGCTGCTTGCCGAGACCCTTGCCCTTTTCCATGACATCGGGCGGTTTCCCCAGTATGCTCAATACCGGACATACAAAGACAGCATCTCAGTCAATCACGGCCTTCTCGGTGCGAACACGCTCCAGGAGAAAAAGGTGCTTGACCGCATCCCCCGACGAGAACAGGACATTATCATTGATGCAATCAAATTCCACAATGCCTTTACTGTTGCAGACATTGCGGATAAAGACAAGCTCCGTTTCCTCAAACTGATACGCGACGCTGACAAACTCGATATCTGGAGGGTTTTCATCGAGTTTTATGAAAGCCCCGATGAAGAAAAGCCCGAAGCAGTGGGCCTCGGCCTTCCTGATATCCCTTCGTATTCAGAGAATATTCTTCCGCTTATCAACAGCAGGCAGATCATATCGTTTGCCGGATTGAAGACATTCAATGACTTTAAACTGCTGCAGCTCTCATGGATATTCGACCTCAATTTCATGACATCCTTCATGCTGCTGACGGAAAGGGATTACATCAACCGCATAGCCGCAACGCTGCCGCAGACGCATGAGATACTCGATACCGTTGCGCGTGTGAGCGCGTACGTCAGGGAGAAATTGGACAATGCCTAAGGTCTATTTCATCGGAGCAGGACCAGGTGATCCGGAATTGATCACAGTCAAGGGAAAGAGGGTGCTCGAAAATGCTGCTGTGATCATTTATGCCGGAAGCCTTGTCAACAGGGCATTGCTTAACGGGCTGAAGGCCGAGATATTCGACTCTTCTTCGATGACACTTGATGACACTATCCGGGTCATGGAGAAGGCGATCGGCGAAGCAAAAGATGTGGCGCGGCTGCACACAGGAGACCCAGCCCTCTACGGCGCAATCTCAGAACAGATCGAGAGGCTCGCAAAACTCGGTATCGGGTATGAAGTTGTCCCCGGCGTCTCTTCCGCGCTGGCGGGTGCGGCTATGCTCAGCCAGGAGCTCACCATACCCGAAATAAGCCAGACGGTCATCTTAACACGTATGGGAGGAAAGACCCCGGTACCTGACCGGGAAAGGCTCGGAGAACTGGCAAAACATCAGGCAACCATGGTAATTTTCTTAAGTATCGGCATGATTGAAATGCTGAGAGATGAACTTCTCCATGGCTATCCGGGAAACACCCCTGTTGTCGTAATCCAGAAAGCGACATGGCCGGAGCAGAAGATAGTCAGAGGTACCCTCGAAGATATTGCCGCAAAGGTTAAAGAGGCGGGAATAACAAAAACGGCCCTCATCTATGTTGGGGAAGCTCTAAGGGCATCGGAAGAATTGTTGGGCAGGACGTCGAAGCTTTATGACAAAGACTTCACCCATGAATACCGGAGGGCTTCTGAATAAAAGGTTGCTGTTCTTCTGGCTTGCGATTTTGGTATGCACCTCTTTCTTCCCGGTGCAAGCGGCTGAGAATGTTCTCAGTATCTCCGCGGTCGGAGACATTATGATGGGCACGACATACCCTGAAGCGGTCCTCCCACCCGATGACGGAGCAGGCATATTCGATGGCGTTAAAGGTAACTTCAGTGAAAGTGACATTGTATTCGGAAACCTTGAAGGCCCCCTCGTCGACAATGGAAAGACCGACAAATGCCGGAAGAACTCCCGGATGTGTTTCGCATTTTCGACCCCGACCAGGTATGCCAGATACCTGAAAGAAGCTGGATTCAATATGCTCAACATTGCCAACAATCATTCCTTTGATTTCGGTGGCGAAGGGATAAAGAGCACGGTCGAAACACTCGATGCGCTCTCTATCAGATCGATCGCAGTGGGCAAGATCGAACATGTCGATGTCAGGGGCAAAAAAGTTGCCCTCGTCGGCTTTTCATTTTCCTCACCGTCTCCGCACTCAATAAATGATATCACGGCAGCAAAACAGATGGTGAGTGATCTTAAAGCGTCGAACGATCTCGTCATAATATCGTTCCATGGCGGGGCGGAGGGGAAACAGTCCCTTCACATAATGAATTCCAATGAGATTTTCGCGGGTGAAAACAGGGGCAATGTTATTGCGTTTTCACGGGCGATGATCGACACAGGTGCCGATTTGGTGCTTGGTCACGGCCCGCACGTCCTGCGAGCGATCGAACTCTACAAGAAAAAACTTATCGTATACAGCCTTGGAAATTTTCTTACGTATGGAAGGTTCAACATAGCGGATGAGAACGGGGTCAGCATAATTCTAAAAGTGAATATCAATCTCAGCACCGGTGATTTCGCGGACGGCAAAATAATCCCGGTGAGGCTTGTCAACAGGGGAATCCCGGAACCGGACCCCGACAACAATGCGGTGAAGCTCATACAGGAACTGACTGGGAAGGACATAGGGCTGAAGAATCTAATCATAACAGCTGAAGGCGGTCTGGAGAAGAGCACAAAAGATTATGAATAATGATGTTCAAACAGCTTCTCCCGTAATCTTCTATATCACTGAAAGGGGACATGCCCTTGCGAAACGGATCGCCGGTTTTTTCATTACTTCTGAGGTGCATAAGTTCGATGTAGCACTTCCAAAAAAACAATGGGAAGAACACACCGCTTTTATCTTTATCATGGCAACGGGTATCGTAGTAAGAACTATCGCGCCGTTGCTCAAAGACAAGAAGACCGATCCGGCAGTAGTCGTGCTTGATGAAAAGGGTCAATACGCCGTGAGTCTTGTAAGCGGACATCTTGGAGGCGCCAACGGGCTTGCACGGCACGTTGCGTCTCTTCTCGGTGCCGAAGCCGTCATCACCACAGCTTCCGATATCAATAACCTCCCTTCCATCGACCTCTGGGCAAAGGACAACGGGCTCATTGTCGAAAATTGGGATGCCCTTTCGCGCGTCGCTACCCGGTTGATCAATGAAGAAACACTCCGGGTCTATTCGGAGCCCGATATCACGCTTCCGGAAGCCTTCACCCGTGAACATGACCCAAGGCGTGCCGACATATTGATAACAAAAAAGCAGCGAACCGAAACCTGCGGGTCCTGCGTTAAGGACCAACTCTATCTCAGACCGCAAAACCTTGTCATCGGCATCGGCTGCAACAGCGGGACACAGGCTCAGGAAATAGAAGATGCGATCAAATCAGTCCTGCTTGAACATAACCTGTCCTTTCTTGCGGTCCATTCGATTGCTACCATCGACAAAAAGGCTTCGGAGCCCGGCCTGCGTTATTTTGCCGATAAATACAACCTGGCGATAGTCTCCTTTTCGGCGGATGAACTCAACAACGTGAGGGGGATTGAGAAATCAGAGACCGTCTTCCGGGCTACCGGCGCCAACGCAGTCGCTGAGCCGTCCGCCCTGCTCGCATCGAAGATGGCCAAACCACTTGTGCCAAAACAAAAGTCCGGGAATGTAACAGTGGCAGTCGCTTTGAAGAAATCGGAAGCCGAAAGCCGGAAGTCGGAAGAACGGATTAGGGGAAAATTGTACGTCGTCGGTATTGGACCGGGAGGCGGGGAACACCTCACCCCGCGCGCAAAAAGAGCGATAGAAGGATCTGATGTTATCGTTGGATACCATACGTACCTCGACCTGATACCGGACCTGATTGAGCGTAAAGTACTATTTTCGACCGGCATGACACAGGAAATCGACAGGTGTCGAAAGGCCGTAGAATTGGCGCTTTCGGGGAAAAGGGTTTCGGTCATCAGCGGCGGCGATCCCGGCATCTATGCCATGGCGGGACTGGTGTTTGAGATTTTGAGAGCGCAAGAGCAGAAGTCCGCTTCCCTTCTTCCCATCGAGATAATACCAGGAATATCTGCACTGAATGCCGCTGCAGCATGCCTTGGCGCTCCGTTGATGCACGACTTCGTTTCGATTAGTCTGTCGGATAGATTGACGCCGTGGGACGTCATAGAAAAACGTCTCAACGCAGCCGCCATGGCTGACTTCGTGATCGTCATCTACAATCCAAAAAGCAAGGGAAGAGTCGAACATTTCAGCCGGGCCGTCGAAATCATACGTAGATATCGCAAATCCGGGACTCCGGTTGGAATCGTAAAGGCAGCGATGCGGACATCTGAACACATCACGATCACCACTCTTGAAGATGTGCTCAGCCATGAAATCGATATGCAAACAACCGTCATCATCGGCAATTCCGGGACCTTTGTCTGGAACGACAGGATGATTACGCCCCGGGGATATGAAAAAAAGTTCGAAAGCCGATAGGCCCTGCGCCTTTTTTTGGGACGAATCTTTCTTATGGGGTATGATGGCATTCAATGCTCTGTCGGACGCCGGTCTTCCCTTCGACCTCATCCGCTCGGAAGATATCAGGCAGGGTATATTGAGGGATTACACTATGCTCTTTGTCCCCGGCGGATGGGCATCCAACAAGATCAAATCCCTTGGTAGGGATGGCGTTCGTGAGATCAGGGAATTTGTCGATAAAGGCGGAAATTATCTCGGTTTTTGCGGCGGTGCGGGTCTTGCAACTCTTGATGGCATAGGCCTGCTGAATATACGCCGCCTACCGACTCGGGACCGGGTCCCGAGCTTCAGCGGCGGAGTGCAGCTCCGACTCAACGGACATCCTCTGTGGGCCGGCATGGCTCCTGAGACCCCTTCTGTCTTCCACGTCTGGTGGCCATCACAATTCTCGACAAACGATCAGGATATCAGCGTGCTCGCTACCTACGATGAAGCGCTACCCGACTCCTTCAGCTCGGACCTCAATGTCGGCGATGTGAGAAAGATTTTGGGAGATTGGGTATCACTTGAACAGTCATATGGAATCAATCTTGACCCTTTGCGGTTACATGATCAGCCCGCTGTCATGGAGGGCCTCTGCGGCCAAGGGAGAGTTTTGCTTTCGCTCGTCCACTTCGATACGCCGAATGATGCTCATGGTGCCGCCATTTTAAAGAATCTTTGGAAATATCTTGCGGGCACTTCTACGCATCGTGAATACCGGCCTTCTCCGCTTCCAAGTTTCCGTGCCACAAAAGTCGTCGATCTCCGCAACATGTTGAACACCGTGCAGGATCTGATCTCCTTCGGTGAAAGAAATTTCCTCTGGTTTTGGCGGAATCCGATGCTTCTCCAGTGGCGACGTGGCATCAGGGGTCTCGAATACTGCACACTTTACGGGATGATTAAAGCGATCGCTGACCACGCAGACCGTTTCCCTTTCGACGATCCTTCCTCTCTTGACCGACTTCAGGAAGTCGCACGAATGGTTCGATCGTTTCAGGAAAAGGCTGAAAGAGTCCTGCTGCTCGAAAGACAGGCCCTTCAGGATGGTCATCGCATCACGTATGATAAAAGCGATAACCCGGAGATAGTGCAACTGCGGGCTGAGCTATTTTCGACCTCCAAGAGTTACGGAGGTATGTTCAAGAAACTTCTCGATAAGGTCGATGCGATACTGTTCGATCTCCTCCTGCGCGCGGCTTAACATTGAGACGTAAACATCTGTATTGATCGATACCGGACTATTATGATATTCTTTCAATCGTAGTCTATACCAATTAAGAGAGAAGAACGCCAATGTCATATCGGGCCTGGTTTCAATGCATTAACCCGCAATGCGGGGCCAAATACCCTTTGAACTCGATCATCTATCGCTGTGGAAACTGCGGCTCGCTTCTTGAAGTGACTCATGATATGCAGGCCCTTGCACAGCGCAGCTCGAAGGATTGGAAAAAGCTCTTCGAGGACAGGTGTAAATCCACTGAATGGCCTTATGGGTCCGGTGTATGGGGCAAAAAGGAGTGGGTCCTGCCTCAGATCAGCAACGACAATGTCGTATCGCTTTATGAGGGCGGCTCAAACCTGTTCTGGGCCGAACGTTTCGGCAAGATGCTCGGAATGCCTGAGTTGTGGCTGAAGCTCTGCGGCAATTCCCACAGCGGCTCTTTCAAAGACCTCGGCATGACGGTACTGGTATCCCAGGTCAAGCAGATGATAAGCGAGGGCGCGCCGATCCAGGCGGTAGCATGTGCTTCCACCGGCGACACATCTGCTGCTCTGGCGGTTTATTGTGCTGCCGCCGGCATTCAGTCCATCGTTCTGCTGCCAAAGGGAAAGATTTCGGTCGCTCAGCTGATTCAGCCGATAGCAAATGGTTCCCTCGTGTTATCGCTCGACACCGATTTCGACGGCTGCATGGCCGTTGTCCAGGAAATAACGAAAGATGAGACTATTTATCTTGCCAATTCCATGAACTCTTTGCGCATTGAGGGGCAAAAGACGGTCGGTATCGAGATCTGTCAGCAATTCGAATGGAAGCTGCCGGACGTAATCATCATCCCCGGCGGTAACCTGGGCAATGTCTCTGCTCTGGGTAACGGTCTCCTCATGATGAAGGACCTCGGTCTTGTTGATACTCTGCCGCGTATAGTTGTTGCACAGGCTGAAAGGGCAAATCCCTTGTATCGTTCGTACCTGAAGAACTTTGAGACCTTCGAGCCGATCCACGCTGAAAAGACTCTGGCAAACGCGATCCAGATAGGCAACCCGGTCAGCATACAGAAGGCTATCCGCACATTAAAGCAATTCAACGGCATTGTAGAGCAGGCCTCGGAACAGGAACTTGCCGATGCCGCTGCCCTCGGAGATACCTTCGGGATGTTCAACTGTCCACATACGGGAGTTGCACTCGCCGCACTGATAAAACTCCTCAAAGCAGGCAAAATAGACAAGTCCGAACGAGTCGTCGTAATTTCTACTGCCCATGGGCTGAAATTTACCGAATTCAAGGTCAAGTACCACGAGCAAGCACTCGATTTCCCTTGCCGTTTCGCCAACAAGCCGGTCGAGCTGCCGCCCAGCGTCGATGCGGTCAAGAGAGCCCTCAGGCAGGCCTTACAGAAGAGGAGGAACGCTGATGTCTAAGAAATCTATAAACCCGAGAAACTGGGGCCCGGCAACCCTCGCTGTCCACGGGCCAGGCCGACTCCCAAAAGCCCATTATGCAGTCTCTACACCTATTGTGCAGACCTCCAATTTCTACTTCGATACGACTGCCGAAGTTTACGAGTTTATGCAGGCAAAAAGCGAAGGCCGCACCGTGCGGGAGCACGAGTACGGCAGATATGGCAATCCGACACAACAGGAATGCGAGCGGAAGCTTGCGGCGGTTGAAGGTGCCGAACGTGCTTTGCTTTTCTCTACCGGCATGAGTGCAGTGATAATGACGCTCATGGCCTACATGAAGCGTGACAAACATATCATATTTACAAGCGACTGTTATCGCCAGACGCGCGATTTTGCGACTAACATGCTATCCAAATTCGGCATAGAGGTCTCCATCGTGGACCCGTCTGCTGATGCTATCGAGAAGGCTATTCAGCCCAATACCAACATCATCTTTACCGAATCCCCGACCAATCCTTACCTGCGCGTCCTCGACATGATAGCGATAGTTAAGGTTGCAAAGAAGCATCGTGTGATGACCATAATAGACGCGACACTGGCAACTCCTTACAATATCAAACCTCTTGAGATGGGAGTAGATATAGTCATACACTCAGCAACCAAGTACCTCGGCGGCCATAACGACCTGCTCGCAGGAGTAGCACTCGGGAATCATAAAAAACTTGACGGCCTTTACAAGATGCAGAGGATGATCGGAGCGACCCCGGGCCCGCTGACCTGCTTCCTACTGGAACGAGGTTTGAAGAGCTTCGCTCTCAGGATGGAGCACCACAACCGTGCCGGCATGATGATCGCCCAAATGCTGGAGTCCCATCCAAAGATCGAAAAAGTCTGGTATCCCGGCCTCAAGTCCCATCCCGACTACAAGATTGCGAAAAAGCAGATGCGGGGTTTCGGCAGCCTGATTACATTCCTTGTGAAGGGAGGCGACAAGGAGACGAGAAGGTTTATTGATTCACTGAAACTCTTTCTGATTACCCCAAGCCTCGGGGGCAGTGAGAGCCTTGTGACGCAGATGTCGGTAATGTCGTTCTATGACTACCCTGAAGAATACCGGCACGCCATAGGCATGGTAGACAATCTTGTTCGTATAGCCCTGGGATTAGAAGATGTTGACGATCTCATCGCAGACCTTAAACAGGGACTCGACAGGATATGAAAACGTCTTCTCCGGGGAGGAGACTGCGCAAGCAACGTAATCGCGGGGTCATTCAGCCCTTTCACCTCAGGGTAGGATGACCCGAGCGCTCCGCCCTAATCTGTCAGTGATAAAACACGCTTCATAACATACTCTCTGACACCGCGATCGAATATTAGTCCGGCATGATGCACGTGGAAATCCCTATGCTCATCTCCACCCGGATAAACAGCGCTTTCAGCAGTGACAAATCCGTCTGCCTTGCCTTCTCTCATCTCATCGGGGATCATCCTATCCGAAAATAAGGCGGCAAGAAGATTGGGCAGAGGGGTTGCGCCGATTTTTACGAGCGCGGGGTCTGTGCCGCCTATAGATGCTATAAAGAACCCGGGTTGGCGCCTCTCAGAAAGTCCCGTCAGAAAAGCGGATCCGGGGAGCATCTCTCTTATCTCATGACCGCTTAAAAAACTGATTACTCGGTGCAGAGAAGTCCGCACTTCTTTATCGCCCAAATCCATGATTTTCTTCACCGCTGCAGAGAACGGAGAAAGAGAGACAACCCATTTTGCCATAGATGATCCTTTATGCGGCGTCGCGATCGTGATAACTCCCCTTATTGGTGTGATACATTCTTGCAGAAACCTCCTGGCGATAAGCCCTCCCCTGCTATGCCCAATGAGTACAATGCCCGCAGGCGCCTTTGCAGAGTATGCCATCACAAGCTCCTTGAGCTCTTCTACTGCGATGAGGGCCGGTCCGGCAGGCCTCATCTGGCTCCAGGCAAGGACGGGAAACCCCTGGTCTCTCAGGTCATGAAATAAAGTCTTCTTTTCAGCATCGCCGAGAAGGATGCTTAAAGGATATTTCCCCCCAAGCACCCTTGCCGACACCGGTTCCGCCCACATTGCGGCATCCATGCCCATGCCATGGATAAATATTACGAGCGGTTTTGCGTAGTCTCCGTCAAAATAGAACAATTCAGATTTCATGCATATACCTTATGAGAGAGATTGATTTGAGAATACCATAAATACTCAACACTCTATTAAGCGAGGTCTTCAGGCCTGACATCCCCAATGCCCATATCCGCATTCCCTTCGGCATCCCATTGTATTAATTGAATTATAAATAGTATTAATAGCTCTTTAACTTTATTTTAATTGACAGGGCACGACTGCTATTGGTATAAACGTGTACCTGTAAAACGTTTGTTTATACAATATGTATGTATCAATATCCTAATAATACTGTAAGGGAGGTGTGGTGATGAAACTTGGCGTATTCGTAAGCGATTACCGGAGCGGCGCCGATGTCCTAGACAGATTGAGCGCCGAAAAACTCGGCATCATCTTCGTCGGCAACGGCGTTTACCACGCGGCGGTTAAGGAAGGGGGCAAGGCAGACCCAGTTCTGCAGAAGTCAGCGAACTTTTATGTCCTTACTGAAGACCTTGAAAGCAGGGGATTTACTGCTGCCAATTTGCCGGGCAATATCAAGGCGGTTACCTACGGCGATGTCGTTGA
>Ga0209048_10002462_pt1 | contig 18346 bp, 14 predicted proteins | sample FrelakmetCRP12CR_FD_187146 | JGI IMG/M metagenome (GOLD analysis project Ga0209048, IMG submission 187146) | Freshwater lake sediment microbial communities from the University of Notre Dame, USA, for methane emissions studies - CRP12 CR (SPAdes)... | ecosystem: Environmental > Aquatic >... | reverse complement strand
CGGAAAGCAACCCTGGAAGACGTCTTCGTCGAAATCACTCATCCGGACGAGGTGTGAGATGGAGTGATGGAGTGATGGAGTGATGATGAAACGTTACCCAATAGAGCTGCGAAATAAGAATCGGGGCTATAGGAATTTGATCGTCTGGCAAAAGGCCATCGATCTGTTCGGACTCGCGTGGAAAATGGCGGACGTCGAAGCCGCGATGGATTTCAAACTTCGGGCGCAATTTGCAGACGCGGCTCAATCAATTTCCGCGAACATCTCGGAGGGATACGGCCGCCGATCAGTAAAACCGTCACTCCATTACTCCACCACTCCATCCCCTCATGCGTAAGTTCTACACCCTGCTGTCGCGCGAAGTGCGCAGCTACTTCTATTCGCCGATCGCCTACGTCGTGCTCGTTTTCTTCCTCTTTTTAAGCGGGGTCGATTTCTACTTCCAGCTCGCGTTCATGAACCAAAAGGCCGTGTCCTATTCCGTGCAGGAGGCGTTCTTCAATTCGGTCTTTTTCTGGTTTGCTTTCGTCCTGATTTTCCCCCTGCTCACGATGCGATTATTCGCGGAGGAATTCAAGCTTGGCACGATCGAGCCGCTCATGACCGCGCCCGTCCGCGACTGGCAGGTGGTTCTGGCGAAGTTCTTTGGGGCGCTGGTTTTCTACGCGATCCTCTGGTTGCCAACCCTGATCTACTTTTGGATCTTCCAGGCGATCACGCATCAGCCGGCCGCGAATTCGCTCGGCGCCTATCTCGGCGCGTATCTGATGCTGCTCTTGCTGGGCATGTTTTATCTCTCGGTGGGTTGTCTCGCCTCCGTTATGACCAAGAATCAGATCGTCGCCGCGATCATCGCTTTCTGCGCCATTACTCTTCATTTTTTCTCGGGACTCATCTCGTTTGTTCTGCAGGAGGTCAGTTCTTCGACCAGGCAATCGCTCGGCTATTTCTCGGCCCTGGAACAAATGGGAACGCTCTCGCGCGGTGAGATCGATACTCGCCCGATGGTCCTTTATCTCAGCATGACGGTCGTCATGCTGACGCTGACTTATCAGGCGTTCCAATCGCGAAAGTGGAGGCTGTAGAATGGCGACAGACGAGCCCTCGAAGAAAAAGCCGCGGAAGATCCACCGCCTCCGGATCGGCTTAAATGTTCTGGTTCAGATCACGATCCTGCTCGTGATCGCGATCATGGTCAATTACCTCGGGTTCGAGCATTACCGGCGCTGGGACCTTTCCCGCGACCAGAAGTATGCGCTCTCGGACAAAACGAAGCGCTTTCTCCAGAGCATGCCCGGCAAAGCGAGGATCACCGTTTTCTTCCTGCCTAACGATCCAATTACCAGCGACGTCCAGGGGATGCTGACGGAATATCAGTACGCCGCCAAAGGGAAACTGGACGTAGAGAACATCGATCCAGAACGCAATCTCTCCCGGGCGAAAGAGCTTCTCGACAAGTACAAAGTCGTGACCGGCGAAGACCTGCTGATCCTCGATTATGACGGCCGGAACAAAACCGTGAAGGCGTCCGAGATGGCCGAAGTCGACCAGGGAAATCCGATGTTGGGCGAACCATCGAAGGTGACCGCCTTCAAGGGCGAGCAAGCCATCACCAGCGCCTTGATGGAACTGGTCGAGGGCAAAAAGAACACGATCGGTTACGTGCTGGGGCACAAGGAACCGGCGATCACCGAGCCGCCGCCGGCGGCGAGGCCGGGAGAGGAAGCGGTCACCAGTCCCATTTCCGTGTTGAAGACATTTATTGAGAACGAAAACATCAAGTTCCAGGAATTGAATCTTTTCGACGTCGGGACGATCCCGGCCGAGCTCAAAGCGGTCATGATCAATGGCCCCCAGTACGACTTCTCTGATCGCGAAATGAAATTGCTCCGCGACTTTTGGGAAAAGCAGGGACGGATCCTCATCCTGCTCGATCCCGCCGCGAAGACTCCGAAACTCCACGCGTTTCTCCATGAGCTGGGCGTAACGGTGAACGACGACCGGCTCATGGCCATGGCCAAAACGGGCATCGAGGAGGTTGGATTGTTCCGCGATGTCTATGCGCGATTTCTGCCGGAGAGCCCAATTACCAAGCGTCTGGCTGATGCTCGGGCGATTTTCCCCGGCGGCGCGTCTTCGCTGACGCTCGAACCAGATCGGGTGCGCGCGGCCAACGTCCGTCTGCAGGCGCTCGTGCAGGCCGAGAAGGGCTACTGGGCGGAAGCCGACTATAATTCCGGCGACCAGGCGAAGTTTCAGGCAGATGCCGTCCGCAATGGGGACGCCATCCACACGATCGCAGTCTCGATCGAAAAAGGAGGCAGCGCCGACGCACGCGTCCAGGCGAATTCATCACGCCTCGTCCTGGTGAGCAATGCGACGTTCATTCAGGACCAGGCCATCCGCCAGGATCAGCAGCCGCTCGATTTTATTTCGGGTGCCGTGAACTGGCTTCTGAGCCGCGAGCAACTCATCGGCATCGCACCGAAAGTTCCGCAAACGCTCATCTTCAGCCTTGACCAAAACGCGCTGCGAAATCTGCGGTGGTTGATCCTCGTCCTCATGCCACTCATCCCGGCCGTGCTGGGGCTCGCCGTTTGGTGGCGGCGCCGGACATGAAAAGCAGCAGGCTCATGCCTCCGGAGGGAAGTGCTTCCGCACGTCCGAAACATTGCATCTCCGGAGGGAACTCCCGAATAATTGGATGAAAACGAAGACGACACTTCTCCTGCTGGCCGCGGTGGTGGCGCTCGGTCTGTATATCAAGTTCTACGAAAGCAAACGGCCGAACACGGTCGAAGCCCGGCAGCAGGGACGGAACGTGGTGAATTTCGAACGGGACAAACTTGACGGAGTCTTAATTCAAAATGGCGATGACAGGATCGAATTGAAACGCCAGGACCGGAAGTGGCGAATCGAGGCACCCTTCAAGGACCAGGCGGATGCCAGTGCCGTCGAGGGTTTTCTGGCCGATCTGGAGAACTGGCAGAAGCAGGACACAATTCCGGCGGATGAAATCGCCAAAGATAAAAGCCGCCTCGACGAGTTCGGGCTGAGCAACGCCAAGCTTCGGTTGAAGTTGCTCGGCCAGGATGCCCCACCCGAGATCATCTTTGGGAGCGATGCCGCGCTCGAAGGCAAGATGTATGTGCGTCTCGCGAACACGAACGATGTGTTTCTCACCACGCAATCAGTTCGGAACGACATCTCGAAAAAGGCCGAGGAATTCCGGGACAAGAAGCTGACTGATCTTACCACCGCGCAGGTGACGCGCGCGCTGCTAAAAACCGCGGCGGGCGAAATGGAACTGGAAAAGAGGGCCGATCATTGGGAAATCACCAAGCCGCTCCGCGCGCGCGGTGACGATCAGAAGATTGGCGATTTGCTCGCGCAAGTCACCACCGCGCGGATCGAGCAATTCGTAGCCGAGGATCGGGGCGATCTGCATCCCTACGGATTGGCCGAGCCTCGTGGTTCCATCACGCTTTTCTCCGCCGAAGAAAAATCCGTTGGACGAACGGAATCGCCCCGGGGCGAACAGGGGCAGCTGCTCCAGATCGGCGGCGTTCCGGAAAAGGCGAAAGACCAGGTTTATGTCCGATTCGCGGCGCGTAATGCCGTCTACACCCTGCCGAAGAAAATCGAAGAGGTCCTCGAGACGAAACCTTCCGATTTGCGCGATCGGCACCTCGTCCGGCTCGATACCAATATTCTCGACCGCATTACGATCGATGCCGCCGGCCGGGGTAAGACCGTGCTGGCCCGCAAGGAGGAGAATTGGACGATCGCGAGCCGGAACAATCAGCCGGCCAACGCGGGCGAAGTCAACCGGCTGATCGAGCTGTTGAAGAACGAGCAGGTTAGGAAATTCGTCGAAGATGTAGCCTCCGATTTACCCAAGTACGGGCTCGATAAGCCGCAGCTCCAGTTAACCTTCAGCTCGTTCGCTTCGGAAAACACCGCGGAGACAACCGCAGGCGAGCATCCGTTTGCCACGGTCGCGTTCGGAAAGGCTGAGGGCGACAATGTCTACGCTCGCCTGGGAGACGAGCCGTTCATCGTCGCGGTGCGGCCAGGGTTGCTCGACAGTATTTTCGCCGATCCGCTCCAGTGGCAGGAGCTCCCGATCTTCCACCTCACGCCGGATGAAGTCCTCAAGCTTACCGTCGCCACGAGCACGGAATCCGCATTGGTCCGCGGCGCCAGCAAGGAGTGGACTTCGGTCAAAGGAACCGAGCCAATCGACCAGGTGAATGTGCAATCGCTGCTAAATACGCTCACGGTTTTGCGAGCCGTGCGCTGGGCCGGAGCCACCACGCCCGCACACGGTCTCGATAAACCGCAGATCACGATCACGTTCACGACCTCCGACAAGAAGGTGCACAAGCTGGCCGTGGGTGGTACTGCCGGCGACGGCACCTGGTTCGCCCGCACCGATGAACGCGAAGGCACATTCGTCATGAGCCACCCGGATTTTAACGCGTTGCGATTGCCCCTCGCAGTCGCCCCGGCCGCAGCCACGCCGGCCACGACCCCGTAGGATGTGAAGGTCGACGTTTGAAGTTTGATTTGTCCCGATCATTCCGTCCTCGTCATTCGTCATTCGTCATTTTCCCAACAGCCATATTTTCCTTGGTCGCTCGCGCCGTGTAAATCGTCGCAATTCCGCCGGTAAGTGGATTGGCCGACGCCATCGCAAATCCGTTGGCTTGGATCAGCTGGACCATTTCATTTCCGCGCGGGAATTTTTCTATCGAGCCACCAAGGTAGTCGTAGGCCGTCTTCTGACCTGTGACGAGCGAAGCCAGACTCGGCAGGCAATGATGCAGATAAAATCGATAGGCAGGTCGTAACACCCCGACTGGCAACGAAAAATCGAGAACGAGCAAGTGCCCGCCGGAGCGCAAGATGCGGGACATTTCTCTTAACGCCAGATTCCAATCGGACATGTTACGCAACCCAAACGCCACCGTGACGCAATCGAATGATTCGTCTGCGAAGGGCAACCGGAGCGCGTCTGCCAAGACCGTTTCTCGAACGCCTTTGCGCTGGGCCACGCTCAACATCTCCGGCGAGAAATCGGCCGCGCTGATTGCCGCCTTCGGCAATCGATTCTGCATCGCCAGCGCGAGGTCCCCGCTTCCCGTCGCAAGATCCAGCACGCGCCGCGGTTGCCATGCTTCGACGATTCTGGCCGCGCGCCGGCGCCAGAAAAAATCGGCGCCGCCACTGAGCAGATGATTCGCCAGATCGTAGCGCTGCGCGATTCGCCCAAACATGGCGCGGACCGAGTCAGGATCACGCGAGGGTGATACTTGGCCGGAAGAATGTGGATCGGGCTTCAATGAGTTAGAGGGGCTCGCCGCGGCGAGCGCATTAACAAGGAGAGGCGGTTTACAAACCGCTTTCGGTTTCCCTGCCGGCGGTTTGTAAACCGCCGTTCCTTGTCGTGGCAACCAAACGAGCGCCTCTCCACTACTCCAGAGGCGGTTCCAGATGTTCTTCCTCGCGTGGGACCAGCTTGTTTTGCGTCATGATGCGCGCGCAGGTGTTCCAACGAAGCAAGGCATCATCGTTTCCCGGCGGACGAACGGCCTCCGCCTTCTCGAACCAGCTCATGGCATCACGAAAGCCGTCATACGCATAAAATTTTGACCCGGGCGTGCCTTGCGCGAGCCTGGCCTTGGCCCGGCGTTCCGCCAAAATGCCTGCGTAATAAGCGCGCTCATATTCGCCCTGAACACGCGCCAGGAATTCCTTCGATTGCGTGTCGCTGACTCCATATCCCTTCCCGAAACGATCGCTCATCGCGAGAAGAAGCATGATCAAGGCCTTCTGATTCTCCGGATCGGCTCGCAGCACGTCGAGACAGATGCTCTCCGCCTCGGCGGGTTCATTGAGGAGGCGATAACGCTCAGCCTTTTCCAGCGCTGCGGGAATCGCCCCTTGCGAGAGTGGTTTCAGTTCGAACATGACGTGCTTTGCCCGAATGGTTACATCGTTAAAAAGGTTACATCGTTAAAACGGGAAATCGAACAGTGACGCTCTTCACTTCTTAACGTTGTAACCCTATTAACCTTCTTAACCTTCCTGGCTCTTCAATTTCCGCCAAATCCAACCCAGCGGGTCATAAAACCGATCGACCACTCGTTCCTTTAACGGAATGATCGCGTTGTCCGTAATGTGAATGTTCTCCGGGCAAACCTTCGTGCAACATTTCGTTATGTTGCAGTAGCCAATGCCCTGAGTTGCCTTCAATTCCGGGAGACGATCCTCGGTGTCGAGTGGATGCATCTCCAGCGCGGCGACGTAGATGAGGAAGCGCGGCCCAATGAATTCATCGTGCTTCCGGTGATCACGCAGGACATGGCAGACATCCTGGCAAAGGAAGCATTCAATGCATTTTCGGAATTCCTGGACGCGATCGATATCTTCCTGCGCCATCCGCCAGGTGCCATCAGTCGCGTCAGGCGCACGCGGTTTGAACTTCTTGATTCTCTTTTTCACCTGGAAATTCCACGAAATGTCCGTGATCAGATCCTTCACGATTGGGAACGCCTTGATCGGCTCGACCGTAATCGGTTTATCGAGTGGGAGATCGCTCAACCGTGACATGCACATGAGCCTCGGCATGCCATTTACCTCCGCGGAGCACGAGCCGCACTTTCCCGCTTTGCAGTTCCACCGGCAGGCGAGGTCGTTGGCCTGGGTTGATTGGATATCGTGGAGAGCGTCGAGGACGACCATGCCCTCGGAAACCTCGGTCGTGTAGTCCTCGAACCCGCCGCCCTTCGCGTCGCCGCGCCAGATTTTGAAAGTGGCTGTCGCCATGTTTAAGCGTTAAAGCGATGAAGCGTTGAAGCCGTCGTTTGATGCAAATTCGTCGGATGTTCCCTCACTTCATCTCCTCGATCACCTTTTTCAAATAATCGGGCATTTCCGGGATGGTTTCGAGCCGTGTCTGCATTCTCCCATCGGCGCCGCGAGAAATAATCGTGTTCACCTTGGCAAAGGCGTCGTCCTTGTCGGGATAATCGTCCCGGAATTGCGCGCCACGGCTCTCTTTGCGTTCGAGCGCGGAACGCGTGATCGCCTCGGAAACCGTCAGCAAATGTTTGAGATCGAGCGCGGTGTGCCATCCGGGATTGAAGTCCCGCGTGCCGGTGATGCCGACCTGCTCAGCGCGCTTCCATAGTTTCTCAATCTCCTCCAGCGCATGTTTCATTTCACCTTCGCGCCGAACAATCCCCACATCGTGCTGCATGACCTCCTGCAAATGCTTTTGCACCTGATACGGGCCCTCGCTCTGCGAATTCGCCGGGCGTTCAAAAGGCGCCAGCGCCTGCTGCGCAACCTGCTCGACCTGCTGATCGTCGATTGCGCCGAGCGAATTCTCCTTCGCGAACTTAGCGGCGAATTCGCCGGCGCGTTTTCCGAAAACCAAAAGATCCGAGAGTGAATTTCCTCCGAGCCGGTTCGCGCCGTTAATGCCGGCCGCGCATTCGCCGGCCGCGAAGAGTCCGGGCACCGTCGACATCTGGCTGTCGGCGTTCACATGAATGCCGCCCATGATGTAATGGGTCGTCGGCCCGATTTCCATCGGTTCGCGCGTGATATCAATGTCGCCCAGCGCCTTGAATTGATGATACATGCTCGGCAGCTTGCGCTTGATGTGTTCCTCGCCGCCAGAAATCTTTTGCTTGATCCACGAGATATCGAGGAAGACGCCACCATGCGGACTGCCGCGGCCTTCCTTGATTTCGCGCACGATGCAGCGGGCCACGTGGTCGCGCGTGAGCAATTCGGGCGGGCGGCGCGCATTCTTGTCGCCTTGAGTGTAGCGCCAGCCTTCTTCTTCGTTGTCCGCCGTTTGCGCCTTGTAGTTGTCCGGGATGAAATCGAACATGAAGCGGCGACCCTCCTTGTTCGTGAGGATGCCACCTTCGCCACGCACGCCTTCCGTGACGAGCATCCCGCGCACACTGGGAGGCCAGACCATGCCGGTCGGATGGAACTGCACGTATTCCATGTCAATCAGCTCCGCGCCGGCATGGTAAGCGAGCGAATGACCGTCACCGGTACAATCCCAACTGTTACTGGTGATTTTGTAGGCTTTGCCAATTCCTCCTGTGGCGAGCACGACAGCTTTCGCGCGATAAACTTTGAAGCGACCCCGCTCGCGGTCGTAACCAAACACGCCCACCACGCGGTCGCCATCCTTGAGGAGCCCGACGACGCAGATCTCCATGTGCACGTCGATGCCCTGATGGATCCCATGGTCTTGCAGTGTTCGGATCAGCTCCAGCCCGGTGCGATCGCCTACATGGGCCAGACGCGGATATTTGTGGCCACCGAAGTTTCTTTGCAGAATTCGGCCGTCTTTGGTGCGATCGAAAACCGCTCCCCATGCCTCGAGCTCGCGGACACGATCCGGCGCTTCTTTGGCGTGAAGTTCCGCCATCCGCCAATTGTTTACATACTGTCCGCCGCGCATCGTGTCGGCGAAGTGAACGCTCCAATTGTCCCGATCATCGACATTGGCCAGCGCCGCGGCCACACCGCCTTCCGCCATCACCGTATGCGCTTTGCCGAGCAGACACTTGCACACCATGCCAACCGAAACTCCCGCGGCCGAGGCCTCGATCGCGCCCCGCAGGCCCGCCCCACCCGAACCGATGACGAGAACGTCGTGCTGAAAAGTTTCGTATTGGGGCATGGGCAGGGTGGAAGGGTTGCAGCGTTTAAGGAGTTGCAGGGTTACGAGAGAGCATTATCGGGTTTCGCTTGCTTCAACGCTTCGTCGCTTCGTCGCTTCGTCGCTTCAACGCTCAAATGAGCCGCCAATCGTGCCAAATTCCCATTGAGCAAAGGCGCACGTAGAGATCGGAGAACCCAACCCAGAATAGACTGAGCCAGGCAAACAGCATGTGCCGGCGATTGAAGCAGCTCACGCAACGATAAGCCTGGTAGCAGCTGGGCGATTTGGAAAGCCGGTCGCGGAATCCGCCGATCAGGTGGCGTAAGGCGTGACATCCAAACGTAAAGGCCCCGAGCAAATAGACGTTCACGGCGAGAACCATCGTGCCAACACCAAATCCGAACGAGGCTCTTCCGGTCGCCGGATCGGTAAACCAGAGCGCTTTCCAGACATCAGTGGCGAGCACGATCACGAACAGGATCGCGAGGTAGAGAAAATAACGGTGCACGTTCTGCATGATCAGCGGGAAGGAGCGTTCGCCAAGATAGGTTTTTCTCGGCTCGCCCACGGCGCACGCGGGAGGATCCGCCCAGAACGCTTTGTAGTAGGCGCCGCGATAATAATAACAGGTCAACCGCAACCCACCCGGCGCCCAGAGAATGAGCAGCGACGGCGAAAACAGGAGCCAGCCGGGCCACCACGCCGGTTTTGGCCCGAACCAACTGTGGGGCGACGCGCCGAAAATTTCTGGCGAATAGAACGGCGAGAGATAGGGACCAAAATGGTAGTGGTCCCCCTGAAACGCCGCCCAGGTCGAATAGACGATGAAAGTCGCCAGCCCGAGAAAAACCAGCAACGATTGAACCCACCACGCATCGGGGCGCATGGTTTGTCCGAACGCCCGCGGCGTCATGGTGGCAGTTTGTGTTTGGGCCATGAAATACAAAGAATCGCCGCTTAGATAGCGAGACGCTCTCCCCTTTTCAAGCAAATCCCCAGGTCGAGAGTTTTTAGAACCTCGCGCCTCCTGTCATCCCGAGGCCGGCGCAGCACGCCGAGGGACCTCTCGAGGCAAGCCCAACCCAGGACCATCACTCTATCACTCCCCGACTCTCATTCCTCGATCGGCTCGAAACCAGCAAACATCATCTCCGCTTCGGGAATCGTCTTCAGCGGTACGCAATCGCAGGCTGCAAAAAATTTATCCCACATGGCGAGAACACGCGGGTTCTTGTGCGCCTCTTCGATCGCCTCGCGCGATTTCCACTCCGAGACCTCGATGATCGTGGTGTCTTTCGCGCGCATGATCACCGGCACGCGATCGGTCACGAGACCTTCGCGGCGCAGACTCGGCACACGACTGCGCACAAGTTCAAGGACCTCCTTCTCGCGGCCGGGTTTCGGCCGATAAGCGACGATACAAACAATTCCAGCCACAGAATTCGCAGCTTATAGCCTCAAGTCTTGCGACTCGACAAAAAGTTTTGCGGCTCTGTAGTCTCGGACCACCGCCAGAAAGAGTCTTATCGCTTATGGGTACCAAAGACGCTCGAGTCGACGCTTATATCGCCAAATCAGCGGTCTTTGCCAGGCCGATCCTGAAACACCTTCGCAAAATCGTGCATACGGGTTGCCCGGACGTGGAGGAAACGATCAAGTGGCAATTCCCGCACTTCGATCACAAAGGCGTGATGTGCGGAATGGCCGCATTCAAAGAGCATTGCGCCTTTGGATTCTGGAAAGAGGCGCTGGTTCTCAACCGTGACCAAGCCGTGGAAAAAACAGCGATGGGAAGTTTCGGCTGCGTTACCTCCCTGGCCGATCTTCCGAGCGAGAAAACGCTCATCGGCTATGTAAAAAAGGCGGCCGCGTTAAACGAAGCCGGGATCAAGGCGCCGGGCCGGACGCAACCGAAGAAAAAAGAACCCCTGGCTGTCCCGAATTACTTCAACGCCGCCTTGAAGAAGAACGCGAAAGCGCGAAAGACCTTCGAGAACTTTGCCCCGAGCAAACGACGAGAATATCTCGAGTGGGTGACGGAGGCCAAGCGCGAGGAAACCCGCAATGAAAGGCTGGCGACCTCGATCAAGTGGCTCGCCGAAGGCAAATCACGACATTGGAAATACCAGCCAGCGAAAAAATAGATCGCTGGCGTTTCTGCATCCGCAACGTCCTCCAGTCGGAGGGCTGACGGAAATTCGCGGGCACAAGTTCAGTTTGAAGCTGGGCTGGACTTCGATCACCCCGAAGGTTTCTCTTCCGATGACGGAGAGCAGTTCGTAGTCTGATCATGACGAATGTCTGTCTGGATTAAACTTGCCCTCAGCGGCGTGGCCATTGCCGCTGCTCTCCTGGCCTCGGGCCATGCGGTCATCTACAAGCGGGACCCGCGCTCGGCCGCCTTGTGGGTCATTGTCATCTGGATGCTTCCGGTGGCGGGGCCGGTGCTTTACCTGCTCCTGGGGATTAATCGAGTGCGCCGTCGCGCCGCGGCCTTGCGTGCCGAAATCGCTCGGCATCGCACCGTTCCGGATGTGAATCCGTTCCCCTCCGATCTGCTCTTCGAAGACAGTTCCCGGTTGCCCTGTTCCACCCATCTGCTTCGCATCGCGCGGCTCGTCAGCCAAATCGTGGCGCAACCACTGTTGCCGGGAAATAAAATTGAACCCCTGGTAAACGGAATCGAGGCCTACCCTCCCATGCTCGCCGCGATAGAGTCGGCCAGGGAATCGGTCTGCGTCGCGTCTTACATTTTCAGCGACACGGGAATTGGAAAGGAATTCATCGAAGCGCTCGCCCGGGCCAGGCAACGTGGCGTCGAGGTTCGCGTCTTGATTGACGACATGGACGCGCGGTTCTCCCGCGATTCCGCCGTGAAACCGTTGCAGCGCCAGGGCGTTCCCGTCGCGGTCTTCAATCCGGCGTTTCTGCCGGCCCGCTTGAAGTTCGTGAACCTGCGCAATCACCGCAAGATTCTCGTAGTCGACGGCACGGTCGGATTTACCGGCGGAATAAATATCGATTCGCGTTACTGGAAACCGGAGGACCCGAAGTCTGCCTTCCGCGATCTTCACTTTCGCTTGCTCGGACCCGTGGTGGCGCATCTGGCGGAAGTGTTTGCCGACGACTGGCAATTCGCCACGGGCGAGAGACTACGAGGAAACAAATGGTTTCCACCGCTTCCATCCCATGAAGGGCCGGCGCTCGCCCGCGGGATCGAAGCGGGCCCCGACCATACCGTCGATCGTGTCCGATGGCCGATCATCGGCGGACTCACCGTCGCGCAGTCTTCAGTGCGTGTGTTCACTCCCTACTTCGTCCCGGATGCGACGTTAATCACAGCCTTGAATGCCGCGGCGATGCGCGGCGTGGAGGTGGACATCTTTCTGCCCGAAGTGAGTGACCTGCCGCACCTGCAGTGGGCCGCCTTCGCCCAGCTTTGGCAGGTCCTCGAACATGGCTGCCGCGTCTGGATAAGTCCCGGCCCGTTCGATCACTCCAAGCTCATGATTGTGGACGGCGCGTGGACGTTGCTGGGTTCGGCCAACTGGGATACGCGCAGCCTCCGTCTGAATTTTGAATTCAACGTTGAGTGTTACGACGCCGAGCTAGGCAAAAAACTGGAAACGCTCGTCTCCGCCAAACGTGCAGCCAGCCGTGAATTGACCCTGGCGGAATTGAACAGGCGCCCGCTGTTGATCAAATTACGCGACGGGTTCCTAAGACTTTTCGCGCCCTATCTTTGAGATGTCCGGAATACCGGGCGCCGCGGCCACGGACGCAAAAGCGATGGCCGGGCCAGCTCGCCGCGGCGACTGCTCCCAGATTGCCCCGTCGCCTCCTTGGTGACCTCTGTGCAAACGATGGCAATCGCCTAATCTAACCTTCCCTGACCTGTCCATCGCCGCGGATGATATATTTGTAGGTCGTGAGTTCTTCGAGGGCCATGGGGCCGCGGGCGTGAAGTTTGTCGGTGCTGATGCCGATCTCGGCGCCGAAACCAAACTCCGCACCATCAGTGAAACGGGTGGAAGCATTCCAGTAGACCGTGGCGGAATCCACTTCACTGAGAAATTTTTCCGCGCTGGCGGCGCTTTCCGTGACGATGCAGTCGCTATGATGCGAGCCGTGCGTCTCGACATGGTCAATGGCGTCGTCGATTCCATCCACGACTCGGACGGCAAGGATGAGATCGAGATACTCGGTGGTCCAGTCTTCGTCGCTGGCGCGACGAAGAAGTTCGTAGTTGAGGGTTGAGAGTTCAGAGAAGGCATCGTTATCGGCGCGAAGTTCGACTTTCTTTGGGCCGAGAGCGTCAGCGATCTTTTTCAAAAAAAGAGGCGCAATCTCATGGTGAACGAGAAGCGTTTCGATTGCGTTGCAGACCCCGGGACGCTGGGTCTTCGCGTTCACGACAATCCGCTCGGCCATTTCGAGATCAGCATCTTTGTCGACATAAACAATGCAGACGCCATGAGAATGTTTGATCACGGGCATGCGCGCGTGGGAGACGACGGCCTCGATGAGCGCGTGGCCCCCGCGCGGCACGATCAGGTCGATGTATTTGTCCATCTGCGCCATGTATTTCACGGCCTCGCGCTCGGTGGTTGGAATCAAAATAATGCTGTCCGCCGGCAGGCCGGCTGCGGTCGCTCCACTTTGCAAGAATTCGGCAATCGCAATGTTCGAGTGAATCGATTCCGAGCCGCCGCGCAGGACCGTGGCGTTGCCCGTCTTCGTGCAAAGGACCGCGGCGTCACTCGTGACGTCCGGCCTTGATTCGTAAATGATGCCGATCACGCCGATCGGGACGCGGACCTTGGAAATTCGCAAGCCATTCGGACGCGACCATTCGCTGATCACCTTTCCGACCGGATCGTCGAGCGACGCCACTTGTCGAATTCCTTCGGCCATCGCGTGAACGCGTTTCGGAGTCAGTCGCAGCCGATCAATCATCGCTTTGGACAAGTGGTCGCCCGTCGCTTTCTCAACGTCCCGCGCGTTGGCTGACAAGATCGAAGCGCTCTGCGCAAGAAGCTCATCCGCCATCGCCAGTAATGCCTGGTTCTTCTGTTGGGTTCCCGCGCGCGCCAGGAGCCGCGAAGCCGTGCGCGCTCGTTTGCCAAACTCCAGGATCTCGCTCCGCAGATCGTTCATCATTTTTCCGTGGCTCGGCCAGGTTTCGCCCACCCGATCACTCTCCTTCCACCACAAATCGCGTGCCCACGTCATCACCAGCAGCGATCCGGGCGATCAACCCGCGGCGGCGGCCATTCGCAATGACCGTTTGAATACCGGCGTGAATGGCAATTCTTACGGCACCTAATTTCGAAACCATGCCTCCTACGGAAAGCTTCCCTTTTCCAGGGCGCACATAACGCGTAGCTCCTTCAATATCCGTCACGACAGGAATCCGTTTCCCGTCATGCATCAGCCCATCGACGCTGGTCAGTAAGATCAACAAGTCGGCCTCGGCCAGCATGGCTACTTCCGCGGAGAGCTGATCGTTGTCGCCAAATTTCAATTCCTCGACGGCCACGGAATCGTTCTCGTTGATGATGGGCACGATCTTTTTCGCCTGCAGCAAACGCCGGAGCGTGTTTTTCGCATTCGCGTAGCGTTGGCGGCTGTCCAGATCTCCGTGCGTAAGCAATAACTGCGCGACATCCAGCTTGTGCGCCGCAAATGACTGCTCATACATCCGCATCAGCTTCGATTGGCCAATCGCCGCGCAGGCCTGAACGGTGGAAAGATCCGCCGGCCGCTCCGTCAAACCGAGCACGCGCAGACCCGCACCGACCGCGCCGCTTGAAACGATGATGCATTCATTGCCTTTGCGCACCAGCCCCGTCACCTCCGACGCGAGCCGGTAAAACTGTTTTTTCTCCAGCGCGCCGCCATTGGGCGTCGTGAGAACTCCGGTTCCGAACTTGAGCACAATGCGCTTTCGTCTCGCGGACATAGGATGCCAGCCTAGAGCCGGGGAATCATGATTGCGAAGAAAACAGGACGGTCGACGTCGCTCCGAACCGGCCGCAGGCCTGTGGCTGACGCTAAAACAGGGTGAACTTGCTCGCGAATCACGCGAATCCGAAGAAAGAGGGTTCACGCCCGCCATTCGCAACTACTACACGACGCCCCTTCCTCCAATTCGCGGGCAGCGGTCCATTTTCGTAGCTCGAAATGCCGTTGCGCGCAGGATAAGGTCGCGGAATGGGCGACGAAAAGGAGAAGAAGCTCGACGATGTCGCGCAAAAACCGGCACAACTTCGATCGGGCACTCCCCTAACTCCGCCGGCAAATAGGGCCGGCCAGGAGCAGAAGAACCCGACGCCGGGCGCACAGCCGCCTTTCGAGACCGACCCAGCGCAAATCACCGAGCGCCCAGATTCAGCAGCGGGACTTCCAGCGATCAACGCAACCACGCGTTTTGCGGTCAGGGAGATGGGCCTGGCCCGAGGCGTGAAAGCGTTGCTCAAGGTCAATCAGAAGGCGGGCTTTGATTGCCAAAGCTGCGCCTGGCCAAGCCCGGACAAGCATCGTCAGGTAGCCGAGTTCTGCGAGAATGGAGCGAAAGCAGTCTCGGACGAAGCGACGTCGAAACGGGTCACCCCGGATTTTTTTCGCGAGCATTCGCTGGATGAGCTTCGGCAACAAAGCGATTACTGGCTCGGGCAACAGGGGCGGTTAACGCACCCGATGGTGAAGCGCGCGAACGCCACCCATTATGAGGCGATCGCCTGGGACGACGCCTTCCGGTTGATTGCGACCGAGCTCAACGCGCTGCCGGCGCCGAACGCGGCCGCGTTCTATACCAGCGGCCGGACCAGCAACGAGGCCGCGTTTTTGTACCAACTCTTTGTCAGGCAATTCGGCACCAACAACCTGCCGGATTGTTCGAACATGTGCCACGAATCGAGCGGCGAAGCCCTGAATGAGGTGATCGGCGTCGGCAAAGGCTGCGTGACGCTTCATGATCTCGAACACACCGATGCGATTTTCATTATCGGACAGAATCCCGGGACGAATCACCCGCGAATGCTTTCGAGCCTGCAACGAGCCAAGGCAGGGCACGATAGGACGCCGGGCGCGAAAATCGTCTCGATCAATCCGATGCCGGAAATCGGAAATTTTCGTTTCAAAAACCCGCAGGACTTGAAGAACCCGCTCCGGGCCCCTGGCTTTCTCTTCGGCCAGGGCGCCAAGCTAAGCGACCTCTGGCTGCCGATTCGCATCAACGGCGACGTCGGCGTGTTCAAGGGGATCATGAAAGAAATGCTCGCCGAGGAGGAACGAAATCCCGGCACTGTCTTCGATCACGATTTCATTCGTGAATACACGTCTGGTTTTTCAGCGTTTATCGCCGATCTGCGCACCGCGAGTTGGGACGATATCCTGGTCAGCAGCGGCGTGACCCGGGAGCAAATTCGCGCGGCGGCGGAGATCGCGATGAAGGCGAAACGGATTATCTGCTGCTGGGCCATGGGTTTGACCCAGCACAAGAATGCCGTGGGGACGATCCAGGAAATCATGAATTTCCTGTTGCTGGGCGGCAATATTGGCCGGCCGGGCGCGGGTCCCTGCCCGGTGCGCGGACATTCAAATGTGCAGGGCGATCGCACCATGGGCATTTCGGAGCGCATGAACCAGGAGTTCATGAAGAAACTCGGCGACGAGTTTCATTTCGATCCGCCAGAAGAACCCGGGACCGACTCGGTCGAGTCGATCAAGGAAATGCATCGTGGTCACATTCGCGTCTTCTTCGCCATGGGTGGAAATTTCCTCTCCGCGACCCCCGACACGGAATATACCGCGAAAGCCTTGAGCAATTGCCGGCTGACGGCGCAGGTCGCAACCAAGCTCAACCGCTCGCATCTGATCACCGGTGAAATCGCGCTGATTCTTCCCTGCCTCGGCCGATCCGAGATCGATCGACAGTCGACCGGCGAACAATTCGTCACTGCCGAGGACTCGATGGGAATCATCAATCCTTCGCGGGGCGTGCTTGAGCCCGGGAGCGCGCACTTACTGAGCGAGCCAGCAATCGTGGCGGGCCTGGCCCGGGCCACGCTCGGCGATCGGAGCAAAGTCGATTGGGAAGGCCTCGTGGCTGATTACAACCGGATCCGCGATCACATCGAACAGGTCATTCCCGGATTTGAGCGCTTTAACGAACGCATTGCGAAAGACGTTTTCTATCTGCCCAACGACGCGCGGGACCACCGGAAGTTTAACAATGAAGGGGGCAGGGCAAAATTCACCCTCCATCCGATTCCACGCAACGAATTGGCGCCGGGCCGATACATCATGATGACCATCCGGTCGCACGACCAGTTCAACACTCATATCTACGGTTTGGACGATCGTTATCGCGGCGTTCACCATGGGCGGCGCGTGATTTTCATGAATGAAGCGGACCTGAGGGCCGCAGGGCTGCAAAAAGGCGACTTCGTCGACCTGACAAGTCATTTCGGCGAGAACGAGGAGCGCACTGCCCGCCATTTCCAGGTGGTGCCCTACGACCTTCCGCCGGGCTGCACCGCGACCTATTTCCCGGAGGCGAACGTCCTCGTCCCGATTAACAGTGTGGCGGAGCGGTCAAATACTCCGACGAGCAAATTTGTCATCATCTCCGTCGCGCGATCGAAGGATTCTCAGAAGCGCGCTTTCTGAGACGGCAAATTAAAATCCGTCTCGATCGACCCCGACTGGGAGAATACCCGCGACGGCGTAGCCGGAATCGCAACAGTCATTTAATAACGATCCGCTCGCCATTCACGCTACCCAGTCCAGCCGACGCAGAGGAGCTCCGCTTGGGCGAGGACGGTCTTGGTGGCTTCTTCCTCCAGATCGGGAGGATAGCCGTGTTTGCGGAGGATGCGCTTCACCAAGACTTTGATTTTGGCGCGAGCGCTTTCGCGGAGGGTCCAGTCGATGGTGACGCTCTTGCGGACCTGAGTGACCAGTTCAGCGGCGATGACTTTCAACTCGTCTTTGCCCATGGCTTCAACGGCGCTGTCGTTGGCGGCGAGCGCGTCGTAGAAGGCGACTTCATCATCGTTGAGACCGAGGTCGACGCCACGCTGATTGGCGGCGCTCAGGTCCCTGGCGAGTTTGATTAGTTCTTCGATGACCTCCTGCGTGGAGATCGCGCGATTGTGATAGGCGTTGAGCGTTTTCTTGAGCATCTCGGAGAACTCGCGACTCTGGACGAGGTTGCGCTTTGAACGCAATTTGATCTCGTCGCCCAGCAGCTTCGCGAGTAGCTCGGCAGCGACATTCTTGTATTTGAGGCCTCGCACCTCGGCCAGGAACTGATCGGAGAGAATGCTGATGTCTGGTTGCTTGAGTCCCGCTGCGCTGAAAACATCGATGATTTCGCCTTCGGGAACGATGGCCTTCGCGACTAACTGTCTAACCGCATGATCCAGACTCTCAGATGACTTGCGCTCCCCGCGCGGTTTAGCGAGCGCGGCTTTGACCGCTTGGAAGAATCCGATGTCATCGCGAATCTCGAGCGCGTCTTCGCTTCCGGCGCACAAGGCGAAGGCTTGTGACAGCTCGGTCACGATGTGGACGAAACGCTCCTTGCCCTTCTCCTGCTGGAGGATGTGTTCCTGTGCCGGTGGCAGGAGAGACATCTTCTCG
>Ga0209048_10002461_pt1 | contig 18367 bp, 30 predicted proteins | sample FrelakmetCRP12CR_FD_187146 | JGI IMG/M metagenome (GOLD analysis project Ga0209048, IMG submission 187146) | Freshwater lake sediment microbial communities from the University of Notre Dame, USA, for methane emissions studies - CRP12 CR (SPAdes)... | ecosystem: Environmental > Aquatic >... | reverse complement strand
CAGCCTCATGGAGGGCCATCTGATGGTCGTGTATTGCCCCTTCCAACTCCTTATGCTGGTCCCGGGTTCCAAACCCCCCAGGGGCTATGCCTGAGGTAGATCCCATAGGCTGCCGTGGCATTACTGAATACCTCCCTGAGCCTCTTCAGGCATTCCCGGTGGAGCCCCCTGGGGGGCGCCCTGAGGCACCTCTGGGGGCATTCCACCCTGCACCTCACCCGGTCCACCCGGGGGTAAAGGCGCCGCCGCTCCGGCCTCAGCGCTGAACTTGAGGGCCTGGGCATCCTTGGCTGCCCCTTCTCCCCGGAACTTATCGGCCTGGGCCGCATGACGATCAACCAGGGCCTGCTTCTCAGCCGCAGCCGCAGCTTCCTGCTGCTTCTGCTGCTCGATGGAGGCTTCCTGAGCCTTTTGCTGGGCCTCAAGAATCGGTTTGGCCTTCTCTTCAGAAATGACCACACCCTCATCCCGCAGGTTGGTGCGGCGCTCCCAGGCCTTCAGATAGTAGTAAGGTTCCAGATATGCGAGGAAGGGCGAATTTGGGGTCATAAACATCGGCAGCATCTCGTTCAGGTGCCGTAGAATTTCCTGATCCTTCATCACCCCGGAGATCCCAGAGACATGAAAGGTCCCGTGGGAAATATCCGGAAGGTTGAGTCCGGTCGGGAATTCATCGGAGACCGCCACCTTATATTCGGATGCGACATCTTCGCCCAGAATCTCCACCATATCGTCGTAGGTCATGTTGATCCGGATGGTTTCGGCCGCCGCCTTGACGAAGTTCAAGGCGCCGTCCTCAACATTTTTTCCCATAGATCCGACCAGGATCATGCTCTGGTCCAGATTTTGGGCCGCCTCACCTTTGGTTACCTCCGCACGATAACCGGGTAGCCCCATGGTGGCGTAATCCATCAGGCCGCCATCCTGGTGCCGCTGGTCGAAGAAATTCAGGATGGCCATGATATCCCCGACGGCCGTCTTGAAGTCTACAGGACGAACCACCTGCTGCCCCTGCTGGGTCCCCTGGGTTTGGTAGACCTTCCCGGGGAAGATGTCGGTGTTCTGTTGGTCCACCAGGGAGAATACATCCATCTCCACCATGGGGTTGACCACCCAGTTGAGGTGGTCGGCATGGAGAGAAGTCAGGTTGCACATCAAATACCAGAGACTCCGGACCCCTTGGATCAACCCCCGGCCATCGTAGCGGAGCATATGGGGGATAGCGCTGAAGCTCACCCCGGGCCACCTCAATGAGGGGTATTGACTGGGGGTGGGCTTACTGATCACCTGGTCGGCGGCCACAGAGTAGGTGGCGTCAGGGAGCAGCATTTGGCCCTGCGGTCCGACAACCGTCCCCCAAAATTCCATCGTCAGAACACCTGAACGGTATTTGCCCTTCGAGAAGAGCATCGCTTTGCGCCGAGCGATTTCCTCTTCAGTGGAATGGGGGTCGACACTCTTCCCCCACATCCCCCCAGGGCCACAGTCTGGGATGTTCTCATATCTCCCCAGCTTCTCCATGTATTTAAGCTGGTGATAAGCCATATATTCCTGGTGGATCCAGTACTCCCCGGACCACGGCTGCCGACTGAGGGCATCCGGGTCACGGTGGATATTGCCGGGCTCAACCAGGGCGATCTGCAATTTCTTGGCCTGATCCCAGTAAGGGATCATCTCCATCGATTGCCCGATGGCCAAGGCCATCCCGGTAGCGTCGGCAAAATAGATGGGGAAGTTGGCGTAGTTTCTGCCCAGGAGGGCCATCAAGAGGTCCCGCCACATCAGGGCCCCCTCGGTTTTCTTCTTTTCCTCGACTGAGAGAAACTCCAACTCGAAAATCTTCCGGATGACGGCACTCCCAGACTGGACCAGCTTAAAAGGCTTCGGATAGGTCACCCGGGACTGCCAGGCCTCTTTGAGTGCAAAATTGTAGGGTTCCTCTTCGTTGAACACCGACCAGCACTCATCCTGTAACTGACGGACAGGGAGCATGGCATTGACGGAGGTCTGGACGCAGTCGTTGACGAAGTTAACAAAATGCTGGGGACTCTCCCCAACATATGCATCAGCCGCCTCTTTGCGCTCATCCAGTTCCTTCTTGTCCATCGTGGCAGGAGCCTTAGGGTCTGTTTTGGGGCGCCGTGTAGCCATCAGGGTATCTTCTTTATGGAGTCGTCGACGGTCACGGTGGGGACCTCTGGAGCCTTGCCCCGGGTCACCGCCTCTGCAGCCGCCTGCTCCGCTTCGTTGGCGTAAGTGGGTTTGCCAGCGTCTTCAATGGCGTCACGCACCTTCCGCATCGGATTAATGGATTTGTCTATAAAGTCAAACCTCTTTTTGACTGCGTCGATGATGCCGCCCATGGCTGCCCCCTCAGAAAGGTTTCTTTGTAACGCTGTCGCTCACGGTGATGCCGGGGAACTTCTTCTCGACCTTGGCCTTCACCGTAGCCTCAACGGGCTTTCCAGAAGACCTCGCCAGGGCATTCCGAGCGTGAGATTCGTCTGGGATTGGATAGCTACCGGATCCGGCCCCCTTGGGCCCATCACCCTTCCCGGGCAGCGCAAAGTCCTTCTTAGGTAGACCCTGCCGCTGTTCAGCACTCAATTTACCCATGATCCGCTCCTCAAAAAGACTTCTTTGTAATGGAATCGTCGACCTTAATGGTCTTCAGTCCAGCCACTTCAGGTTCAGACTGCTTAAATTCAGCCCTGTCGGCCGCAATAGCAGCTTTATCTTCCCCTTCCTCTGGTTTAACCGGAGTAGGGGCTGCCCCGTCCTTGTTGTACTTAATGCCGCCAGGCCCAGGTTGAGAAGGCAGCCCCGTGGCACCGGGTGACTCAGGGGCCGCCAAATTCTTCAAGCCCCTTACTATCGAGCCACCGACATCTCCGACTTTCTTCAGATCTTCAACCAGGTCGCCCATGATCAGAACGCCTTCTTCTTGATGTCACCGGAGATCTTACCGGTGGTCCCCCACTTGGGACCGGTTTTAGCCTTGGGGGCGGCTTCGGGCAGCCCTGTCTCGGGGGCACTCCCAATCTCTTTGGCCACCGCTGTGGGAATCGTCTTGGCTGCGGCCGCAATCGCCTGGCTCGGTGGTGTGATCTCTCCGGCCTGGGTGGCATGGACCATCCCCATGAACCTCCGCTGTTTTTTGCTGTCAGGCATCTTTTTGCCCTCCAAAAATCCGGTCGTAATTCTCCCGGTAGGCCTCTGAAACTCTAAAACCATGGGCTTCACCGCCCCTATAAGGGGGTTCCTTCCCGGTGACTTCCTGGTCGGTGAGTACATTTTTGAAGCCCGGGGTCACATCAAAGCTCCCGTCAGCCCTCTTACCGTCGTGGAACATGACCGGACGCCACTCCTTACTGCCGTAGACATCCTGTTTAAGCCGGTTATCCCAATTTTTCGTGGTCATCTCACCCTCGCCGTAGTGTAATTCATCGCCCGCTGCTTCAGCTTGGCGTTGAGTTTCCGGTATTCGCTGAGGTCTTTCTGATTGGTCAGGGCCTGCGGCAGCAGACGGCAGATGGCGCTGGCCCAGGCGTCGCAGTAGTGGCTGGCCTTATCTTTGATGGGTAGTTTGGAGGCCCGCTCCCCGGCATTGTTTTTGCGGTAATGCCAGGCTCCGGAGAGGCCCTTGTCGAGCAGCTTATTGTCTCCGGACAGGAGGACCAGGGGCTCTCCCCTAAAGTCGTTATGGGTCAGAGCGAATGGTAACTTAGGTTCGATCAAAGACCATTCTCTGGGACCAGCCTCAAAACCGCAGCCAGGGAAAGCGTTCATAACCGACATGGCCGCCGACCTGGTCTTGCTCGACTGGTCCATATTGAGCATGGTGGCGTCGCCTCCTACTCTCCAGCCTCGGCATTTCTGATACCACTTGGGGCTTTCCAGCATGGGAATGACCATGGTTTCCAGCAGGGTCTCAATATCGGATTCTTCTAAGCGGAGCGTGTCGAGGAAGATGAGGCGGTTGTAATTGGTTATCTGACCGAGGACGCAAGCTGGATTTGACCATGAATCGAAAAAGGCGAAGCCGACCAGCCCGGGGGCTGGTTCGAGGGGCACGGGATTTCCCAGGTGGTTCAGAATCATGTGCCGCCTGCGGTTATACTGGGGTGTGACTGCTATGCCCCGGTATACCGGTGCAAATCTGCCCTCCACATACCGGGCGTAGGCCGCCGGATCGTCCTTGTAGGCGTACATGGCGAATTGGCGGGCGCTTTCATTGAGATCGCTGTTTTCTCCGTAGGGTATCTGGAAGACCGCTTTGGTCACCATCGGGAATTGCGGAATGATATCCGGCTCTTCGATGAATCTCCGGTAGGTCCAGTGGTCTTCGTCAGCAGGATTCATGGTTACCTGAAGCCTCGGCTTGGTTCCTTTCTGCCGGGCGCACCGTAACAGGGCTGCGTTGTAGACCTCCTCAGAGAGACCGGCATTCATCTTGTCGGCAATCGGCGCAGGTTCTTCCAGCCAGATCAAGGCGTAGGCCGGGCCCTGCAGCTTTGACAAGGCGCCAAGGTCATCTATCCCGAACAGATCCACATAGATCGGTGGATCCGAATCGATGGTAAGCTTCTTGAAGTCATCCCGCCATTTGAGCATATTGGGATAGCCTTCAAAAACCTCATTGATAGATACAGCGGTGGAATTCTTGATGTTTTCGTGGGTATCACGGATGATGGCCACCCGGATGGGTTTGCCGCAGCGAATAGCGTGGGCCGTCAAAGCTACCACGGCCCCATAGGTTTTACCTTCTCCTGCTGGCGATATGAGGATGTTCACCCCAGCGGTGGAGTGAACAAACTCCCCCACCGTTTTGGAGAGGTGAAAATCCAAATTAAGGTCAGCCATGTTAAACCGATAGATCATAACGGCTTGTAAAGCAAGGGAATTTTTCGCTTGACATGGAGGGGAAACTACTGGTATTAAGACTCAGAAAGGGGGTGTATGGTGGGAAAAACCGGGGGAGAAAATAATCAAAAAAAAGTAGTGGTGGCGGTAAAACGGGTGGTGGAGATTAAGGGGTCACTCTATCTTTGCATACCCAGAAAAGTCGTGGATCATTGCCGGATCCAGGTCGGAGATGAGGTCGGCGTCTTCGCCGGGCTCCAGGTGATGAAGGTCGTTTTAATGGGAGAATAGCTTCTGCTGGCCTTTCTTGGGGGGAGTTATCCAATGAGGAGGGTGTTTGGGGTTTTCGGACGGCGCTTTCTCCTTAGGAGGACAGACAGGAACTGGTCTTGGTTCGGCATCTGGATCGTAAACTGGCATTAGACAGACCGCCTTAGTAGAAAAGGTTCATTTCTGAGGAAACCAATGGTACTTGATCGGGGGTAGAGGCCAAAGACAATCTGCCTTCAAAATGTAATCACCCCGCCAGAAACTATCTTTTGGGGTTGGATCTGCTGGTAACATTTCGTCCGTGGCCCACCCTATAATATAAACCGTCGCTGTCTCTCTGTCTATCTCCCAATCTGCCAGGTACTGTCCTAATTTGCCTCTCGCATTAACTCAGAAAGTGACCACAGGTGATCGGTGACACCGGCGGCCATTGCCGGAGTGACACGAAGTGAGCCATGAACCCTCACAAAATTATAATGGGCAAAATGCAGGGCAACCGCAGCCTTGAGATTATCCAACTTCTTGCTAAAGGCATTGGTTAATCGAGTGAAGCGGCGCATCTGCATCCGCATGGTCAGGTTTTGCCTTTCGATATAGGATGTCGAAATCTTAGGTTTTGCCGGGCTCCCCGAAATAACTATGCGATCAGCCCTTATGACTTTGGGCGGGGAATACCTACCAGGGCCAAGCGGTTCGGCCTCATACGCCTTTACCACTTGACCATAATCCACGTTTGCCCCAAAAGCTGATTCAACAGCTTCCACATAAAGGGTGAGAGAATCGCTGGTTAATTGCACCCGATTATCAAGCCGGTTAGACAAATCCTTTATGAAAGCCTGGGTATTGTTGGCTGTGCGTTTCCCGACTAGATAAGACGGTATTAATTTGGATTCGGCATCAAGGGCCACAAAAACCCATTGGTCGCCAAGTTCCTGATGGCCACTTCAAAATCCCCCACTTGTGGCCGGGTCAAAATCCCCCAGGCGACAGTAGAGGAATAGTCTACCAGTAACCTATTCAGTGGTCCATTCTTATTCCTTTTTCATCCTAGAGATTTCTGTTTGTTTTCTGTCAGGCGCCTGGATGCTTCCTTAAGCCGGTAGCTCTTGCCCTCGAACTTGAGAAGGTGCCCCCGGTGCAGGAGGCGGTCCAGAAGAACCGATGAGGCGGCGTTGTCCCGGAGGAGCTTTCCCCAATCCTCCAGAGGTCGATTGGAGGTTATCATGCTGCTTTTTCTGGATGAGTAGCGATTCATGATAATATCGACCAAGTCGTCTGCGGCCTGTTCGGGCACGTTCTTACGCAGAAACAGGTCGTCAATGACCAGCAGATCGGTTTCGGAGAAGAGCTTGATCATCTTTTTTCTCCGTTTGAGCTGGGCAGCTTCAAAGAGGTCTTCAAAAAATGTATGGGCTTCCCGGTACACGACTTTATACCCAGTTTGAATGGCGGCATTGGCCACTGTCTTGGCGATATGGCTCTTCCCGGTTCCGGGGGATCCGATCAGCAGGGCGTCATCGCCCTCTCGGATAAACTTGCCGCTTACCAGTTCATAGATTTCCTTTTTGGGCAATTTCGGATTGAAGCCCCAGTCAAATTCCGTCAGGGTGGGCCGCTCGGTGAGACCGGAAGCCTTGAAGCGGGTTTCGCAGAGCCGTGAGCTTCGCCAATCCAACTCATCTTGCACCAAGCAGGCAAAGACCTCCGGGAAGGAGGCGCCCTGATTGGCCTGAATGAATCGGGTCTCCAGCGTGGCGTTCATGCCATGAAGGCGAAGCGTCCCAAGATGTCTGTGGATTTCTGCTAACGGCATGTCCATAGGTTTGGCTCCTTTTTCCTTTTTTCATCCGGTAGTTCATCTTTTTAAATGAGGCCTTGCTGGCGCAAACTGCAAAGTTGTGCCACTGACATATCGGCAGGGTCTGCAATAGAGTTGGGGAGCGGCCCTGGGGAATGACCATTCCAGGAGATGCTCAGGTCCCAGTCAAACACGCTCACCTCGAAGTTATGACCTCGAAGTCGATTGGCCGCCTTCCTGGCCCCTTCCCGACCGGCCTGGTCCCGGTCCAGAAACAACACAATCCGGGAGAACCCGATCCTGGAGCGCAGCCATTCCAGTCGGTCAATCTGTTCGGCGGCGATCTGCGAACCCATCAGGGCGCCGACATTGCGGAAACCCGCTTCCACCAGCTTTGCCACATCAAAAAAACCCTCCACCAGGATCAGGCCAAATACGTTCGCTTGACGGCGAGCTTCTTCATCCAACAGGAGCTTATCCTGATTGTAGATCTCCAATCCTTTTCGGAATGAGTAACTCCAATATTTTCCATCCCGGTCTTCCTGCTCCGGGGAGAGTGCCCGCCCGCTATGACTGAGAATGATTGGCTGAACACCGGCGGCGTTTTCTCTGAGGCCACGGATCTGAAACACCAACCTGGAATTGAGGGGAGAGGTGCGGTTTGCTCCCGGGCGCTGCGGCAAAAAGCCGCACCCCAGGTAACGGCAGGTTTGGGCGGATATGCCCCGGCGCCCCCATTCGGGGTGATCTGAGCGCAGAAAGGGGCGCAGATCGACCTCGATGGCGCGATTGACCTGATTTGCAGCAGGCGGCTCGGCTTTCCGGAACTGCCGTTGTTCATCAGTTGGGGCCAGGGAGATCCCCGCGGATATCATCCACCGGGCTACTTCGAACATGCTCATTTCCCGGCCCTGCCGGCGCCACATCTCCCGGCAGAACTGCATGATGCCCCCTCCCTTGCCACTACTGAAGTCCTTGTAGACATTTGCTGATAAGCTGAGGTGCATCGAGGCCCGTGATTCTGCCGTAAACGGAGATTTGACCCAGATCTCATCGTCGCGGCTGCGACGCTTGTCGTCCACCATCAGGCCAAAGACTTCGATAACCTTAAACCAGCTTGCCTGTTGCCAGATTTGGGAGAAATCTTCCCGGCTGATTACCGGAGAACTGGAAGAAGATATCTTGATTGGAACAGGTCCAGCCGGAGAAGGCGCTTGGGCGGCGTGCTGATCCCAGAAAGCGGCGTAATCTTCACCCGAGCGAATCAAAGGATGGTCTTGCGTGAGCTCATCTGATGGTTGGGCCTTCCTTTCCTGCGCTTCTGCCGCCATGCTCTCCACCATCCGCCGCAATGCCTTGGAGCTTCTCAGCCCATTGTCCTTCGCCAGGAGGGCAGCTTTCTCGATGTAGCAGGCCGGATAATGCCGTACCAAATTTACCAGCCCATACATCCGGCGCTGACCGCAGCGGCCTTCCTCGTTAAACCATTTCTCACACAGACTGAAGGTATGCGGGCCGATTGCTTCGGCTTGGGCTAGCAGTCTATCCGTTTCCCTGGATGGATTGAAGATCCGGTCCCCGGGTTCCATCATCAGGGACCCCGCCCGCTTGCTCTTTGGATGCCGGCGAATGAGCTCCATCCGGCGAGGGTCCAGGATCTGGATCTCGTTATCAAAGATCCGAACCGTCACTTCGCGGCCTATCGGAGCCGGATTGGCCGCATAGTAAGACCTGCCCACCTGGATCGTCCCGTCATCGTAGACCGTCCGCGTCCCCTGCTCAAAATAGCGAAACGGCATGAGCGGCAATTCCGCAAGAAACGGTTTTTCTTCCTGGAACATGACCTCTACCTGGCGCTTGGACCGGCCATGGATCCGTTGTGAGGCCCACCGGCTTTCCCAGTGCATCAACCAGTCATTCTGTGCCTCTATACTGTCGAACTTGCGCCCCTTGAGGGCGGTGTTCTGTGCGTGTTTCACCGCATTTTCCACGGTTCCCTTGCGGTTCGAGTCCCTGACCCTGGCAGGGTCCGCCACAACGCCATAGTGTTCCACCATGGCGGCATATAAAGGATTAAGGTCTGGCTCGTAGATATCCGGCTTGATCACGCCTTCCCTGAGATTATCCAGTGTGACGTATTGGGGGCACCCCCCAAAGTATCGGAACGCTTCCTCATGCAGCTTGCACCACGTTTCCTGGCCGGATTTCCACACGGTTTTCCGAAAGGCTCGCCCGGAATATTTAAGCGTCATAATGAAAAGACGCGGCCGCAGATATTTCCCGTTTTGATGAAGAGTAGGCGCTCCCTGTCCATAATCGACCTGTGCCTCTTCTCCCATCAGGAACTCCAGCCGGTCATACTGCTCGGGATTTTTCCTTTTGAGCCCCCGGACAAACCGCTTTACGGAGTTGTAACGGTGGGTGAAACCGAATAGCTCCACCAGGTCCTGATAGATGGCCATACCATTGCGGCCCAGCCTCACTTGTTTCTCTATCCACTCCCGATGCTCTTTACAGGCTGAACGAGCATGCCTGGGTAACTTTTGTTCCTGAACCGGTGGCCGGGGTGGGGGATTTTGAATCGCGGCATCCAGGGACCCGGTGGCCACATCTTGTTCAGTGGGGGATTTTGACTGCTCACTTTCTGGTGACGCCATCAAATTGAATGACTGAGCGTATCTTCGGATGGTCTTTCGATCGATACCCGTCTTTCGCTCAATCTCCCTCTGGCTCACGCCTTTACTCAGCAATGTCTTGATCGTCGTTTGCAGATCCGGCTTCAAAACGTTCATCCTTCTCTCTCCCATCTGTCTGATTCCAACAAATGAGAGCTTGTACGTTCTGTCGCCGTTCGGGCAGTTTTTCTTGAAAATCAGGTCTGCTTAGTGGGGGATTTTGAAGTGGCCACAGGTGGGGGATTTTGGGTGGCCGTCAGGGCCAAGTTCCTCTATATTATCAGTATCTTCAAGGTGCCCCTGTTTTTTGCCGACATAGCACCAGATTTCGTCAACTTGAACATTTCGGCATTTCAGATTCTTCATATAGGAATCCATCAGGTTAGCGCAGCCTTGCCCCACTCGATAGCCAAGGCGCATGATGGTATCACGATGAATCCCGGTCATCCGTTCGACTGAGCGGATTGAAACACCTTCCACCAGGGCCGCTATCGCCACTTCCTGTTTTTCATTCCTTAGAATGTTCATCGTACGGATTCCTATTGACTTAAGGGTAAATACTTGCTATCTTGCATGAAAGTGGAGCGCCGGGGAGTCGAACCCCGCCCGGAATGGTTGTAAGAGCCTCCTGGGAACTAATCGCGCCCCGCCCAACGAATCGCCACGGTCCCGTTGCTTGAATCGCGCCAACGATTAGCCACAAGCAACGGGACCTTGCTTTTTCTGGCCTCTACCGACGGCGATTTGCTGCGGTGATCGGTAAAGGCAAATACTCTTCTCACGGTCATCACCCCCTTATTCCTTTTTCTTCAATTCCATTAATGCCTTGAAGTCGTCAAACCATTTACTTTTCACTTCATCAGGCCATGCCGGATCAAAAGTTGGGAACTTTGATAGGAGAATGTTTTCCCACGAATCGCCGCTTGATTGTTCATGTGATTTATCTTCATGGAGGCTTTTAAGTCCCTCAGGAGGACTCATTTGGGATTTTGGTATTTGGGTCTCTTTCCGCCTTGGTTTTGCAGCGCCCGTCCTTGGGCCACGAACCTTTTTAAAATGAGGAGACATTTTTATTCCCGCGCTTTTGGCTGCGTTCAGGAAAAAAGCGACACATTTACGGAGTGTGTCCCCCGTCGCTCCCGCTTGTGCGAATCGTTCTTCCAATTGGCGATGAGTTGCCCGATCAAATTCCAATCCATCCCCGAATAAAAAGGGATACGCTAAGGTGAGAATGGGTTTTAGAACTTGCTCCCTTTGCTCCCCCTCGGATTGAACAAGGTTTGCTAACCCGGTAGTCACTTCTCCGGTATCTGTAATCAAATTCAGGTATTCGAGGGCCAACATTAATTGCCCTTGAAGGCTCCCCGACATCGACTTAAAGGGCGGCAAACTCCGGTCGATCCTCTGGGGTAGCGAGACTTTTAGGCTATCCAGAAAGTTGACCATAGTCCTATAGGGGACGTAGGGCGGGAGTAATTTTTTAGGAGATTCTTTTTCGTTCATGCCATTCCCTCCATCGTTAAATACCTTATACATTAATACCGAATACCGTGTCAAGATAAAAATGCCATAGAGGGGACAAAATCTGACTTTTTCTGAAACTGCTAAAAAGTCAGTTTAAAATAAGGCCATCTATTGAATGGAGGTGGCCGATATGCGAGGTGAATTGGTGATTGTGCGGGCTTTTGGAGGTGTCCCCTTGGTTCGCCGGATTTGGGAAGAAGCGGAAAAGGGGGTTTACATCACAGACGATACCCATTTAGAGCGGTTACTGGCAGGGGGGAGTGAAATTCAACCTGTTGGATTTCCGCGGGAAGACGTTTTTAAGTTTGACCCTGAGATAGCATTGGTAATGGATGATTTGATTCAAGACGGAAATTGGGATTGGACTAAATTGGTTCCCGTTTAAGAATTTAGCTAAAATCCATTTGGGATAGGATCATCAATGGAAGAAGATTTAAAACAGGCCGCAGAGCGGCTCCACCACTGCCAGGCGTCTTTTATAGAAGATGCCGCCGTGGTGGAGAAGTTTGGGGAACAGACTGTCTGGAGCGGGATCGTATCCGTTTTCAGCCTCAAAGGTCATTCCCAAGCGAATAGGTGCTATGCCTGGTCATCGCCGATAGACGGAAGTACGAAGCGTCGATATTATGCTGTTCTCCATATTTCGCCCGTTGATTCCCCAGAGAAGGCCGTAAGGGCCTCTATTGTTCACGATCATAAAGAAGAAGGAGATTATGAAAATGACATCGCTTCAAGAGGTTCTTGACCGGGTATTAAGGTACATGGTTGCTAACCAAGTTAAGGGAGTTTTTATTGGGACCCCAAGAGATACCGCGGAAGAAGTGGCTGTGAGTAGTGGCCCTATGTATGATGCTCTCTATAACATGGGTATTACCAGGGAAGGAAGAGGGCGAACCGCCAGATGGATTATTCCTCAAGACATTATTAAGAAATATAGCAAATAGGAGCATACTATGAAAACTAAAACAAGGTCTTTTGGCTCATCTGGGAGAGTAGGCCATGATGCATCGGCTTATTATTCAAGAAGTATGTCAAAATTTAAAATAGTTGACGCAGAATTAATAGTTAATAGGTCAGATTGCAGAAATCAGATATTTTGTAAGTCATCCGAAAATATGGATGAGCTACCTGATAATTCTGTTGGTTTAATGATTACGTCACCGCCATATAATGTCGGGAAGGAGTATGATGAAGATTTGAATCTTGAAGAATATCTTGATTTATTAAAGAGAATTTTTATAGAAACATACAGGGTTTTGGAACCAGGAGGCAGGGCATGTATTAATATCGCTAACTCAGGCAGAAAACCTTATATCCCGCTATCTCATAAAATTTCTGAAATAATGATGGAGATAGGTTTCTTAATGCGAGGGGAAATTATATGGGTTAAAGCTGAAGGAGCTAATGGCTCATGTGCATGGGGGTCATTCTGTTCACCATCAAACCCAAGCCTAAGAGATATTCATGAATATATTCTTGTTTTTTCTAAGAATGATTTTAAGAGAGCCTATTCAGGAGAAAGCACAATAACAAAAGAGGATTTTATGCGGGACACCTTGTCCGTCTGGAGGTTTAATCCCGAATCAGCCACCAAAATAGGGCACCCCGCCCCTTTTCCTCTCGAATTGCCTTCAAGGTTGATAAATCTGTATAGTTATAAAGGCGATTTAATATTGGACCCATTTATGGGATCAGGAACCGCCTGTCTAGCAGCCAAGAGGTTGTCGCGTGATTATATCGGTTATGATATTGAGGAAAAATACTGCAAGATGGCGCAAAACAGGTTGAATACTATCTTTTAGCGATGGCATAACTGACTCAGCCAAATATTAATCCTCAATACAAACATGAATGTTTGATAGCCGCCTTCAGGCAGCTTTATTTTTATAAACCCAGAGGCAGAAATGGTCTTGCATTTTTCCACGAGTATTGGTATGTTATCCATTAAAGGAGGGGCCTCAAAATGAAAGCACTTTTGAGGTAACTCCCAGCCACAAATTCTCCGTTCTGGCGGCTTAAATCTTTTAACTTCTGGGGAGTTTGGGGAATCAGAAGTCATCGGTCGGGAGAGGTGGTGGCAGATCACTAAACAGTGATCCCCGTGGTGTAAGTAAAAACGGAAAAATCTGTCAAAGGTCAGAAAGGTGTCGCCAGGCCAAGGAGCTGCTTAAACTTAAGCGGCTCTTTTTTTTTAAACCGGCCAAATTAGGACACCACCATCTGCCAGGTAGTGTATCAGTTTGAATTTTGCAGGGGTTGATTTTATAGAAAATCCTGGCATAATCGAAGTATGCCTGAGCGTTCAAAGAAACCCAAGCGGCCCCGTGATCTGAATGTCCTGGCCTCTGAGTTAGTCCGTGCGGCTACTGAGGGCGAGCCAGAGACCCTGCCTATGGAAGATACCCGCAATCCCCATGCCGTCGCCTTGGGCCGTCTTGGTGGTGCCAAGGGCGGCCCTGCCCGAGCAGCAAAACTCACCCCGGAGCAACGAAAAGAGATTGCCAAAAAGGCAGCTAAGGCAAGGTGGTCCAAATGAATAATCTGTGCCGCTTCGCGGGTAATAAAAAGTATTCTACTATTTTGGCTGACCCTCCGTGGCAATTTCAAAACCGCACCGGAAAAATTGCACCAGAACACCGGAGGTTGTCTCGCTACGAAACACTCACTTTTGAGCAGATCATAGCCCTGCCTGTATCGGAAATTATAGCGGAGATGGCACACCTTTATCTCTGGATTCCCAATGCCTTGCTACCAAAAGGGCTGGATGTAATGAAAGCATGGGGCTTTACCTACAAATCCAACATTGTATGGCATAAAATCAGAAAGGATGGGGGCTCTGATGGTAGAGGGGTTGGATTCTATTTCAGGAATGTCACTGAACTGATTCTGTTCGGTGTTAAAGGTAAAAATGCGCGTACCCTATCTCCAGGAAGAACCCAGGTCAATTATATATCTTCCCGTAAGCGTGAACACAGTCGCAAACCTGATGAACAGTATCAATTGATCGAATCATGCTCTCCAGGCCCCTTTCTTGAACTGTTCGCGCGGGGGGTTAGGGCGGGCTGGGACTGCTGGGGTAATCAGGCAGATAAAGGCTATGTCCCTACCTGGGATACGTATGCCAACCACTCACAAGCAGCATCAAAAAGAGAAAAATCACTAGCTGGGTCTGCATTAACTCAGAGGCCGGATCATAAAAAACCTAAGAAATCTTAAGCAAGGTCTTTTTCAATATAGAACATGATGGAATTGCCATAACGCCCATTACCTGGTCATCTTTGCCTAGGTCGTTTAGGTGTGCAGCGACTACCACTTGATCCGCGTCTTCCTCTAGTAGCCACCCCACCGAAATACATTTACAGGATTTCGGCATCTCCAAATCCTTCAAAAATTGCCACCCTGAAAAAGGCTGGCGGCTGTCAAGCCATTCGATTAGAACCATTTTATGTTTGACCATTTATACGACCTCCAATCAAACTGATACACTACCATCTGCCAGCAGCAAAACATAAGTCCAATCAGGCTTCCTTTCTTTTGGTGGAACCCTAAGATGGTAATCCATCAGAGGTTTTTCGGCCTTTCTTATCCTTGATGTCTTGAAATCAATAGCACAGCCTGGTCGGTCATATCCTTGGTCCCCGTGGAATTTGGCCTGTCGAGCATAAAACCTGGTAACCATATAATCATAGGTAGATCCGTCCCAATATTTTATTCCAGCATAACCGCCCATCTGTCCCGTCATAGCATCTTCGGAAAGGTTCTGGGCTCTGGCTTCCGGATCTCTAATGTTAGATTTACCCGGGTAGTCCCATTCAGCGGCCATTATCCTAATTACCTTCAGGTCGTCACCGTTCAGTTCTATTTTAACTGGCTTTCTGGTAAAACTCATCACACGAATCCCTTATCCTCAGCCAGCCACTCTGGCATGGTGACCTCATCGCAGAACTCCCCCTTGACCACGGCGATCTGGCTCTTGGGGAGGACCACGGTCTCATGGGCCAGGCTGCGGCCCTCCCAGAGGAAGATCACCGCCATGCCGCTCGGGGTCTCTCGGAGAACCCATCCCTTAACGGTCACATCATGGCTCATTAGGGTTCGCCACCGTCAGGGTTAAGAAGACCGTCTGGGGTTCTTTCTGAATATTGGCGATGTCTTCCACGCCGAAGATCATCTCAGCTTCGGCCAGAGGGAGGACCCACGGGAAGACCCCGGTCATTTTAGCCACCGGGGCTATACTGATCATCGTCGGCGGGTCATCGCAGGGACTGATACCTACGGTGCGCCAGGCTCGAAGCTTCATTTATTCATTCCTCGCTATGGCGGCATTACACCAGAAAACGCATTCTTCCAATTTGGTGAGGGCCAGGGACCGCTCTCGGGAGTCGGGGCACAGGATAAGTAGGGTGGTGGCGAACTGCTTCGCCTGGTTCCGGATGAACTCATACTTCTCCTGCTGCCCTTCCTTCGGGGCATGGTAAGTGAAGTTGTTCTCGACATCGTAAGCCATCTCACACCCCCCGCTGCTGGTTATAGACCCGCTTCAGATGCTGGTAATCCCGGCGCTTTTGATCGGCCACACAGCATCCGTGGAGACACCGGGGCATGGTCTTGGCGTTTTGACGATTAGCCACGAAATACTCTCTCACCCGGATAGACCCGTCTTTCCCATAAGCCAGCTTGCGCAGTCTCTTCGCCACGATGGCTCTCACTTAGGCCTCCTTACGGTAGTTGAACTTGTGCTTGATGTGAGCCAGGAAGTATCTCCCGATCGATTCGGCGTTCAGAAAAGCCTGGAAGGTGTCCTTCGGGACTTCTTCGTAGGCGAAGACCCCACCTCTCTTGAACTTCACGGTTAACTCCTGGGTCTCCGTGTCGTACCCAATCGCATCGATAAGCGACGACTCCACCTGACTCAATTTTGCCATAAACTCCTCCCTAATCCTGCCCCTGGCGGGCAATAATAATGTTTTGAAAAACTCCCCTTTCCTTGTAGCTCCGCTGCAGCTTCTCGATATTGCGGGCATATCGGGCGAACTGAGCCGGGGCATCCCCGGTGTTGTAATGCCTCAGAGCCCCCCAGAGGCTGCCGTATTTCTTGATTTTCTTGGCCAAGGTCATTATACCCACCCTGGTGTTTATCTTCCAGTCGGTTATGTCCCATTGCTTCAGGAAGCACCTGGCGAGGTTATAGGGGCCGTGGTATTTCCCCCCCCCAACCCAACAAAATCTGACTTCTTGACCTTCTTTCCCAGATTCCCCCGCTGCCAAAGCGGCGCAGAGGTTTGGGTCCAGATGGAACTCCTCGGCGGTCTGCTTGACATAGGCGTACCACTCCCGCATGGTCGGCGGTGCTTGGCTGGCATTTGCGGGAATGGGTTGTAGGATGAGCAGCAGTAGGCATATGGTGATCAGCCTCATTCGTGCTGGCGGTTTGGGTGCCAGCCCATAACTGCGATTAAGGTTAACCATGCGGATCTCCTTCTGTGAAGGTTAAAAGGTGCTGAGGAGAGGTCGAGGGCCCTCTCCCCAGCGAGAGGATGCCCCATACGGGGCTATGATGAGATTTGCTCCACACTACCAAGGTTTTGGCATTAATGTCAATCAAAATATTAGCATCCCCCGAATGCATCACAGTATTCATGGCTTCTGCCCCGACAGTATGGACATATCCTGTGGAGCGGCCTTATCCTGCCGTGGTCGTTTACCGCCGGGGTCCTGAACATCTGACCGCCACAATGGTTGCCAAGACACGCCACCTTGATCTCGCCTGTTTTGGGTGCGGTTTTGATCCTAATCCTCCGATCCCAGCGCTGCCAATGCTCCTTCCGGTATTGAAGGCAGCAGTCCTCTTTACCGCAATGGTGACAATCGCCCCTTATTGGGATGAAAGGTTCTTTACAATATGGACAGACCTTGGGGTCGAGTTTGATCTCCCCGAAAATGGCGTTCATATGATGCCTGAGCCCGGCCGGGGTCATGTTGTAGTCCTTCCCCAGCTTAATCCAGGTCTCGCCCTTCTGGCGCCTGGCTTTGATATCCTCAAGTTGCCGTGGTGTGAATATTCTCTTCATCGGCCCTGCTCTCCTCCTTATGGGTTAAAAGGCGTGGGGTTACCCGGTTATGCCTATACTGGGACAGGGGGTCGTGGATAAAGCGGAACCGGCCGTTCTGGTCCCGCTCCTTCCTCCGGACCCAGTACTCATGCCCGTGTTGGTCCGGAAACATCTCCTCCAGGTCGTTCAGCAGGCGAATGAATTTCTGCTGCCACTCCAGCGGCGCCGACTGAAGAAGCACCCGGGGGAGGACCAGGTAGGAGGAGTAGGTTAGACCGAACCAGTTGTGGACCGGTTCCTGATCTACCAACTCTTCGATGTCCTCTTTATTCAAAGCTGTCCTCCTCCGGGTCGTAGGGCCTCCAGGGCTTCTGGCCCAGAGTGGGGCATTTCAGGTCCAGTTTGCAATGAGCAGGGCAGGGGAAGATGGCTGTGCTGCCATCGGGCCCGGGTACTGCGGCTACGACGGTCCAATGGACGCAGACATCCGGGTTGGTCACCATCCCCTTAAAATCGCCACAGATCTTCATCCGGATCCTCCTTGGCTCAAAGAAATCACAGCGGTCATCGGGTTCATGGTACTCACCCTCGCCAAGACAGAGGCCCTGGGGGCTACCCTGCCATCCATCTCCATAGAACATACAGTTTTTGCAGATCCGTTCAGGCTCTGGCACTCTACCTCCTCAGGATTTTCCTACCCCAAAATTAGGTTTTCCCTAATGGATTCTTCCGAAAAACCTGTCATTATGGCCACATGAACCTATTCTATGCCATGATCGGCCTCGGTAGCGCCGTGGTTCTGGTCACCTGGGTGGGGATCCTTCTCCGGATCCGGCGGGGGCTTCAACCTCCACCCAGGGGATGCGGCCGCTGCCGTAGATAGGCCTGTCCACGGGTGATCCGGTCTTCATATGGGACCGAATCACCGCCTTCATCTCCCGTTTGACAGCTTCAAACATATAATCCATCATGGAATCGATCTCGGGTAACGGGTTGATCGCAGCCTTCTGGTAGGTCCTCCCCCGGTGCTCCAAGAGGTGCTTCGGCATCATCCTTTCCCCGCACCAGGGACAAAGCGTCGGATATTCCCTGGCGAAGATATGCATCGCTGCCCCGGTGTTCGGCTTCGCCGGGGGTGCCCACCCCCTATCCGGATCACCCTCCCAGTCTAAACGATGGAGCTG
>Ga0209048_10002460_pt1 | contig 18372 bp, 13 predicted proteins | sample FrelakmetCRP12CR_FD_187146 | JGI IMG/M metagenome (GOLD analysis project Ga0209048, IMG submission 187146) | Freshwater lake sediment microbial communities from the University of Notre Dame, USA, for methane emissions studies - CRP12 CR (SPAdes)... | ecosystem: Environmental > Aquatic >... | reverse complement strand
CCCGTTCCCATTCCGAACACGGCCGTTAAGCCCTTCAGCCCCGATGGTACTTCGCGGTAGACCGCGTGGGAGAGTAGGACGTTGCCGGGGAATTATTTTGAAGCTCAGGACTCGTTCCTGAGCTTTTCTTTTTTGGCGTCGAATCCCGGCGCGGTGGGAGGTGTCCGGTGTTCTTGTGCCCTGCCCCCGATGCAGTTCGCGCCGTATGCCTTGGTCTACGTCGGCACGTTCTTCGACCCGCCCACGCACGTCCCGTCGTCCTTCCACCGGCTCGCCGGAGCCCCGGGTCCCGTGGCGATTCTCGCGGTGGTCGGCGCTGTTTCGGACCTCGATGCTCGGGCGGCGCCCTCGTGATGCCGGCGCAGCGTCGGACGGGCTCGAGCGCCACAAAGACCAGCGCCTGCTGCCTTTCTCTTCCCGGGCGATCCCGCCTGAGATAGAAAAGCGCCGTGAGCTTTCGAGAGAGGCTCGGTCGGTGGGCGAGACCGCTCGCCTTGCTGGCGCTGGCTGGATATACCGTCCTTCTGCTGGCACATCTCGGGCGCGGGGGCTTCGGGGGCTGCGACTCCTCCGGCTACGCCAACACGGCGCGCGACATCCTGTCCGGGAAGCTCGTTCAGCCGATCGAAGCCCTTGATCGATTCGGCCTTCCCGAGCGGTTCGCCCGAGCCTTCATTCCTCTCGCCTTCGAACCGGGCCCGCGCCCAGGCACCATGAGCCCGATGTATCCACCCGGCTTTCCGCTTCACGTCGCGGCCGCGGCCCTGTTGGCCGGATGGAGCGTCGGGCCTTTCCTCGTCAGTCCGCTGGCCGCCGTGCTCTGTGTTCTCCTCGTCTACAAGCTCGGCCGCGAATTGGGGCTTTCGCGGCCGCTCGCGGCGGCCGGAGGAGCGATGTTCGGGGTCTGTCCGGTTCTGTTCTACCAGGCGGTGCAGCCGATGAGCGACGTCGTGGCCGCGATGTGGGCGACCGCTGCCGTGATTCTCGCTTTGCGCTCGCATCGTGGAGGCATCTGGGCGGCAGCCGCCGGCGCCGCGTTCGGAGTCGCGGTCCTGGTTCGTCCCACGAACGCACTGCTCGTACTTCCGATCGCTTTCGCCCTGGATCGGCGCCCGAAGACATTCGTGGCTTTCCTTCTCGGCGGGCTGCCGTTGGCCGGGCTCTTCGCCGCATGGAATCGGGCGGCCTTCGGGAGCGCTTTTCAGAGCGGGTATGCTGGCCAGCTCGGCGCGGATCTGGCCGCTGCCAATTTCTTGCCCCGGTTTGTCCACTATTCCATTTGGATCGGTGCCCAGCTTTCGCCGCTTGTCCCCCTGGGATGGTTCGTCGCGACCGTTGACCGCCGAATCCCTCCGCGGACCCGGGCGATCCTGCTCTTCTGGTTCGCGCCGTTCTTCCTTTTCTACTGCTTCTGGGGCCCCTACGAAGTGTGGTGGTACACGCGGTACCTGCTCCCGGCGCTGCCCGCGTTGATCGTCGGTTTCCTGCTGGGCGCGCGAGAGCTCGTTCGCCGGATCCCGGCCGCCGCCTCGACCCCTCTCTGGAGAAGGCCGCGTCTGCTGGCGACGATCGGCCTCATCGCGGTCGTCGCCGTCTGCGAACGAGCGGTGGAGCGGCGATATCGGCCGCTCGGCGCGGCTCGCGGACAGGTGGTCTTCCCCGATGCCAGCCGGGCGGCGGCGGCCGCGGCGGCGGGTTCCCCGGCCCTGGTGGTCTCCATGGACTTTTCCGGAGCCCTGCGCTTCTACACGGATCTCACGCCGATTCGCTGGGATTGGCTCGAGCCTGCAGACTTCGTGCAGGTCAGGCAAGTTGCGGCAGAACGGGGCGTCCGCATCTTCGCCGTTCTTCTCCGCAGCGAGGTGGCGCAGGCGGCGCGGCACGTGCCCGGCGAGTGGAAGTTTCTCGAGAACGTGGGAAACGCGAGTCTCTGGGAGTTGCCACCCCCATAGCAGACGTCTTACCGGTCCGGGTAGGTGGGCAGGCGCGGCGCCGCGTCGGGCGCCTCCGAGCCGCGCAGGCGATACAGCGCCGTGCGGCGCTCCCCGCAGGTCGCGCACGTCCCGACGGGCTTGCCCGAGCGCAACCCGTCGCGAATGCGCTTCAACGGCGCGCCGGCCGCGATGCGGTCGAGGCCGTCCGCGGGATAGAAGCCGATGGGCTCCTGGTCCCAGTAGATGCAGGGGTGGACGGCGCCGTTGGGCCGGATGACGTAGTTGCGGTCCGGATACGCGCAGCCGAAGAGACTCTGGTGCCAGCCGTACCGGAGGTATTCGTATCGGTCCATCCCGGCGCGCAGCCTCCAGAGGCGACGGCGGGCCCGTGCGACGAGTCCCCGCGAGCGCCGCTCGGGCGGCTCGAACTCGGGGTACGACGCGAGGCGGATCCCTCGCCGGACGGCCTCGTTGGCGGCGGCGGCGAGCTCCGCGTTGAGCGCGTTGGGATCCTCGCCGGACAAGAGCTCCGGCGTCACATCCACGCCCTCGGTCGGCGAGACGAACCGCACGTCGATCTCCGAGGCGCCGTGGCGCGCGGCGAACTCCGGCAGCGCGGCGAGGTCCTGCCGGTTAGACCTCATCCAGGTGAAGATGATGCGCAGCCGCGGCGTCTTCGACCTCTTCTCGCGCCGCACCGCGTTCAGGACGTCGAGGCAGGCGAGCAGGCGCTCCCACTTCGCGGGGACGCGGATCTTTTCGTACGTCTCTTTCGTCATCCCGTCGATCGATGCCGCCACGGTCGTGACCCGGTTCTCGACGAGGGCGGCGGCGGTCGGCGGGGTCAGCGCGAGCAGGTTCGTCGGGAACCAGAGGTCGGGCACTCCGTAACGGCCGGCGACCGCCAGGATGTCCCGAAACCGGGGGTGGATCATCGGCTCGGCGGCGCACGCGAGCGCCACGCGCCAGGCCCGCGGGAAAAGATCCGCCGCGATCCGCTCGAAGACGTCGAAGGGGAGATTTCCGTCGTCCGAGAGCTGGCGGTCGAAGGGGGCAAACGCGAGGCGGTCGGTCGCCGCGAAGTAGCACATGACGCACTTCAGGTTGCAGCGAGAGGTCAGGTCGAGGATGACGTTGAGGGGCCGGGGCACTTCGGAATTATGTCATCCGATAGCGAGGGCCCGGCGGCGCCGGGCCCGCAAAGCGCCGGCGGCGGCGAGCGCTCCCAGCGTGGCAATCGAGATGACCAACCCGACGAGAAGGCCCGGAGGCGTGTACGTCAGCGCCACCCGCCGATCGCCCGGTGGCAGCCGCACCGCGAGGAACGGGCCGTTCGCGAGAAACGTCTGCAACGGCCGTCCCGACGCGTCGCGCGCCGACCATCCGCCATCCTGCGCGAGCGACAGAACGACGAAGGCTTCGCGGCCGCCGCCGACGCGCGCGTCGAAGGACGCCGCGTTGGTCGACTCGGTGTAGCCGGAGATCGCGACCGCGGGGTTTTCCTGGTCGCCGATGCCCGCGGCGAGCACGTAGGCCGTCGACCCCCAGTCCTCGAGCGTGGCGATCTCGGAGAATGCCGCCCCAAACGCGGCCGTGGCGTCGAGCACGGGCCAGGGGCGCGCCTGCGGGGGCGCGACCGCACGGACGCGCCCCGGCGCGAAGGCTCGGGGCAGCACGCGGGAGTTCTCGAACACCGTTCCGTCGGCGCCGGAGTAGACCTCGCGCCAGCGCGTCCCCGGGGGCGCGGCGCGCGGCAGGTCGAGGACGTACCGCACGTTCAGAAAGTCGAGGACCGGGGCGTCCAGGTTGCCGAGCTTTTTGAAGTACTCGTCGGAGGGATACCCGCACGTTCGCTGGAGGAACCGGATGTAATCGCGCCGCTCCACCGCGTCGTGCGTGCGGACGTCCTCGAGGAGGGCGAAGACGTTGGTGTTCGGGAAGAGCACGGGGCCCCTGCCCGCCACCCGAAACGTCCCGGGCTGCGCGTGCAGGAAGCGCAGGAGCGGCGTTTCGGGAAAGAGGAGCGCGGGCGAGTAGAGATGGTTGACGCCGTGCCACTGGTGGATCAGCTCCGCGCCGCAGAGGAGAGTCAGTAGCGCGATGAAGACGCCCGGGCGAGACCGGTTGACCAGGGCCGCCAGGGCGGCCAGGGCGAGGACGGTGAGGATGACGGCGAGTTGCCGCTTCTGGAAGGGGAGCCCGCCATCGGCGCGCCAGAGACCGGCCAGGGCGAGATGGAGCGCCACCGCGCACGTGGCCAGCGCCGCGGCCACGAGAAGGAACGCCGCCGGTCCGCCGCGCCCCTCGCGGACATCCTTCGCGTACCGGTCGAGCTCGAGGGCGGCGATCGCGGGCAGCGCGAGCGCCATCCACGCGTTGAACCGCAGCGGGAACATGTAGCGGATGACCGGGACGTGGGCGAAGACCTCGGCCAGCGGCCAGAGGCAGACGGCCACGCCGAGCCCGCCGAGGGCGAGCGCCCACAGAGCCCACTCCCGGCCCGGCCTGCGTGACCCGGGCCGCAGGACGAGCAGCGCTGCCGCCCAGCAAAGGATGCCCGCGTAACCCATCGCCATTTCGCAAAAGGTTCCCGTGCCCCCCGGGACCGTCGGGGACCCGACGCCGTTGCCGAGAGTGTGGGGAAAGACGGCCGTCAGGATCCCGGTCCATCGGGGTCCATGCGGCACGAGCGACAGGTACGGCTGCCAGTAGGGGGTCGCGGCAGCGGCCAGGCGCTCCGATGCCCCGATCGCGAGGACGGAGGGCAGGAGCAGGAAGGCGGTCAGTCCGAGAGCGATCGCGGCGGCGAGCGCGATGGCCCCCGCGACGCGCCGCAGGTCCGGCAAGTCGCCGCCGAGCCCTCGTAACCCGAGCCAGAGCCCGGTGAAGAGAAAGCCCATCACGGCCGATTCGGGGTGGCCGGCCAGAACCGTCACGACGAACACGGCGGCGAGGGCCGCAACGGTTCGCCGCCTCCGGCTCCCGTCGCGGCAGCGCTCCACGAGAAAGAGGACCCAGGGCCAGAGACAAAAGACGCCGGACTGCGGATAGAGGATCCAGGGCGGAAGGAAGGTGAACGACAGGGCGAACGCGACCGCCGCGAAGCCCGATGAGCGCGCCGAGGCGCCGAGCTCGCGCGTCCAGAGCCACATTCCCGCGGCGGCGGCCAGCAGCTTGACCGCGATCGAGAGCGTGAACGCGCGCCAGAGCGGGAAGAGCAGCATGGCGAGCGTCAGTGGCGAGAAGGCCGCCGACACGCTGTTGGCGGCCAGCGGCATTCCGCAGCCGTTCCATCGGTTGCGCAGGGGGAAGGCGCCATCCTTCCACGCCAGCCGCGCCGCCTTGGCCCACGGGAGGATCTGTGTCGCGATGTCGTTGAGGTACGGGTTGTGGGGGAGCCTACCGCCGCCGAGGACGGACCAGGGCGCGATGAACGTCGCGTGATCGAGCGGCAGAGGTGTGGCGTTCGAGACGAAGGCCGCCGGGTAGGGCAGCACCGCGACGAGCAGGAATCCCGCCAGCGCCGCCTTTGGAATGGGCCGGTCGAGCCAGCGCGCGGCCGCGGCCATGCTCCACGCGGCGGCGCAGAGAGCGAGCAGGACCGCCAGCGAGCCCAGCACGGGCCTACCTGGCGGCCAGCGCTTCGCGAAACTCCCGGAGGAGCGCGGCCGGGATGGGCTCGGGCTTCGCGAGGCCCGATGCCTCGACCACGAGGACGTGCGGAAGGCCGGGCACGTCGTCCCACGTCTCGTGGCGCTCGAGGCCTCTCAGCTCGGCGGTGTCGCTCTCCCCGTACTCGAAGAAGGACGCGCGCGCGAACCCCGCGGCGCGGACCGCAGCCGCGAGCGTCTCCCGGTTGTAGAGGAATCGGTGGCCCCAGCCCTGGAAGGCCCGGTTGAGCTTCAGACAGTCGTCCAGGCGGTTCTGGGCAGTGACGTCCCGCCACCGGTAGTGCGTCGTGAGCACCCACTCGAGGTTGGGCGTCGAAAGGCGCAGGACTCCGTCCGGCTTGAGCACCCGCCGGCACTCGGCGAGGAAGGCGAGCCCGTCTTCGAGAGCGAGGTGCTCGAGAAAGTGCTCGGCATAAATCGCCGCGACCTCCGCGAAGGGCAGTCCCTTGCGAACGTCGAGAACCTGGTCGACGCCGGGCAGGCCCTGGTTGTCGATGTTGATCCAGCCCGGGATCGCCTGCTGGCCGCAGCCGATGTGCAGCCGCGCCGCCGCGCGGGACGGATCGTATCGGGCGCGGCGTTTTCGGAAGAGTCCCATCGGCAAGCCGGTGTGTTTACCACAGTCCGGCGGCGCGGTCTCGTCGGAAACCCTTGTGCTACGATTTCGAAAACTTGATGGAGGGAGGTCCCATGCTTCGCTTCCGGACCGTGATTCTCCTTTGTGTACTGGTTCTTTCCACTCCTCTCGCCTTTGCGCAGACCACCGGCGACATCGCCGGCCACGTGACCGACGAGCAAGGCGGAGCGCTCCCAGGGGTTTCGATCGAAGCCAGGGGCCCGGCGCTCCAGGGTTCCCGCACTGCGGTCAGCGACGCCTCGGGCTCGTACCGGCTCGTGCTCATGCCTCCCGGTTCCTACAAGGTTACGGCAACCCTGCAAGGCTTCGCGCGGGCCGAAGAGACGATCGTCGTCAGCCTCGCGAGGACGGCGACGAGCGACATCAAGCTGAGACCTTCGACGCAGGCGGAGGTGACGGTCACGGGCCAGGCTCCGCTCGTGGACACGACCTCGTCGGAATTCGGAAGGAACTTCGACGACCGAAAGATCAGGTCGCTGCCGACCGGGCGCAACTACTCGTCGGTCGTGCTGGTGGCTCCGGGCGTCACCGAGCAGTCCTCGAACTCCAATAACTTCGCCGGCACGCTCGCCATCTACGGCTCGACGGGCCTCGAGAACAGCTTCATCCTGGACGGCGCCAACACGACGGGCGTCGAATACGGCGCGCAGGGCACGAACCTCAACTTCGAGTTCATCCAGGAGGTCGAGGTCAAGGCCGGCGGCTACCAGGCCGAGTTCGGGCGCTCGACCGGCGGCATCGTCAACGTGATCACCAGATCGGGCGGCAACGACTTCCACGGCGATGTCTTCGGCTACTACACCGACGACTCGCTGCAGGCCAGCAACAAGTATCCAAACGAAAACCTCTACGGGACCAACCAGGGGTTCAAGCGCTACGACTGGGGAGCGGATCTGGGCGGATTCGCCTGGAAGGACCGCATCTGGTTCTTCGGAGCCTACGACCGCGTTCAGGGCAAGGTTCTCAACGAGCTCACCGCCCCGCCGAACGAGGGCGCTATCGTCGAGAGCCCGGGCCTTTCAAACCTCATGTCGGTGAAGCTGACGCTGAACCTCGACGCGTCGAACTCCATCGTGGGAAGCTTCTTCCAGGATCCCACGACCTCTTCCGGCGCCATCAATGACGGGGCCCACACTCTGAACGGTGCGCCCTCGACCTTCCTTGGCCGACAGGATCTGGGCGGGCAGAACTGGGTCGCGCGCTACAACGGGATCTTCAGCTCCTCGTGGGTTGTGTCCGCTCAGTACGCCCAGCACAACGAGCGCAATGCGGTCAGCCCCGCGACCGAGGCGGGTTTCGGAATTCAGTACATCGATTCGCGTGCCAACAACGAGCAGTCCGGCGGCTTCGGGCTGATCCAGAACAAGAGCTTCACGCGCGATGCCTACGGCGGCTCGATCTCGAAGTACGCGGGCGACCACGAGATCAAGGGCGGCTTCGAATACGAGACCGAGGACGCGACGGTGATCAAGCGGATGTCCGGCGGTCTGCCGGGCGGTCAGCAGGTGAAGATCATCGACAACCCCGGCAATCCCTCGATGCCCGTCTACCGCCACTTCTACTGGACGATTCCCACGGCGACGGCGCCGACGGCGGATAACCCGGACGTCCCCTGGAATGCGCCGACAGACCGGCTCAATGCCACGCCCTCCCACAAGACGCTGTCGGCCTATCTCCAGGATTCCTGGTCGGTCCTTCCCAATCTTTCGGTGAATCTGGGCATGCGCTGGGACCAGCAGAAGATCTTCGACTCAGCGGGGGTCCAGCAGATCAACATCAACGACCAGTTTGCTCCCCGCGTCGGAATCATCTGGGACCCGACGTCGGATCACAAGAGCAGGGTCTACGGGTCGTTCGGCTACTTCTACGAACAGATTCCGATGGACCTCGTCATCCGCTCCTTCAGCTACGAAAGGCAGCCGGTCATCTACAACTTCGACCCGGTCTCGATCGTGCCGGACGTCACTGCAGCCCAGATCGCGGGCGACAGTGGCGCCGTCCAAGGGCAGGGCGGCAAGATCCTCGGAGGATTCCAGGACCTGGCGGATCCGAACCTCAAGGGCCAGTACCTTCGCGAGTTTCTCCTCGGCGGCGAACGGGAGATCATGCCCTCCTGGGCGGTCGGCGCGAAATACGTCTACCGCAACTACGGGCGAGTCATCGAGGACTTCGTCTGCAGCAATGCGGCCGACTACTGCATCGGGAACCCGGGCGAGGGCCAGATGTCGACCCTATACGACCTCAACTACATTGGAGGCTACCCGACACCCAAGGCCCAGCGCATTTACCGCGGCGCCGAGATCGACGTGACGAAGCAGTTCTCGGACAACTGGTCCATGGTGGCGTCCTATCTGTGGTCGAACATGACCGGAAACTTCGACGGTGGATTCGCCCCGTACACCCAGCCCTTCGGCACGGCTGATCCCAACATCTCGGCGGCCTACGACTACTACGACTTCTTCACGAAGGGGCCGGTGCCCTGCGCCCAGACGGACGCAAACGGCGCCTGCGTGGCAGGCGGTACCCCCTACCCCTACTCGGCGACCGGGCACCTCTCGAACGACCGCACCAGCCAGATCAGGTTGTATGCCACGTACGTGGCCCCCTTCAAGCTCAACATGGGAATCTCCGGCTACTACCGCACCGGGACGCCGATCTCGCGGCTCGGCTACTCGGTGGCCTACGACCGGTGGGAGTTCTTCTTGAGCCCGCGAGGCACCGAAGGCCGGGTGCAGTCCAGCTACGACATAGACCTGCACTTTGGATACCCGTTCCAGATCGGCCCGGTGACGGTGAATGCCCTGGTCGACATCTTCCAGGTCCTGAACTCCCAGAGGGCGATCTTTCTCGATGAGAGGTACAACACCGCGCAATTCGAGAACCCGAACTACGTCTGCGGCTCGCAACCCGGCAGCGTCGACGAGGGCGCCTGCAGCTCCTATTACAAGACGCCGCTCTCCCGGACCTTGCCCCGCTCGGTCCGTTTCGGGTTGAGGGTGTCCTTCTAGAGTCTGCCAGGAGTCAGCGACAGGCAGGAGGCAGGGAGAAACTCCTGCCTCCTTGTCTCTACCGGCTAGGACGCGAGGGCGGCGCCGAAGAAGTCGCCCAGCGCCGCGGCCACGGCCCCTGGACGCTCCATGGGCGTGAGGTGTCCGGCGCCGGGAATGGTCACCAGGCGGGCCCCGGGGATCGCAGCGGCCATCGCCTGTGAGTCCGCGGGTGGCGTGAGCGTGTCCTGCGCTCCGACGACGACGAGCGTCGGCACGCGGATCCCGGCAAGATCCTCGCGCGAGTCGGAACGGTCCCGCATGGCCATGAGGTCCGCCGCGACTGTCTCGGGCTTCTGGCGCAGCATGATCCGTGTGACGCGCTCGACGAGGTCGGCGTTCGAGAGGGACTGGGGCCCGAGCAGCCGGGGCACCATCGCCTCCGCGATCGGCGCGACACCCGAGGCGCGCACCGCGGCGATCGACTCGTCGCGCCTGGCCCTGCCGGCGACGTCGTCGGCCGCGGCGCGCGTGTCCACCAGGGCGAGGGCGGCAAGGCGCGCGGGACGGCGGCGCGCGAGCGCGAGCGACACGTATCCGCCCATCGAGAAACCGGCGAGGCCGGCAGGCGCGGGCAGGGCGTCGAGGATCGCTCCGAGGAAATCCGCGTAGTCCTCGAGGCGGCCCTCCGACGGGGCCGGCGTCTCGCCGCGGCCCGGCAGGTCCGGTTTCAGGACCCGGAAGCGAGGCGCGAGGGCGCGAGCGACTCCCGACCACATGGCGCCGTCGAGGGGATATCCGTGCAGGAGCACGACCGGAGGGCCCTCGCCCATCTCGCGGACGCGCCCGCTCTGGCCCTTCCAGACGAGGTCCATCGCGTCCTGCTCCCGGTCAGCCTGCCGCGAGACCGTCGCGGAGGCTGGCCGATTCGGAGAGGCCGCCGTCGTCCACGACGGCCTTGAGGAGGGCGACCGCGTCGCGGTCCCACCAGGCCTTCTGGACGCCCTCGGCCAGGATTTCGAACGCCGTGTCCACGCGCAGCGCCCCGCGGTAGGCGCGGTCCGTCGTGAGGGCGTCGAAGATGTCCGCGATCGTCACGATCCGCACGGTCATTGGGATCGCCGAGCCCGAGATTCCCTCGGGGTATCCCGAGCCGTCGAGGCGTTCGTGGTGGTGATAGACGACGGGGAGGGTCTTGCGCATGGTCTTCATCGGGGAGAGCAGGTCGTTGCCGACGACCGGATGCTCCTCGATGATGGCCCGTTCCTCGGGCGTGAGCGGGCCCGGTTTGCGCAGTACCGCGTCCGGGATCACGATCTTGCCGAGGTCGTGGAAGAGCGCGCCGCGCCGCATGTCGTTGCGCGCCGCGGCATCGAGCCCCATGCGGATCGCGATGCGGTCGGCGTACTCGGCCACGCGGCCGCTGTGCCCGGCCGTGTACGGGTCGCGCGCGTCGATCGTCCGCGCGAGCGTGAGGATCACGTGCTCGGCGTGCTCGTGCTCGTCGGCGAAGAGCTTGAGCATGACGAGCGCCCGGACCCGCGGCAGCAGCTCCTCCTGGGAGAACGGCTTGGCGATGAAGTCGGTGACACCCTCGGCCTGCGCGCGCATCTTCTCGGCCGCCGTCGCCATTCCCGTCAGCATCACGACGGGCAGCAGGCGCGTGCCGGGATCGGCGCGGATCGCCTCGAGGACGTCGTGGCCGCTGCGGTCGGGCAGATGGAGGTCGAGCAGGACCAGGTCCGGCGGCTCGGCGCGGATTCGGGCAAGACCGTCCTCGGCGCTCGACGCCTCCTCGACCGCGTATCCCACGGGAACGAGGAGCCGCCGGAGGAGGCGTCGGACGTACTCGTCGTCGTCGACGACGAGGATCCGGGCGGCTTGGGGTTCTGTGAAAAGCACTCGAATTTGGCGGCCGACGCTGTGCAAAAGTATAGCAGAGGGGCGCCGGCAGCCCGGGCGAAGGAGGCGGTCGCTTCAGGCCCCGCCGCGCGCTCGTCGGGGCGACCTCTGCGGCGCCTGGAAGCCTGCCGCCGCCGCGATCCGGCGCGTGAGCGTCGGGATGGCGGCCGTCTCGAGCCGGCGGGCGGTGAACCAGCGAAGCAATTTCGGATTTCGGATTTCGGATTTCGGATTTGATTCCGAGCGGGCACGGTACACGCGGATTTCGAGGCGGCGGTGGACGATGGTGTGGCGGGTCATGGCGGGCGGGATCCCCGTGTCAATCTCGAGCCCGAGTGGCGCGAGGCTGCGCCGGAGGGCCCGCAGCGCTCGCACCGGGCTCGCGCCTTCGGCCGACGGGAATTGCCAGAGGCCCCGGAGCAGGGCCGCGTCGCGGCGCACGAGCAGAGTTGCCTTGCCGCGCACGGCGCAGGCGGCCGCGACGAAGACGGGCGAGAGCGCCGGCCGCGGCTTCCTGCGCGGGAATCGGGCGACCGCACCGAGGCGCCGCGCGGCGCACAGCGAGGCGACGGGACACGTGTCGCACGCCGGCCGCCGCGGCAGGCAGACGAGCTGGCCGAGGTCCATGAGGGCCGCCGTCACGTTGCCCGGACGGCCGCGGGCGACGAGCGCGTGGGCGCGGACCCTCACGGCCTCGGCGTGAGCGCGGCTGCCGGCCGTGCCGCCGATCGCGTAAAGGCGCGAGAGGACTCGCGTGACGTTCGCATCGGCGGCCGGAATCCGCGCGCCGAAGGCGAGCGAGGCGACGGCCGCGGCCGTGTAGTCTCCGAAGCCGGGCAGCGCCCTCAGCGCCTCCGGCTCGCGGGGCAGGCGGCCGCCGTGCCGCTCCATCACGTCGCGGGCCGCGCGGCGCAGGTGCCGCGCCCGGGCGTAGTAGCCGAGGCCCGACCACTCCGCAAGGACCTCCTCCTCGGTTGCCCGGGCGAGCGCCGTCAGGTCGGGGAATCGCGCGAGGAACGCCTCGTAGCGCCCGCGCGCGGCCGCGACGGTCGTCTGCTGGAGCATGACCTCGGAGACCCAGATGCGGTAAGGATCGCGCGTCCCGCGCCAGGGAAGCTGCCGCCGTTGCCGGCGGAACCAGTCGAGCAGCCTCGAGCGGACGAGATCGGTCCGGGCAGCGGTCCTCAGGAGACCGTCACGTCCGTTCTCGGCGCGATCCAGCCGGGTTCCTTCATGAGGTCCCGGATGAAGGCCTTCTCGGTCTCGTTGGGCAGCGTCTCGGCGAGGTGCCGGGCGTGCGCCTCGGGGGAGAGAAGCTCGCCCGTGACCGAGTAGGTCTTGCCCGCGAATTCGCCGATCGAGCGGTGGAATTTCATGTCAGGGGCGACGAGCGGCGCCGCGCCCGCCGGAAGCAGCCGGCTGATCGACTCGAGCAGCTTTTCGGCCTCCTGCCGGTAGAGCTCGCGCGAGAGCTCGTTCAAATGCGCCTTGTCGGGCTCGGCGGTCTGCTTCGCCTCGTCGTAACGCCCCTTCAGGCCCCACACGTAGAACCACTCGGCCGACGAAGACGAGTCCTTGCCGAAGAGGTCGTAGGCGGTCGAGAGCCACTTGTTGATGTACTTCTGGAGGAGCGCCGGCGGAACCCGGTTGGCCTTCACGATGCGCTGGAGCCCCATGTGGCCCGTGCCGAGATGAAATCCCTCTTCGCGCAGCATCGGCCCCATCGAGCGCGCCAGCGGCGCGAAGGCGGAGGTCGACAGCATGTTGAGCTGGAACTTGCCGTCGCGGTCGACGAACTCGGTGTACGTGAAGAAGTCGACCCAGTTGTCCACGTCCACGTTGAAGGACCCGAGCAGGCGGTTGTTCTGAAAGGAACGCCGCTCGAGGAGCTTGCGGGCCTCGATCTTGCCGGTCTCCCCGAAGTAGTTCACGAGCAGGTGGCACATCTGCCACCCATGGCGCATTTCCTCGACCATGATCCGGCAGCAGCTGTCGGTGTCGTAGTCGGAGGGGGACGTCGCGAGCAGGTGGCGCTGCTGCTCGACGGAGGCGAACTCGGTGTCGCCCTGGAAGACGATGAGGTTGAGCAAAGCGTCGCGGATCTGCTGGTAGGGGATCTGCGTGACGCGCTCCCACTTCTTCTGGCCGCGGAAATCGCCGTACTCGATCTCGCTGGAAGGGATGTCTCCGTACTTCGCTTCGAACTGGTAGTCGGCGTGCCGGGGCAGGGTGAGGCCGATGTCGCCCTGCCAGGCGCGGAACGCGTCGATCCAGTCGTCGAAGGTTGCGATCTTCTTCATGATTCCCCCGAAACCCGTATCATATCGAGAATATGGCGCTCGAGATCGACTGGGAGGGCCTCGTCGTGGCGTTCGAGAGCCGGTCCCAAAAGATCACGCATTTTTTCGACAGGCAGTCGGGCGATGTCGTTCAGGTTCTGGAGCGTGATGCCGAGCGGCACGCGGCGCTCGCCGGGGACCCTCGCTATGCGGCCCTGCCCAAAGACGGCGGCGAGCGCTCGCGGGGCGATCTCGAAGACTTCGCCGCACACTGCGAGGACGCGGTCTGCCGCCGGGATCTCGACGCCGCCCTCACGGCCCGGGACGCTGCAGCGGCGTTCCGCGCGGCGCTTCTCAAGCACCCGAAGGAGGAGGCGCACTTCTTTCAGTTCAAGGAGCGCCGGGCGAGGGAGAGGGCCGTGGAGTGGCTGAAGGGGCAGGGAATCGGAAGGTGATTTCGGATTTTGGATCCAGGTCAGACGGGAAGCCGGAGGACGCCGAATTTCTCCGGCACGTGAAAATCCGGCGGGTCGCAAAACGTGGGTGACCAGGCCGAGTGCTCGTCGGCCGCGCCGCGGTCGATCCGGTAGAAGTTGGCCCGCCAGAGGGCGGGCAGCGGCCCCGCGCAGAGCGCGCCGAGCGGGATCCGAAGGCTTGCCGACCAGCGGCCGGGACCGCGAGTCACGCGGGCTGCGAATCCCGCGCAGTCCCACGCGGCCTCGACCCGCATCGTGGCTCGCGCGAGGTCGGGCGACGCGACCCGCGCGTCGAAGAGCGCCCCGAGGGGATTGACCTCGAACTCGAAGTACACGCGCGGCGGGTCGTCGGGCGCGAGGAAGACCTCGAAAACGTCCTCCTCCCAGAGGGGCGCATCGCGTTGCGTGTGGGTGGCCACGATGCCGGCGTCGCGCCCGTCGAAGCGCACGCAGAGCTCTGCGCCCCGCAAGCCCAACCGCACGGCGGTCTTGAGTCGGGGCGGCGCCCCCGTCCGCGCATCACGCAGGAAGACCGGAGGCAGGGCGACGAGCCGGTCGGTCTGCCCGAGGGACGGGACGTGGAGCTCGGCGACTTGAGGCACGGGGCGACATTCTTGCACTGAACGCGCGGTCAGAAGCGCCGTCATGCAAAAGGGATCCCTCGGGCCTGCGGCCCTCGGGATGACCCGGCCGCCGCGCCTGTGCGCGGCCGGGTCAGTTGAGCTTCCAGGCCCGAAAGAGGTTGAAGCCGAGATAGATGTTCTTCGGGGACTGGCCGAACGGCACGGATCCGGTGTACTGATCGACCGTGGTGGTGCGCACGTTTCCCGCGAAGAACGCGAACCGGTGGCGCAGGAGCGACTTCTCGATGGTCATGGTCCAGCCCACGCCTCGCGAGTTGACCGCGGACAGGCGAGGCGTCACTTCGGCGTGCACGGTGATCGAGTGCGTGATGGCGATCGATGCGGCGATCGGCACGTTGAAGATGCTCTCGTAGAGACCCGAGCAGCTGTACAGGGTCGGAACGTTCGGGTTCCGTGTGCAGGATCGGTCTCCCGGCGGCGGGTACGTCAGATCGTCCCGGTAAAACCTGTTGGTGCGCTGCAGATAGGTCGGCACCGCCGTGATGCGGAGGTAGGGCCCGAAGGAATAGGCCAGAACGGCCTGTGCGAAGAAACTCGACTTGGGGCTGGCGGCGAACGGGAATGTCTCGTTGCCTGCTTCGATGACTTCCGTGCGCCAGTCTTCGCCGACCCGTAGAGACGCCGCAAAACCGCCAACCCGGGGGAACCCGTATTCGGCCGACGCTTCATAGGTGGCGAGCTCCGAGGTCCGGTAGAACCCGACGTTCAGGTTCTTGATCGGCGCATACCAGAGGCCGAAGCCCCAGGTGTTGCCGCTGTCGAGCGTGAAGAAGTTGTTGATGTCGCCTTCCTGAACACGCTGGTTGAACCGGTGTGTGACGAGCAACGTGAGAGTGCCTTTGCTCGGCACCTCCACCGAGGGCAGGTTGATGATGACGTTGCCCTCGATCGGCCGGTATGCGACCGGCTCCTTGAGCGCCTGCAGGGGAGACGACTCTGCTCCCGGAGCGGGGGTCGGGCCGGGCGCCGGAGCGGGCGGCGTCGCGTCCTGTCCCGTCAGGCGGCCGTTCACCGACAGCAGGAAGCCGAGAGTCGCGAGAAGCCGCTGAGTCCTCCGCATGCGTGTCGCCTCCAGTAAACGATCAGCTTACGGGATTGGCCCCCGTCGGGCGCCTCGGCCTCATGAACTCTTCAGGTTGCGGCCGGGCCGTCCAGGACTTCTCGGACCTTGCGCGCGAGGGCCTCGGGCGTGAAGGGCTTGGAGAGAAACGCGGTCCCTCGCGCGAGGATGCCCTGCTGGCTCACACCCACGTCGGTGTACCCCGACATGTAGAGGACTCTCATGCTCGGCCGCGTCGGCGCCAGGACCCGCGAGAGCTCGCGCCCGTTCATGCCCGGCATGATGACGTCCGTCAGGAGCAGGTCGATCGAGGCCTCGTGACGCCTGGAGATCGCGATGGCATCGGCGGGGCTCGCTGCGGAAAGGACCCGGTAGCCCTTCAGCCGCAGGAGCTTCTCGACCAGGCGCCGCACCTCCGGCTCGTCCTCGACGAGGAGCACCGACTCCGTCCCCGGCGCGGCCGTCTCCCGGGCGGGGGGCGGGGCCACGCGGTCCTCGATCGGCTCCTCGCACCGCGGCAGGTAGATCTTGAACGTCGTGCCGTGCCCCGGCTCGCTGTAGACCCAGATGGACCCGCCGCTCTGCTTGACGATGCCGTACGTGGTCGAAAGCCCGAGCCCCGTGCCCTTGCCGTGCGCCTTGGTCGTGAAGAACGGCTCGAAGAGGCGAGCCTGGAGCTCCGCGTCCATCCCGACCCCGGTGTCCGAGACGGCGAGCATCACGTGGGGGCCCGGGTGCACCGTCGCGTAGTGCCCGGCGAACGTCTCATCGAGCTCGACGTTGGCCGTCTCGAGGGTCAGCTGCCCTCCCCGGGGCATGGCGTCCCGGGCGTTGACGACGAGGTTCAGGATCGCCTGCTCGATCTGGCCCGGGTCGGCGCGGGTCCGCCAGAGCTCGGGGTCGAGCGAGCTCGTCAGCTCCACGTCCTCGCCGATCACGCGCCGCAGCATCCGCTCCATGCCGGTGATGACCGCGTTCAAGTCGAGCACGCGCGGCTCGAGGACCTGGCGCCGGCTGAACGCGAGCAGCTGCTGGGTCAGCGCGGCGGCGCGGTTGCCGGCCTGCCGGATCTCTTCGGCGCTCTCCCGGGACGGGTCGCCCTCCGGCAGCTCCCGGAGCAGCAGCTCGCTGTAGCCGGCCACGGCGGTCAGCAGGTTGTTGAAGTCGTGGGCTATGCCGCCGGCCAGGCGTCCCACGGCCTCCATCTTCTGCGACTGCAGGAGCTGCTCCTCGAGGCGCCGGCGCTCGGTCATGTCGAAGACCGTGCCGAGCAGGACCTCCTCGCCGTCGTCCGAGCGCAGGAGCGACACGTTTTCGACGATCCAGATCAGGCTGCCGTCCTTGCGGCGGGCCTGGTTCTCGAAGTTGACGAGGCTGCCCTCGCGGCCCAGGCGTTCGAGGAACTGCTCGCGCGCCCCAGGGCTGGCATGGAACGCCAGGCCGGGCTGCGCCATGGCCTCGGCGGGGGAGGCGTAACCCATCATCTGCGCAAAGGCGCGGTTGCATTCGAGCAGCCGTCCGTCGAGCGCCGACCGATAGACGCCGGCGAGGTTGCGCTCGAAGAGCAGCCGGTAGCGCTCCTCGGATTCGCGAATCTCGGCTTCCATGCGCTTGCGGCCCGTGATGTCGCGCAGGACCGCCTGCGAGCCCGTCTGGCCCTCGAACTCGACGGGCGTCACGCGCAGCTCGACCGCGAACGTGGTGCCGTCGCCGCGCAGGCCGACTGCCTCGTACAACTCGGGCGCGGGGCGGCCCGCCATGCGGTGCTGCACGATCTCCTCGACCTGCTCGCGGGAGCCGGGTGCGAAGAAGATGGTGACGGGCACGCCGATGAGCGGCTTCTGGTAGCCGAACATGTCGACGCAGGCCGGGTTGGCGTAGGCGACCCGGCCGTCGATGGTGACCGCCACGGCTTCCTGCGTCTGCTCGAGGAGCACCCGGTAGCGCGCGTCGCGCTGAGAGGCCTCGCGATAGTGACGCGCTGTGAGCGCGCGCCGCCACGCATGCCCGATTCCCACGAAGGCGGCGAAGAGTCCGACCGCCCCGAAGAGGATCCAGAGGGTGTGGCGCCGCGACTCCGCGAGGGCCGTGCCGCGGTCCACCTCGACGACGATCGCCCAGCCGATCTCCGGGAGCCGGCGTGTCGCGGCGAGCACCCGGTGGCCGCGGCCGTCCGAATACTCGCCGCCGGCGCGCGGTCCGGCCAACGCTGCGGCGGCGAACGTGGAGCGGTCGGAGGCCGGCAAACGGAACCCCTCGCCGGGCTCGCCGACGTGGGCCGGGGCGACGATCAGATACCGCTCTCCCTCCGGGACGACGACGAAGAGGCGTTCGGGCCCCGAGGCGTCGGACCGCGGGAAGAGGTCGGCGAAGGCCTCTCGCGCGTCCACGACGAGGACGACCGCTCCGGCCGCCTCCCCCGAGTCGTCGAGGACGGGCGCGGCGATCTCGAGGTCGAGACCGTCCGAGCCCTGCGGCCCGATGCGCGAGAGGAGCATCCGGTGCTCCCGGATCGCCCGGCGGACCGGAGCGGCCTCGTCGGGCCCGACAGCCGCGTTGCCCGTCGAAACGACGACGTTGCCCAGCCGGTCCGCCACCGAAACGACGGCGCCGGGCTCGGCCTGCGCGGCTTCGTCGAGGGCGCTGCGGACGAGAAGGGACGGGTCCGGCATCGCCGGCAGGCGCCCGCCCGAGCTCCGCGTGAGCAGCGACCGCACGCTTTCGAGCCGACCCAGCAGGTGGACCTCTTCGCGCCACTGGTGGAGGGCGCGGTCCGCCAGCG
>Ga0209048_10002459_pt1 | contig 18374 bp, 11 predicted proteins | sample FrelakmetCRP12CR_FD_187146 | JGI IMG/M metagenome (GOLD analysis project Ga0209048, IMG submission 187146) | Freshwater lake sediment microbial communities from the University of Notre Dame, USA, for methane emissions studies - CRP12 CR (SPAdes)... | ecosystem: Environmental > Aquatic >... | reverse complement strand
TACCTTACCAATCAGTTCCTCGCTGGTCATCCAGCCTCCACCCGGTAGGGGTTGATCACATATGCGCATCCGTCGGATAGACGCTTCAGAAGCCCGACGCTAGCGAGTCGTTGTTCTAGACGTCGTGAGTTCGCCTGAAACGCCTTCTTGTCGAACTCGTCTTTTGCCAATACTCGCTCGGCCTCTTTGTCACCAAAGACGAGGCCATATCGACGATGTAGCTTTTCCAGCAACTGATGCAGCTCAATGCGGTTCTCAACGTTGGCAAACAGGAGGGTCTTGAGCAAGGCATCCGTGGGCGCGTATCTTAATTTTATGGTTCCACGCTTTGAAACGAGTCCAATTTCGCGTCCGTAGTTGCGGTGAATATTGGCAACGTGCTGACGATGCCGCTTCATCGCCGCCTGTCGCAGCGAAGTAATCAGCTGCTGGGGGTCGGACGAGCCATCATAGTCCTCGCCCCAGCGCACTTTGTCTCTCAAAATCTTCTTACACTTTTCAAATGCATCATGCTCGGTCAGGGCCTGCTGCCAATCCGTCCCCATCTCAATGTTCGTAATGAATGCTTCGACGGCCTGGGCGGGTAGGAGGTTGTTCTCCTGATAGAAATCGCAAGAGATCTCACGGACGAGTGTCTTCTTGGGAGCGACAACTTCACAAACTAGACTGAGCGGCGACGTCAAGCCAAGGACCTGACGCGAAACCCCTAGCTGATACTTAACCAAATGAAGTCCCGCCAAGTTAGCTAGATGTGGAAAAACATCGAAGCCAGGAATATTCAAGCGCAGAATGGCAAGCCAGTCCTCAGCCAGTTCATCGAAGCTGGGATGATGGACGTAAGGTAGAAAGGCATTAGCTCGGTCGCCACCTATTTGCTCGTCGTCGGTCGGTTGAAGGCATTTGATGATGGAGTTCCAAGTCGAATCGGTCTTACTTAACCGCTTTGTCAGCGCTTCAAGCAGCGCTTGCTTGTGCTGTGTTCGGCAGAGCATCAGATACAGGAGTTCACCCGTCCTTCCGAAAAAGCGACGGTCATTTGTGGTGGCGGTGTTATCTAGGTCTTCGTAGAGGCACTCCTTCCCGTAGGGGAATACGAACTTTGATGTCCAACGCTTATTGCTGTTCACTTCGAGGCTCGTTGAACGAATGAGCGAGACGACTTCACAGAAATCATCGAACGAATGGAAATGGACTTTCAGGTAGGTGAACTGAGGATGCGTGATGCCAGTCGCCGACTTCATGCGCTTAAACCACTCATCCCATCGGTTGCTGTCGTTTGGATAATTCAGCCGGATTTCTGCAAGATGCGGGTTATTAAACAGGATGTTTCGCAGATAGAGCCGATGTGCTGCTTTGTATTTCAGCATATTCAGGCCGTTTGGCTCCTCGAAAGCGCGGCTCTTCTCGACCTCATGATAAAAGACGTTGAGGAACTCAAGTAACACCATCCATGGCAACTGCTCGTCGTAGAGCCGGTGTCCCCAAATCGCTTCATCCACCCACATAGACGAGGATTGCTCGAAGGTGTCTGGCGGCAGTAAGGGTTGTAGTAGTGCGTTCATGGGATGATTTCTATAAACTTTTGATCTGGCATCCCCTGGTCGGTCAGCGCAAGGAGTTTCAGCCCGATGGCAGAACCCTCCGTAGCCTGTTCCCTACCCTGACGTTTCATGTATGCCGCGATAAGTTGGCTTTTGAAGGCGAGCAAGTCCTCATAGCACTCCTTCGAGAAACTCGCAGGCAGCGCCCCTTCCAAGGCGACGCGGGAAAGAAATTCGTAGCGAATCAGTGTGAGATTGAAGTCCACCGAAATGTCGTGGGCGAAGAAAACTGACAGCACGACGCGGCCGCTGGCCCCATCGAAGCGGATAATGATTTTTTCGCCCTTGCTTGGCTCCACAGAGACCTGCTCGAGAAGAAGGCGGCTGATTTTCGCCTGAGAATTGTTTCCTCCCGTCGCAAGGTAAAGATCTCGGTCGCTATTAATAAGCATACCCGTGAACACGCGGTTCAACCCTTTAACCAGGCGTGACACAATTGGCCGCTTTACTATTCCTTGGTTCCTTACAACACTCAGAACATTTTCGAGATACTCACCGGAGAATTTGAAGACGGTAAGCTCCCAAAGACCAAGTTCTTCTTCCTTGTTCTTCGGAATTTTAAAGTACAATCCTCGACGCTGACTCACCAGCATCTGCATAAATTCGCTTGCACCATCTTCGCTTTCATTCGTGCCTTCAATGTAGTCAAGCTTGCTGGCGTGAAATCTGCTGTCAGCCCCGTAAAATTGATCGTTGACAAGGAACTCATTAAAGTAGGGCCCGAGATGCTCATCGCCTTCACCAAAAATCAGTATGTTGTCGATACGATTTGAGGTTTCATAGCCAATTTGAAAACGTTCCAAGTAGTCAAAGATGGTGATTGTTTGTCGCCGGATGCCCGAGAGATTACCGCCAAAAATGTTATTGAATAGACTGGCCCTTGAAACTGTTCCTGCAGCTATGATTTTGGGCACGTCTGTGGGAACCATGAGATGGTCTTTTGCATCGGGATGGCCAAGAACCGAGTTCGTGAGCAGGAGAAGTATCTGGCGGATTGGGACATGCAACCCGTTGTAGTCACATAATTCAAGTAACGCGCGCAACCGCGAGCGCACTAGCTCATTTTGAAGTAATTCATAGTTGTGTCTGATCGGACACTTCGGCCCAAAGACCTCGTTTTCTCCCGGAGTACCTTCCGTTAGTTCCTGCCAGCCAGGATGCTGCAGGAAGGCTGCAATAGCCCGATCGAATAGTTCAGCTGAGCTGGCACGGCTGAGGTTGAAGAATTTTAGACGGACACCAGATTGCTGCCTTTTATCTTCTACCAGTAATTCCTCGAAAACCTGCCGTGTGCGTTTCACATGTTCGGTTTCTTGCAACCTACGCCAGGATTCAATTAATTGCCCATCGTTGGCTGCGATAAGAAATATTTCATCAGTGTCCTGGTCAAACATCGATCGACAGCACCTCTGGAGCAGCTCTTCTTTTTCCGCTTGCCATTCTGCGCCCTGCTGGGGTGCCCAACCACTCAAATCGCGGATAAAATGGATTTTGATAGATCGGTAGAGGGTTGGGTCATCTGACTCTGGCCATATTTTCCTGTCTTTTGGGTAACGAGATTCGAGGGATAGATACGGGCTATCCGACGCCCACTCATTCTCTGCCCCTTTCAGCGCTTTCCAAATCTGGCGACAAAGATGGGTTTTCCCATCTCCAGCAGTGCCGGTAAGAATTACAGAAACCGGGTCCGCTGTTGCATGGCCAAAGCAGTTAACTATTTCGGCTTCCGCCGGATGCTCGAACTTAATGGGTGCAATCCCCTGCCGCCGAGCCGATCTTTGAATCGTCTCGTCGTACATATTGTCATTCCGGGGTACTGGCCCGTAATGACGGAGAAATCGCAACCAATTCATTGAGATAATTCTTTCATATGCTCATATGCAGGTATCGAGATATACTCTTAGCCCTTGATCTCAGAGGCCTTTGGATTACACGGATCACGAGCTCGTTAAGCTAGTTTGCGGGGCAATATCACCTCTTCTGGATTTTTCGTGAGGACTTCGCTCAGCTTTTTTCTTAAATCAGCACTCTTGATTTTGCTCTCCTCAGGATCGCAATTGATCATCCATAGAATTAATCGTCTTGCGAGCTCCTGATTCTTCTCTGCGACAACCATATTTATTCCATCCCACAACACTCCCATCCACGGAGGTTTGTTCAATGCGCGTGGGATCCTGCGGAACCGTTTAAAAAACACCTCGTCAGTCATTCCGAATTGTTTTGCTCTCACTAAGCATGCGGCAATGATCGGTGGCGTGATGGGCCTGAATAGCAGATCGCCACCAGCAGTACTTCGATAAGATCTAGGAAGGGATTCGTCAGTCTTCAGACGTTGTACCTTTTGAAGCTGAGGAATCGCCTTTACCAGTAAATTCCAAAACTTGTGGGCCTTGAGAATGAAGGCCGCAACTGTTTGATCATCTGACGGGCGAACTCTCTTGAATTTATCCCACTGTGAATTGTCTAAATCCTTAAGGTAAATATCTGTCGCCTGATACATAGCGATTAAGGAAGTAAAATTACGTCTGTCGCTAGGAAGGAGAGATTTTTTCTTTTCGAGAGAGACCCGCCCTTGCTTAAATAGCGGATGATGTTCAAGTAAGTCTCGACAGGCAATAGCAGTCACGTCATCTTCGTCGAGAGCTATGATTTCGGAGAAACTGACTGGCTTTGCGTATCGATTCAATGTTGCAAACAACCTACGCGTTCTCTGTAGGCCTAACGGAGTATTACTGTGAGCCACAAAAATCGCACAGATTTCGTCTTCAAGTGCGAAGAACTTTTCTCGACCAATTTCGCGTTCGTATTCTTTGAGACCTTCAATACGGTGCTGTCCGTCAATGGCAAATAGTTTTTCATCGCCACGTAGCGTGAGGATGCCTAGACTCTCAGCGACACGCTCGGAAAGTTTTGAAGGATCAAAAAGCTCCGATGGTTTGACTTGAATGCCGTGCCATTGGGGTCGACCGCCATAAACCCCAATTACCACGGCGTTAAAGAATCTCTGCGGTTGGGATTTTAGGTAATTCGCGATGGCCTTGGATCGAGGAGTAAGCGCCCTTTGGATCATTTCTCTCAGTAAGTGGCTTGTATGAACCTCATCTGTCTTCTTAACACGCTCAGACGCCTCGGAAAATGGAAGAAGGGTCACATAAAAAACCCAATCACCCATTGCACCGCGCATTGCTGGGATTTGCAGTTCTTGACTCACTAGCGGATTCCTTTGATCACTTGACTGACTTCGGCTGGAAAGTCCGAGTTGCACGGCGGCAACAGAGCCAACAACAAGGCGTCTTCTCCGGGTTCAATTTCCTGCTGATTTGTTACAGGAGTGAAGCAAAACTCTAAATAACCTTCATACTGGTTCAGGTGATAGCAAATAGCGGGGCGCTTGATCTTCTTCATCTCATGGAAATAACTTTTGAACCTCTGCCGGAGTGTCATCTTGTCTGCCTTGCCGACATAGAGCACAAAATGATTCTTCGGGTGTTTTGCGATGTTGGGACAAAGGACAAAGCTATATATCCCATGCTCATCGTTGGGAACTTTTGCCGCGGCGGACTCGACAAAAGGAACAGACTTCCATTTCCAATTGATTCCTGTTGGCGGATTAAACTCTTGCCACCGTCTCGGCCAAAATATTGCGCGATTAAAGACATGTACTTTTGCCTCGTTAATCGCATCAACTAAGTCATGTGGCGTGTCGAAGGCCTCCATGCGTTCTCTAAAGCTGACAAATCAAACACGCTTTTGGCTCATCATCGTCGTCTTCTTCCATCCCACCCAAGACTTGGATGAGTCTCTTATTACCTTGGCTCGCCTTTCTCCGTTCCTCTGACTCAGCGTAGCGACGCTTGATCATGGCAATGCTCTCAGGCTTCCGCAGCTCGCTCAACGGCATTCCCTGAACCCAAGTAAACGCTTTGCCGGGCGAATCAGAGATCTTTTCGTATTTCTGAGCCTCCTCAAACTGCTCGGGGTGCGTTTCGAGCAAGCGCACCCATTCGATTGGGCGCTGAAAAAAGCAGAAGTAACACCCCGAGTGCGTCCTGCCCCATTTGAGATACGGTGGCATCCCAATCCCGCTGTCCTCGAGAATCTTCATCACACCTGCGTAATCAATGCCATCTTCTTTGAAAGGAAACACTGCCTTAATGTTTGGCTTCGTACTGATGTAACCAACTCTATCTTCATCGGCGCGTAAGCCGACGTAGCTGATGACCGACTCCTCACCGACATACTCCTCGAACGGCTTCAGTTTAAGGAGCCTGGTACACCACCGCATTTGAGGTGACGGGAGGAAGCCCCCAAACACATCTAGCCAGTGGTCGAATCCAGCCTTGGCGTTAAGTCGCACAATCTTCTTACCCAGGAACGCCTCGACACAATTCAAATATTCGTATGTTTCAGTCAACTCCTTGTCGGTGTCACAGAAGATGTACTCCATCTCCTTCACGCGGTCGCGCATATATAGCGCGAGTGCTGTACTGTCTTTGCCACCTGACATACAGAGGATGTGCCGAGTCGGTTGGCTCATGCGTCTGCTTTCCTTTCTTTAGCCAAGTTTACCCAGATTGCGCGCGATGCTGCTGCGAGACCAAGACGCTTGTCCTTCGCCAAAAGAGTTTCAAATTGCCCTTGTAAGTGGCGTAGGTGCTGCTCTTCGCTTGCGGTGAAATGCACCACTTTTTCGTACTCGACTCCATCGGCCTGAGTTATGGCTAATCGAAGGCCAATGGTGTTCACGGATGACTTCGAGCCGGCAAACGCAATACTTTCGACGCGATGGAATCTAGTGGCATATTGGATTAGCTCGTTAGTGAAGACATCCTCCTCCACATCATGCCATTTTGATGGCGGCTTGAGCGCAAGGTAGCTGCCAATCGATTCAAGCCACTCCGCTTCCGGAAGTTTGTCATCCATCAATCGCAGACAAAACGCACGCAGTTTAGGCTCCGTTACAGCGAGGAGGATTTGCTCAGAACGGGCTGCGAGCGCTGTCCGGAACTGCTGGAAGGTGCCAGGCAAGTCGAAGGCACTACGAAGTTGGCTTCGCAGTCTCCCCTCGAGCTCAGGAAAAGCCGCTCTTAATTCATCAAGAGCGGACTTTAATGTCTTCACAAAAGCCTGCACGGTCTTGCTGGCGGTCGCATCGGCCGGAATCGGCTGGAAACTACATGCTCTCGGCAATTCCGTGAACAGCAGCTTGGTAGGCTCTCTGGCATTTAGGACTACATCGCGCACAGCCAATGCGGTCGAAGGTAACCGCTTTGTATTCAACACATAGGTCGGAAGCTGGGCCACAAATACGCATAGCTTCTTAACAACGTCGAGCAGTTCGATCTTGCGTTCTTCCGGGGATTTGACTTCCAACACAGTCAGAAGCCGCTCGAACAGTTCGGCACGGACGCCCTCAATTTTGCAGTATTGAATCTCAAATCGTTCTGGAGCCTTTGTCAGAACGAGCATCGCTTCACCATTGAGCTCACGGAGAAACGTTCCGTCTTTGTAGAAAGCCACATCTTTTTCATGCGTGATAGCAAACACTGTTAGTAGCAACGGGATCAGTCCGTCGCGAAGACCGTAGGGAGGTAAATGGAGCTCGGCAAAAAGGGCCGCAATGTTTACACGGCTGTCCGGCTCACTTTTCACGATCTCTCGAATCCTCCGTAACGCCGGCAGAACTCCACATTTCTCGTCAGTCTTATAGTGCGGTTCTCCAATACGCCATGTGTTCCCATGCTTTTGATGCAATCCAGTGTTCTTCAGCACCGAGAGATACATGCTCATCTCTGGCGGTGCTTTGGTGGGACTCATGTCTAACAACTCAGCGCCTGGATTCATGAACATCAGTTTAATGAGTCGCATCCGTGCCGCTGCCGCCGACGAACTAATGCTACGGCGATTGATGAGTTCATTGTGAATGCGTGGTGCAAATGCGAATGTTTTACTAAAGATCCGAGACAGCACGGACAACAGCTCACGGCCATCCGTGACTTTTAGCGGACGTCCTTCGTGAAACCATTCGAGCGTCATTTGCCCGGTGCGCTGCTTGAAGCTAATGTAGCTTTGAATCCGCTTCTCCAATTGCAGACGTGCCGCAGATTTTTGCCGCGAGACTTCTTCACGAGCAAACTTGTCGGCATTCAGTTCGAGCGTGTTCATGGACACCCACTCCCATCGCTGAACTTCCTGAACAAGACTCGCCAGATTGTTCAGCGGGCGAGGAACTGCCACAAGCCAGTTCGACCGTTGCTTCAGTAGAGGCAGCTTTACTATTTCCAATGCTGCTGCATGTTCAGTTGGTGTTTCGCACAGTGGCACGATAATTAAGCCATCCGCATCAATGGAATTTTGTCCGAGCAGGCTTGGCAGCTCGTTTACTGAGCAGTAACGGACATTCCAGTAACGTAGATTGCCTGTCTCGATATAATGACGCCGGGCGACGATGGGACGGGATTCGAGAAAGTCTTTGATAATATTGGCAACACGCTCTGGAGTGCCAATGGCCCGGCGAGCGTCTTCGTAAGCCTTTTCAAGATCTACAGACGTGTGCGGCCACAAGCAGAGACCCCGCGCCCGACCACGGTCATAGAGAACCCGCTTGCCCTTGTGCAGCTTTTCTAACGTGGCATGAACTCGTTTTGTTTCAACCTGGTCAGTCCCAACTAAAGCACAAATGACCGATTCCTCGGTCGGCATGAGGTCGCCGTCGTTGATTAGGTTAAGGATGCCGACCGTCTTCAAAACTTTTATCTGGACTTCATCCTCTGTGGCGAAACTTTCAATCACTGAGTCGATAAGATTCCAGTGACTACGGTAGGTCTGGGCCGCGATGCGATGACCAAAGTTCGTTCGCACATAATCGTAAAAATCGTGCAGCCGATACAAATCACCTTCGCAAAGGCGTTTTCCCGAAAACGCCTGTAACCCAAAGGGTTCGTTCGAGACGAGGAAGCTGAATAGTGACCGCTCATTCTGGCCAAAACGTCGGAACGCGCGAATAAGAATCGGTGGCACAGTTGGGTGAAGTGGATATAGCCGAATCGCCAAATCTGACAGCGACTTGGCGGGGGCAGAGCCGAACCACCCTAGCCCAATGGTTCGCTCCATTGCTTGCCTGAGCTCGAAGGACTGGAGTTTTGGGATTTCCGCTGTTCTGACATTAAGGGCAGAGGCGATCAGATTGGCAATTTGCTCGACCGGCTGATCAAAAACAATTTCCTCAAAACGACCAGCGACCTTCTCCCACTCGCGTTGTGCCGACTGATTGAGTTGATCGGCGTAGGCGTTAAACCCTTGATGCAACAAACTGACAACAAACAATGGTTTATCGCCGCTACGCGAGGCTGATTCTGCAAGACATTGCAAAAGGAACACGTCCTGTCGTCCTGGATGCAGCGCGGCGAACTCTAAGAACTTCCCAAGCTCGTCAAGAATTAAAAGCAAACCTTTGCCCTTTGAGTCAGCAATGATCCGCGAATTAAACTCAAGCACGAGTCGCAAGACTTCGTCTTCGGTTGGTTCGTGTTTCGCCTCGAGCAGACCCTGCACTTCCAGAGCGAGCTTCAACTTAGCTCCACTCCCGTATATCTCAGTGATTGTCCGGTACATCGCACTTAGGATGGAACTGCCCAAGGACTGACGCGAGCATGTCACTAAAACAGGAACGAAATGCGGGCGCGACACATCATATTGATGAATATTAACGACCTTACGGATCTGTGAGGAAAATCTATTGTCGCGTCCGGCAAACCAGTGCGCGAGCAACAGCGCAAACGTCGACTTACCGGAGCCGTAATCGCCGGTCATTCGCCATGCTCGCTGCCCTGAACTTGGCTTCAAACCACTCGCCACGCGGCCCAAGCAGGAACGGGTGAAATCCGTCAGGACATACCCGGATAATACCGTGGGGTCTTTGAAATCCCGTTCAAGATGCGTCGACCGTAGGAAGCGGCTACCGATCTTGAACAGATCTCCGATTACTTTCTCAGGCATCACTCGCCACCATAAATACTGTTAAGCAGCGCAATATTATCCAGGGCACCATGTTTTTGGATATGCTGCTGGCTCGCAGTTTCGCTGTATTTCATTACGCCGTTAGTCTGCCGGGCTAAAGTCTCAACTCGTGCGCGAATGTCATCCTCCGGAAGTTTGAAAATTTGACCCGGACTACCGTGACCGTGAGCTACTTCCCGCAATGTTAGGGTCGATTCCACATGATGGCGCTTCTGCCAGAAATCGTTCAGGCAAAAAAGAAACAGTTCAGGTGTGATTTCGGCTTTCTCTTCTCGACGGAAACCATAAATTATTTCGCGCTTTCCTGACGAACGTTCAAGTTCACGCTCTCCCACTTTGATGAGAAATTCGAGTTCGACAAGCGGACAATCAAGGTTATCTTCCTGAACGCCACCTTTGTGGCTTCGGGTTGGTGTATAGGTATGCAAAAAAGTGTCAAAATGTTCCTCGATCGTGACTATCGAGAGCTCCCCATCCCGCTTCTGCGCCTCCTTCTGTAGCATCTTTAGGACTACACTCGGAACAAGCTCAGGCTCGTGCCATCGGTTTAGTAGGTAATCCCAGGCCAGTAATGGGTTCTCGATGTTGGTGGACAGATTCCAGTGGATGAGCCAAAGCGTGCGGATATCTTCAAGGAAGGGATCGAGCCCACGTTCGCCAAGTAGGAGACCGCCGACTTTTGTATTCGCATGCCCTGCACCCTTGGGTAATACAGTCGCCATGCCTGCAGCTTGCGACCAATAGCGAATAGAACGAACCATATTCTTCCCGACACCCAAAGTAACCATCGCGTCCGCTTCATCTGAAAAAAGTTTGGGATTTTCTCGCAAACCGCGCACTACTTTGGGGAGCCATGCATAGCGGCAGGGGAAGGTCTCATGACCTGAGATTCGAAATGTCGGTCCCTTTATAGATGGGGATCCCATGGAAACCTTAGACATCTCGCATCTCCGATCCTGTTTTGCGCCAAAAGACCTTTAATAATGTTGAGTTGCACATCGGGCAATTTGTTGAGGAAGTTGATGTCATGCTCATGCTCATAAGAACCTTTGCATGCACGCGTCTGGACCGGTGCAGCAGAATACCTCTTTCCCTTTGAGAAATCACTACATCTTGGAAGGGGAAAGGGGAATTGATTGCATTTTCATCCGTTTACCAAGGGATCGAGCCAATCTGCATACTTGGTGTGCCTAAACAGGCCAGTGATCGGCGTTGGGTCTTGATTTATCGCTTGCTCAAACGCTCCTATGCTAGGGTTGCATCTCATGTGTGGACGCTTTACCCAAACAGCCTCGCCAGAGGTGATCGCCCAACAGTTTGCCGTCGCGGAGCCTTCGCTGTTCACACCTCGATACAACATTGCCCCCTCACAAGCAGTGGCTGCGATACGGATCGAGCCGGATACGACAACACGTCAGCTGGTGATGTTGCGCTGGGGCCTGATCCCGTCCTGGGCCAAAGACCCCAAGATTGGATTTCAGTGTATCAATGCCAAAGCCGAAACCGTGGCGGAGAAACCCTCGTTTCGTGCCGCCTTCAAGACACGGCGCTGCTTGGTAATTGCCACGGGGTTTTACGAGTGGCAGGTCGAAGGAAAACGAAAACAACCGATGTGGATCGGATTGAAGAGTCACCGCCCCTTTGCCTTTGCAGGCTTGTGGGAACACTGGAAACCCCCGGACGGCGAGGTCGTCGAATCCTGTACGATTCTGACCACGGGACCGAACGAGTTGCTTAGACCGATTCACAACCGAATGCCCGTCATTCTGGCTTCCACGGCGTATGACAAGTGGCTCGACCCCACCGTCCAGCACGCAGAACCTCTGAAAGCCCTGCTTCGCCCGTATTCGAGTGAGGAGCTCACGGCCTACCCAGTCAGTACACTCGTGAACAACCCGCGACACGACGTTCCGCAGTGTCTTGAGCCAGTCTCGGTTTAGGACTACACTATGCGCGTTCTATCTGGTGAGGTTCTTCGATGCCTATGAATGTTGAGGCGGTCTACGCTCCGGATCTCTCGACACGCTATGCGCTGCCCGTATTTCTTGGTCGACTGCCGGCAGGTTTTCCCTCTCCGGCTGACGACTATATCGAAGGCAAACTCGATCTCAATCGTCACCTCATCAAGCACCCTGCGGCCACCTTTTTTGTGCGCGTCACCGGCGACTCCATGATCGGAGCTGGTATCCATTCCGGCGACCTGCTGGTGGTGGATCGGTCGCTCGAAGCGGCTGATCGACACGTGGTGGTGGCGGTGTTGGATGGGGAACTGACGGTGAAGCGGCTCTTCAAACAGCAGGGGGTGCTACGTCTCCTCCCTGAAAATCTGCACTACCAGCCGATCGAGATTTCAGGACAGCACACCTTCGAGATTTGGGGCGTGGTCACGAGCGTGATCCACTCCCTCTGAGGAGCTCCATGCCGCCGGTCTTTGCCCTCGTGGATTGCAATAACTTCTATGCCTCCTGCGAACGGGTCTTTAACCCGAGGCTGGCAGGTCAACCCATTGTGGTGCTGTCCAATAATGACGGCTGTGTGGTCGCTCGCTCCAATGAAGCGAAAGCGCTCGGCGTTGCGATGGGCGTCCCGGAGTTTCAGATTCGTCCCTTGCTCCGTGCACATCGTGTACAAGTATTTTCCTCCAACTACACGCTCTACGGCGATCTGTCGCAGCGGGTCATGGAGACGTTGGAGCAGTTCAGTCCCAATGTTGAAATTTCTTCAATCGACGAAGCCTTCTTGAGTGTGTCCGGCTTCACCTCTCGGAATCTCACCGAATACGGACGGATCGTTCGCACCACGGTGAAACGCTGGACGGGCATTCCCGTTTCAGTGGGGATTGCCGAGACGAAGACCCTCGCCAAGATTGCCAATCGTGTGGCGAAACGAACACCAGACACGGACGGCGTGTTCGATCTGCTAGCCTGTTCAGACCGGGACACACTGTTGGGCACGGTGGCTGTTGCGGATGTCTGGGGGATTGGACCGAGCTATGCCCGTCTCCTGACGCAACACGGCATCACGACGGCCCTGCAGTTGCGTGAGGCAGACGAGCGCTGGATACGGAGACACATGGGCATCGTCGGAGTGCGGTTGGTTGCTGAGCTCAGAGGACGCTCGTGTTTGGACCTGGACGCATGCCCCGCACCCAAGCAGGGGATTACCTGCTCACGATCGTTTGGCCGATCCGTGTGTACGCTTGCAGAAATGGAAGAAGCGGTGTCGTCTTATATCTCTCGTGCCGCGGAGAAGCTGCGTGGGGAAGGATTAGCGGCCATGGTGCTCACGGTGTTCCTCATGACGAACGCGTTCACGAATGAGCCGCAGTATCGTAACTCCGTGACCTATTCGCTTCCTGTGGGCACGGATACGACCTCGGAACTCATTCGGGCGGCCTTGCATGGACTGCGCACCATCTACCGAGACGGGTATCGGTACAAGAAAGCGGGGGTCATGTTCACCGCCTTAGTTCCTGCCAGCCAGGTACAACCCGATCTGTTCGACCACCAAGATCGGCCGCGGTCGAAACGCTTGATGACCGCCCTGGATGCCATCAATGATCGGTGGGGAGCCGGGACGTTGCAGTACGCGGCGAGTGGATTAACGAAAGCCTGGAAGACGCAGTTCCACCGCCGATCTCCCACCTATACGACCGATTGGGATGAGCTTCCCGTTGTGAACGCCTAACGCCGGAATACAACCATTGAGCTCTTACCGGCTTCATCAAAACACCTAACTCGGTGTCTTTGAAACCGGCAGCAGCCCAGTTCTCGAATTGGAGAGCTACTTTTTACAAGACTTTCTTTCTAATTATGGTTCTTATCCCATCTGCAATAATCAATCTGGCACAAGTTTCCCCAACACCATGCTGAGCTCATCGTCCATTCGAATAAATTGGGAGTTTTTCTCTTAGGCCACTCTAGATGTACCACGGGGAGGCTATTGTGAGTTCTGGTAAATGCAACGATCCTCTTTTGAAGATTGTTACCGAGATGGAGGTCTTTTGTGGGGAACAACAGCGGTATTGTTTCTATGGCCCACCCCGAATTGCATCGGCCCGAATCATGACGCATCGAGCATTTAGCAGCTGAGGCCATCAGATGCAGATCACTTTCGGGCTGCGGTTGGATGGCGAGCACGGATGGCGACCAGCCAATCGGTTGGGAATGCCGGTGCTTGGCCCTCTCGGATTGCTGAACCTGCTTGAGCCGCGGCTCGGCTTGCTGCGTGCGGAATGCACGCAGGCGCACCGAGTGACGCAGTACCGCGAATGTCTCAAACGCTGTGACACGCCGGATCGTTTCTACCATGCCTCGTTCGGGATCGATCCGATCGGAGCATCCGCTTCACTCTTGTCGTGGCGGGACGATTGGTACCTGCACGGCTGGAATGGCGAGTTGCCATCCGGAGCTAGCGTTCGGATCGCCGACATGGCGGCCGTGGAGCTCATCGCCCGCAATCTCCTGTTTCCGTCGCTTGGGGAACGATTGCTCCAAGTGGCCGAGTCCCTCTCGCGACAAGAGTCCAAGATCGAGTGCGTCGAGTTGGTCGACCCGATGGAGGCATTTCCGAAGCGCTGGCGGGAAGTGATCGCAAAGCTGCCGGTGCGATCGGTTCGAACGTATGGGCCTTCGGCAGACGAGAAGACCGTACTGGGAAGGCTCCAGATCGCGCTCAAGTCCGCCCATGAAGGAAAGAAGCCCAACGTGAAGATCGCCTGGTCGAACGATGGCAGCCTCCGCGTTGTCCGTGCGGAGACGTGCCTGGTCGCGGCGCGTTGGGTGGCCCAGACGTTCACCTCGCAGCAGGAAGAGGTCGCGATTGTCGCCGAGCAGGACCGTTCATTACTCGACGCAACACTCGATGCCGTCGACATCGCTCGGCAGGGATTCCAGGATTCGAGTCCGTTGGTACCCGCACTTCAGGTCTTGCCTCTTGCCCTCGCCACGGTGTGGGAGCCGCTCGATGTCTATGCACTCCTTCAGTTTCTCTCCCACCCGATAAGCCCAGTGCCCAGCTATGTCAGCCGGCGACTGGCCGAGGTGATCGCTGAATGTCCAGGAATCGGAGGCCCACGTTGGCGTGAAGCCATCGAAGAGATCGAACGGCTTGATCCGGAGCGTGCTACCGATATTCGCAAAATCCTGGCATTCTGGGTCGAGCATCCTCGGTACAGCCCCACTCACGGTGCTCCGCTCACGGTGCTAATCGACAGAATCCGTGGAGTTCGCGACTATTTCGGCGCCAGGTTTTCCGATCAGGACCCCATTCGAAGCGCGGCCAGCGCGACGGGCTACGCACAGGCCATCGCGGTGTCTGCGGCACTCGAGGCATTGGCCGCCCAAGGGGAATCCTCGATCACACCCGTGGAGCTTGAAGCACTGGTCTCTCAGTGTACGGCCCGCGGTGCACCGAACTTCGCGATGCATGCTCAGGTCGGGTGTGTGCCTTCGGCATCCAACCCTGGTGCATTGATAGAGCCCTTCGATCGGGTGATCTGGTGGCAGATGGGAGCGCCGTCGCTGCCCGGTCATTATCCCTGGAGCCGAAGCGAGCGTGACACGCTCGCCCGGGCCGGAGCGGAACTCCCGCACCTCGACGAGGTGCTAGCGCAACGAGGCCAGGATTGGCTTCGACCCATCCTGAACACGAGGAAGCAGCTCGTTCTCGTCCTTCCTCCTCCGGGTGAGGAGATCCACCCGCTCTGGCAGGAAATCCAGTGGTGTGTGGATGGCGTGTGCCCGGAGCCGCTGGAAGATCTGGTGACTGGTCGTGCCGGCGAAGACCTTCCGGAAGTTGCACATGCGCCTCTACCACGACGCAGGCGATGGTGGAACCTGCCACACGAGGTCAAGATATCCCTTCGCCCACAGGAATCCTATTCCAGCCTCAATGCGTTTCTGAATGCGCCCTATCAGTGGGTCCTGAAGTACACTGCGCGGCTGAACTCGTCCAACCTTCTGACGGTGGCCGATGAAAACCGCCTCTACGGCAATCTCGCCCATCGGCTGATCGAGCGGTTCTTTCGTACCGGGGGTGCGCAGACCCTTCGCGGCGATGCCTTGACGGCCTGGTTCTCACGGCAGTTTGACATGGTGGTCGCGGAGGAGGGCGCCGTCCTCTTGATGCCGGGGCGGCGTGGGGATTACGAGCGGTTGCGTGCAGTGCTGGGACGCGCGATCGAAGAAATCCAGCGCCAGTTCGGGGCGGCAGGCGTGGTTCTGGTGGAGCCGGAGCGCAATCTTGCCGGCACGTTCCCAGGTGGCGACCTCAAGGGGCAGGCCGATCTCGTCGTTCGCAACACATCGGGCCAGCAGGCGATTGTCGACATGAAATGGGCAGGCGCTAATTCCAATCAGGACCGGCTTGCGAAGAATCGGCATCTGCAGCTGGCCGTGTATGCGGAGATGCTGCGGCAGGAAACGGGAGCGCAGCCACAGGTTTCCTATTTCATCCTCGAAGGGTCTCGCCTCCTTGCGCCGGATACGGGATTTTTCCCGGAGGCGCGAGCGGTTCAATCCGGCTCCTTGGGAGCCACGCCGCCGCTGTGGGAGCAGTTCGTCACTGCGTGGAAATGGCGCCGATCCCAACTCGATGCGGGAATGATCGAGGTGGCCGTCGACGACATCGAACTGACCCCTGAATCGGAGGGGCCTCCCGGCGCACTCAAACCGGAACAGTTGTGGGAAGCCTACAACGAGTACCACTGGCTTGCCGGCTGGGAGGACTGACGATGGCTGGTACACTCAGGTTCGTCAGCGCAGGTGCGGGAAGCGGCAAGACCTACCGTCTCACGCAGATCCTCCACGAGAAGCTCAGCTCGGGGCAGGCCACGCCCGGCGGAGTGATTGCGATGACCTTCACTCGCAAGGCGGCCACGGAGCTTCGCGAGCGGGTCCGGACCGCGCTTCTCGAGAAGGGTGAATTCGCGCTGGCTAATTCGATGGGTCAGGCACGCATCGGCACGGTGAATAGCGTGTGCGGGGGATTTCTTGAGCGCTTCGCCTTCGAGGCAGGACTGGCTCCGGAACAACGTGTGCTGGAGGAAGCGCAGGCCAGCACGCTCGTGCGAGAGGCGATCGATGCGGTCTCCGAGAGCGCCACGGTACAGGACCTCGTCGAACTCGCGCGGAGATTGGGCATTGAGAGCTGGGAAGATGCGCTCAAGTCGCTCATGGACCAGGCGCGGGCAAACGATATTGCGCCCGCGCGCTGTGCCACGTTCGGCGAGCGCAACGCGAAGGACTTGCTCGCCCACTTTCCCGCGCCGACCGCAGAGGACCTCGACGCATCGCTCGTACACACGATCGAGACTGCCATCCCCGCGCTCGAAACGCGCGCGACCGGCAAAAAGAACACGGCCGACTATATCGCGCTCGCACGCGAAACACTGCGCGTAGTCCGCGGCGGTACCGCGGTGTGGGCTGACTGGGTCAGACTCTCCAAGGGCGCACCGGAGGCGGGGTTCAAGACACTCGCGCAGCCCGTGACGGACATCGCGAGCCGGTTCGTCGCGCACCCGCGGCTGCGGCAAGACATCGAGCGGTATCTTGCAGCGATCTTCACGCTCGCTGCAAAGGCGCTCGATGCCTACGCCCGGAGAAAGCGCGAGCTGGGCGTCATCGACTTCGTTGATCAAGAGCATCTTTTTCTCGGCTTGCTGGACAAGCCAGCAGTCGTCGAGGCCCTATCGGAGGAGCTGGAGCTGCTTCTGGTGGACGAGTTCCAGGACACCAGTCCCATCCAACTCGAACTCTTCGTGCGCCTGTCGCGCATTGCCCGCGAAACAGTCTGGGTCGGAGACGTCAAGCAGGCCATCTACGGGTTCCGAGGCAGCGACGCCGAATTGATGAAAGCCGTGCTCAAAAAACTTCCGAGTCTGGGAGGCTCCAGAGAAGTCCTTGGGCAATCACGTCGGTCTCGACCGGACCTGGTGCGTCTGGTCAATGGCGCCTTCGGCGAGGCCTTTGCACCCGGGCTATCGCGAGCGGATGTGGAACTTGAACCCGTTCGCAAGGAGCTAGTCCCGGACCCGGCTTTTGCCAACTGGGTCCTCAACGGCAAGAACGTACAGGAAAGAGTGGCGGCACTCGCTGAAGGCATCAAGGCGCTTATTGCCTCCGGTTATCGTATCGTCGACCCCGCAACGGGCAGTCCTCGGCCTGCACACTACGGCGACATCGCGGTGCTCTCCAAGACTAATGCGGGCGTGCAGACGGTGGCGGCAGCCCTTCGCTCCGTTTCCGTGCCGTGGGCCACGCAACAGTCCGGGTTGCTTTCCACCCCCGAGGCCGTGCTGGCGCTCGCGTGTTTGCGACGACTGAACGACCCACGGGACACGCTGGCGAGCGCCGAGATCCTGTCGCTCGCGGATTGCGAGGAGCCGGAGTCCTGGCTAGCCGATCGGTTGCGCTATCTCGAACGCGGTGGCGACAGTGGCCTCTGGCGGGACGAGGCCAAGGACGATCATCCGGTGCTTTCTCGAATTGCAGCGTTGCGCGCGCAGGCGCCACTTCTTTCGCCGTATGCGGCGATGGAGCTGGTCATGGTGCAGTGCGACCTCGCCGGACGGGTCCTGCGTTGGCGGCGGGACGGACTCGTCGCGCGCGTGCGACTGGCCAATCTGGAAGCCGTGCTGCGTCTGGCACGATCGTATGAGGATGCATGTCTCGCGCGACGCGAACCGGCGACGGTGTCCGGGCTAATCCTGTGGCTCGGCGAGCAGGCGCACGAGGAGCTCGACATGCTCGCCGA
>Ga0209048_10002458_pt1 | contig 18376 bp, 16 predicted proteins | sample FrelakmetCRP12CR_FD_187146 | JGI IMG/M metagenome (GOLD analysis project Ga0209048, IMG submission 187146) | Freshwater lake sediment microbial communities from the University of Notre Dame, USA, for methane emissions studies - CRP12 CR (SPAdes)... | ecosystem: Environmental > Aquatic >... | reverse complement strand
AAAATAATGGTAGAAGCTCACCACCCCGTGCACTTCGGCGATCGATAGGTTCAACTGCCGCGCAATCAGCGGCACCGCATCTTTCGGCACGAAGCCCAGCTCTTCTTGCACCGCGTGCAAAATCGGCAACAAGGCTCCCGGACGCGATTTCAGGCGTTCGCATGCACGCTCAATGGCTTTGCGGTCTGCCGAGCTCAGCGAAGACGGCGGTTCGACCTTGAGCGGAATCACCCGCCGCGGCATGGGACTGGTCATGAAAGCCTCGACACCGGTGCAGCCGGAACCATAATCATATGCTGATATATTATCCTGATTCCCTGCCGCGTACCCCTATGCGGCGCGCACAACTCGGGTCCGAAAGCGACACCGGGGACAGCCCTGGAGTTGGCATCCCGGTGGTATCCTGTGGGCACAGGAGTGAGCGTGAATCGAGCGCTTCCACCCGACCGCTTGCGGCCCGGCACCGTTCCCATGACGGCGGGGGCCAAGCGGTTGATTCCGATATCGCGTCCAGGTTGAAAAAACGGAGGCGTTCGGCAATGAATAAATTGACATGCATCGAATCGGACCCAAGGTCCCGCGGCATCGCGAGTGCCGCCGGGGGCGGGCTGTTGCTTGCGGCGCTGGGGTTATCGCCGCTGTGGGCAGAGGCAACGGCGCCGATGGTTTCCCCACCGGGGGCGCGGCCGCCGGCACTGCCCGCAAGCGATGCCGCAGATCAACTGGCCGAGATCCTGGTCGAAGCGCGCGAGCCGCGCTATGTCGCACCGACCCGGCGCGATCAAATCGGGCGCATTTGGGCACCGGTCTTCATCAACGGCCGCGGGCCATTCCGGCTGGTCGTCGATACCGGTGCCACCAACTCGGGCGTGACGGCGATGGTCGCATTGGCGCTCGGCATTCCCATGGATCAGTCGCCGCACGTGATGCTGCGCGGGGTTACCGGATCGGCGGACGTGCCGACCATCCGCGTCGATAATCTGATTGTCGGAGATCTCGCGGTGGATTCGGTGATCCTGCCGATCGTGCCGGACGCGTTGGGCGGGGCGGAAGGAATCTTGGGCACCGAGGGCCTTTTGGACAAGCGCATATTCATCGATTTCAAGCACGACAAAATTGCGATTACCTATTCGCGCGGTGAGCGCTCGGCAAATGATTTCATCAGCGTGCCGTTCCGATCGAATCGCGGCCAGTTGATCATCGTCGACGCCATGGTGGGCCAGGTTCACACCAAGGCCGTCATCGACACCGGCGGTCAAACGACCATCGGGAATCTGGCGCTGCGCGATGCCTTGGCACGCCAGAACATCGGGTTTCACGGCAAGCCCGATCAAATCCAGGGAGCGACCTTGGCCATCGAGAACGGCGAACTCATTCCCGCGCCGTCGATCAAATTCGGCGGTGTCGAAATACACGATTCCGGCGTGACGTTCGCCGATGTGTATATTTTCAAGCATTGGAAGTTCACCAGCGAGCCCGCGATCATGATCGGCATGGATGCGCTCGGCATGCTCGATACCCTCATCATCGACTATCGGCGACACGAATTGCAGATGCGCATGGCGAATAGCGGCTGAAGGATCAGCCGGCGTTGCGAGGCCGGCGCTGCTTTTTATTCGATATTGCGCGAGAATGACCGCGGCGCACGCCATGCGCGGGAGTATCGATGATCAACAAGCCGATGATTGTGGTGGCCGCGGTGGTGGTGGCGGCGGGATCGGGTGTCGCGTATTACCTGCACAACCGCAGCGCCCAGCAGCTGCCCGCTGCCGCGCCGCCGGCAACCGCGCCGGCGGAGCCGGCGATTCAACATCCGGTGCCTGCGGCAGGCGGCACGGCGTCGCAGGGCCCGCTGCCGGCGTTGGGCGACAGCGATCCGGCCATTAGAGATGCGCTCGGCGAAGCCGCCGGCAGCGACGCGGTGACGCAATACCTGGTGCCCGAGGGCATCATCCGGCGCCTCGTGGTCACCATCGACAATCTGCCGCGCCAAAAGGTGCCGGTCGACAAGCGCCCCACGGTCCCGGTGCCGGGCAGCTTTCTGGCGAATGGGGACGAGGTGCACGCGACGCTCGACCCGCGCAATTTCGCGCGCTACGAGCCGATGGTCGGTGTGGTCCGCAAGCTCGACATGCGGCGGCTCGCCGATGTGTACCTGCGCTTCTATCCCTTGTTCCAACAGGTCTATCAAGACCTCGGATACCCGAACGGCTACTTCAACGATCGACTGGTTCAGGTGATCGATTCGTTGCTCGCGACGCCGCGGCCTGCCGGCCCCATCGAACTGACCCGGCCGAATGTCATGTACACATTCGCCGATCCGGCGCTCGAGGCGCGCCCTGCGGGTCAGAAGCTTCTATTGCGGATGGGCCCGGAGAATGCGGCCGCAATCAAGGCGAAACTCGTGGAGCTGCGCGCGATCGTCACCGCGGCGGCGCCGCCCAAGCACTAACAACACAAAAGAGCCGGGAGATCGCATGACCAAAAAACACTCCGCTGATTTGCGCGGCGAGCAAACGGTGGCCTCCAATCAGTGGCTGGTGATTGGCGCCTCATCGCTCGGCACGGTGTTCGAATGGTACGATTTTTACCTGTACGGATTGCTGGCGAGCATCATCACGGCTCAGTTTTTTTCCGGCGTCAACGAAATCACCGGTTTTATTTTCGCGTTGGCGGCCTTTGCCGCGGGATTCGCCGTGCGCCCATTCGGCGCGCTGGTGTTCGGCCGCCTGGGCGACCTCGTGGGCCGCAAGCACACCTTTCTGATCACCATGAGCCTCATGGGCGGCGCGACATTTCTGGTCGGCCTGCTGCCGAGCTACGCAGCGGTTGGAGTGACGGCGCCGGTCGCCTTGGTGCTGCTGCGGCTGTTGCAAGGTCTGGCGCTCGGCGGCGAATACGGCGGTGCCGCAACCTATGTGGCCGAACACGCGCCGCCGGGCAAGCGCGGTTTGTACACGAGCTGGATTCAGACCACCGCCACGCTCGGATTATTCACCGCTTTGCTGGTGGTGATCGGCACCCGCACGCTGATCGGCGAGGACGCCTTCAAGGTCTGGGGCTGGCGCGTCCCGTTCCTGGTCTCGCTGCTGCTTTTGGCCGTGTCGCTGTGGATACGCATGCAACTCGACGAGAGCCCGGTGTTCTTGAGCATGAAAAAAGCGGGTACGACCTCCAAAGCGCCGCTCACCGAGGCATTCGGCCGCTGGCGGAATCTGCGGGTCGTGTTGATTTGCTTGCTGGGCGCCGTCATGGGCCAAGCCGTGGTCTGGTACACCGGACAGTTCTATGCGCTGTTCTTTTTGGAACGCATGCTGCGCGTCGACGGCGCGACCACGAATATATTGACGGCCATTGCGCTCGCGCTGGCGACGCCGGCATTCATATTCTTCGGATGGCTATCCGACAAAGTCGGCCGCAAGCCGATCATTCTATTGGGCTGTCTGCTGGCCATGATGACCTATATGCCGTTATTCCAGGCGCTGACCCGATACGCCAATCCGGCGCTGTTCGCGGCGCAGGCGGCGGCCCCGGTGGCGGTGATCGCTGATCCTCGTCAGTGCTCGTTCCAGTTCGATCCCATCGGCAAAAATAAATTCGATTCGACCTCCTGCGACATCGCCAAGAGCTTTCTCGCGAAGGCCGGAGTCTCTTACCAGCGAATCGACGCGGCGCCCGGGGCCGTGGCGCAAATCCGCAGCGGAGAGACGACGCTCACAGCGCCCGACCCAAGGATCGTCACGGGCGCGGAGCGCAAGGCGGCGATCGCGGCTTTTCAGAGCGCGGCGAAGAAGATCTTGACGGCCGCCGGGTATCCGGACAAAGCCGACCCGGCGACCATCGACAAACCCGCGGTGGTCTTGATTCTGTTCATCTTGGTGCTGTACGTCACCATGGTCTACGGCCCCATCGCGGCGCTGTTGGTCGAGTTGTTTCCGGCGCGAATTCGCTATAGCGCAATGTCTCTGCCGTACCACATCGGCAATGGATGGTTCGGCGGGTTCTTGCCGACCACGGCGTTTGCCATGGTGGCGGCGACCGGCGACATCTACTATGGACTCTGGTATCCGATCGTGGTGGCCGGCGCCACGCTCATCGTGGGGCTGTTTTTTCTGCCGGAGACCTTCAATCGCGCGATCGACCAATAAGCCCGTGCGTTACATTCTCTTCACGGTCGTGGCCCATCGTCAAAGTGTGACGTTATAAGGGTCAGGAGCGGCGTATTTTACATACGCTGCGGCATAAAACCTCGCCATGGCGGTCCACATGTCAAGATTACCGGAGCTGCATCCAACCAACATGAACGCTCGAAAACTCGTTTGCCTATTGATGTCCGCGGCGACCCTGCTCGGCGGCTGCGTAGTCGCACCGGCCCCGCCGCCCCGCGTCTACGCGCCACCGCCTACCTACTACGCGCCGCCGCCCCCGCAACCCGCCTACGCCGAGCCGGCCGCGGCGGTTGAGATGCAGGCCCCGCAGCCGCCGCCGCCGCTTCCGGAATATGTGCAGCCCCCGGTTCCCGAGGATGGATATTTGTGGACACCGGGCTATTGGGCTTACGCCACCGGGGGCTATTACTGGGTGCCGGGCACCTGGGTTGCGCCGCCGCGAGTCGGGCTCCTGTGGACACCGGGTTACTGGGGCTATGCCGGCGGCTTCTATGCTTTTCATGCGGGCTATTGGGGCCCGAGCGTCGGCTTCTACGGCGGCGTGAATTATGGCTTCGGCTATGCCGGTGTCGGATTTGTCGGCGGGCATTGGGCCGGCAATTCCTTCGCCTACAATTCCGCCGTCGTCAACGTCAACCAGACCGTCGTTCGCAACACGTACGTGAACAACACCGTTGTGAACAATACGACGGTGAACAACACGACCGTCAACCGGGTGAGCTACAACGGTGGCGCGGGCGGCGTGGCCGCAACGCCCACCCCGCAGGAACGCGCAGCCATGCAAGAGCCGCGTGTTCCGCCCACCGTGATGCAACGGCAGCATGTGCAGCAGGCCATCTCGAATCCCCAGCTGGCCGCCAGAACGAACGGTGGCCATCCGCCGATCGCCGCCACGCCGCGTCTGGGCGCCTTCAATGCTCCCGATGCCGTCAGCGCCAGAGGCGCGCCGCCGCGGATCCCGGCCGCCACGACTCCGGCGTATGGCGCACATGGCAGCCCCAATACCGGCACCGCCGCGCCAGCCGCGGGTCATCCGCCGGCAGGCTACCCTGCGGCCACGGGATACGGGCATCCGTCCGGCACACCCGCCGCGACGACCGCGCACCCGCCCGTGACGACCGCGCACCCGCCCGTGACGCTCGCGCACCCGCCCGTGACGCTCGCGCCCGCGCCGGTCGTCAAGCCGCCGCCGCCGAAGCCGGCTCATCCGGAGCAGCCGGTCGAAAAAAGGCATGAGAACCAGGGCAAAGAGGGCAACAAACCCTGACGCGCTCCGCTTAACCCCGGCCGGCTGAAGGCCGCGGGCACGCCGCGCGCCGGTTGCGGCGATGCCGGGCGGGGGGCATGATCGATGTGCCGGCCGGCGTGAATGACTGAGGAGGGGTGCGCATGAGTCCATTATCCTTCACGGTGTCGGAGGGCGTGGCGACGTTGAGCATCCAGCGCCCGGCCGTCAGCAATGCGATCGACATCACCATCATCCGCGCGATACATGTTGCGCTCGATCAAATACAAAAAGGCGACAGCGGCGCGCGGGCGGTAGTGATCACCGGCAGCGATGCCGTCTTTTGCAGCGGCCTGGATCTGCATTCGATCGATTTGAAGACCCATCAGGCACGGCAGCGGGCGCATTTTGAGATGCGCCGCTTCATGGACCCCTTGATCTTGCGGCTCAGCGGTTTTCGCTTTCCGATCGTCGCGGCCGTCAACGGCGCGGCGGTCGGCGCCGGCATGAGCTTCGCGCTCGCGAGCGACATCATCGTCGTGGGCGAAAGCGCCTACTTCTGCCCGTCCTTCGCGCGCCTCGGTCTGGTGCCCGACGCCGGAATTACCTTCCATCTGGCGCGCCGGATCGGCGGCGGACGCTCGTTGGCCGCGCTGATGCTCGCGGAAAAGATCCCCGCCAAAACCGCGCATGAGTGGGGTTTGGCGTATTCGGTGGTTGCGGATGCCGAAGTGCTGGCGCGCGCGCAGGAGGTGGCGCACCGGCTCGCCACCGGGCCGTGTGCGGTGCTTGGTCAGATTCGCTCGCTGCACGCATCGACCTTCGATCATTCGCTGCAGGAGCAGCTACGCGCGGAGCGCAGCGCGCAGGAGATGACGCTCGAGACTCATGACTGCGTGGAAGGGGTGCGCGCCTTCTTCGAGAAGCGGGAACCGCATTTTTCGGAGGACTAGGTGCCGCGCCACTCGCTGATCGCGCGAATATCATCGGGCGTCGTGCGGCAGCAGCCGCCGATCAGGCGAGCGCCGGCTTGATGCCAGGTGCGGGCCATTTCGCTGAAGGGTGTCGCGCTATGCGATCCGCTCCAGCGCTTGGTGAGCGCCTCGTATCGCTCCCCGGAATTCGGATAGGCGAGCAGGGGTTTGTCGGTGTGCTCGCGCATGTGCCGCAAAAGGTCGGCGACATATTCGGGCGAGGTGCAATTCACGCCGACAGCGGCTACTTGAGGGCACTCCTGTAGCTCGGCGGCGCAACGCGCGATCTCATCGCCCTCGCAGTTGTGCGCGCCGTCCCGGCAGGAAAAACTGATCCACGCCGTGATCGACGGAAAATCCGCCAGCAAGCGCGTCAAAACGAGAGCTTCGCGCAGGCAGGGTATGGTTTCGCACGCCAACAGATCGGCGCCGGATTTGGCCAGCACTTCGAGCCGCGGCCGATGAAAGGCCGCGAGCGCTTGATCGCTCACGGCGTAGTGTCCGCGGTATTCGGCGCCGTCCCCCAGCATCGCGCCGTAGGGCCCCACCGAGGCCGCAATGAGCGGCCTCGGTGGGGCCGCCGGATTCGCCGTCGCGGACCAAAACTCATCCCTCGCCGAGGCGGCGAGCGCCACGGCCTTGCGCATCAACTGCGCGGCCTCCTCATGCGCGATGCCGCGACGCGCAAAGCCCTCGAAAGTCGCTTGATAAGTTGCCGTCGTGGCGACATCGGCACCGGCCTTGAAGTAGTCGAGATGCACGGCGCGAATCATCTGCGGCTGCTCGAGCAGGTATTTCGCGGACCAGAGCGGATCCCGAAGGTCCGCGCCCCGACGCTCGAGTTCCGTGGCGAGCGCGCCGTCCAAAACCAGCAACGGGCGCAGGGCGAGGTGGTCTGCGATCGGGCTAGACATTGAGCCGCCGTGCGCCGCTGAGATAGTCGCTGCCGGTCGCGAAATAGCGTAAGCGTGCGTCCGCAGCCTTGGTGAGACCGATGCGCACGCTTTCGCCGATCGATTCGATCTCGGTGCCGTCGCTGCCTATCCACAAGGGGCCGCGAGCGAGGAGGTCGATCCCGTCGTGCCGCCGATCGACCTGAAGCGCGGCCGTCAACCGCCCGGGGCCTCGGGCGAGATCCCGCCAGTTGCCGGCGCGGGCGGGCCTCAAGCGCTCGAAGCCGCAGAGCGGCTCCAGCGCGCGCAGCAGCACCCCGGCGCCGGTACCCGCCACTTCGCTGGATACGTTGAGCAGATACGAGGTGCCGTAGCACAGATACACATACGCATGTCCAACGTCGAGGAACAGCGATCGGTTGCGCGGCGTGATGCCGCGAAACGCGTGACAGGCGGGGTCGGTCTCGAGATACGCCTCGGTCTCCACGATGCGTCCGGTGGCGATGCCCGAGGCCGTCTGCCGCACCAACACCTTGCCGAGCAGGAAGCGTGCGAGCGCCACCGTGTCGCGCGGCACCCGGGCACGTTCGAGCGGACGGACGGCGATCTGCGGGCTGCGGGTCGCGATGGCCGACTTTGACCGAACCTTATGCATTGACAAGCTCAAGCTCTCCTCGTGCCGCGCACCGGAGCGGCCGCGCAATGGTAACCTCGGGCACCCGGCGATCTTGGAATTATTGTGACGCTGCGCTCATCGTTCAACCCTCATTCGATTGCGCTGCCGGTCGGCGCGCTGATCGTCGCCATGGCGAGCATTCAGTTGGGCGCCGCGCTGGTCAAGGGCCTGTTTCCGCTGATCGGAGCGCCGGGTGCGACGGCGCTTCGGCTGGCGCTTGCGAGCTGCATGCTGCTGGCGGTTTGGCGCCCCTGGCGGATGCGACCCACCGCGCGAGAGGTACGCAGCATCGTGATCTACGGGCTCGCGATGGGATGGATGAATCTGTTCTTCTATTTGTCGCTCAACCGGATACCGCTCGGCATCGCAGTTGCACTGGAATTCACCGGCCCATTGGCGGTTGCCATGGCGGCATCGCATCGGCCGGTCGATTTTCTGTGGATCGCGCTCGCCGCGGCGGGGCTTTTGGCGTTGCTGCCGCTGGGGCTCGAGTCAAGGCCGCTGGCGCCCGCCGGAATCGGCTTCGCGCTGGCCGCAGGATTTTGCTGGGCGCTCTATATTCTGTTCGGGCAGAAGGCCGGCGCGGCGCATGGCGGAGGGACCGCCGCGCTCGGCACGCTGGTGGGCGCGGCCGCCATCGTGCCCATCGGCATCGCGCATGCCGGCGCCGCGCTGTTTTCGCCGGCGCTGCTGCCGGTGGCCTGCGCGGTCGCGCTCTTGTCGAGCGCCCTGCCGTATTCCCTGGAAATGTATGCGCTGGCTCGCTTGCCCACGCGTACCTTCGGCGTGCTCATGAGTCTATCCCCGGCACTGGGCGCGCTGTCCGGCCTGTGCTTTCTCGCCGAGCGGCTAACCGAGATTCAATGGGCGGCGATTGCCAGCATCATGGTGGCATCGGGCGGGAGCGCGGCGACCAGCCGGCCGCCGCCGCCGCTGCCGGATTGACGGTTGCGCTTGCGCGAGCCCGCGCCGCGTCAACCGATGAAGGTAACGGCCAAATACAGAACCGCCGCGCCCAATATGGTCATGGCGGTGGTGAGGAATTTCGGATGAGCGTGGTAGCTCTCGGGAATCAAATCGCTCGCGCCGATATACAGGAAAAATCCGGCGAATAGCGCGAGCGCAAGGCCGAGCCCGTCGCCGCTCACGCCGAACGCGCGCGTCGCGGCGATCCCCAGGGCGGGCGCCACCGCATCGAGCAGCAACCAGCGCAATGCCCGGGACCGATTGCCGTGATTCTTCAACACCATGTTCGTGGTGTTGACTCCGTCCGAAAAATCGTGGGTCAAGACTGCGATCGCGACCACGATGCCGATGGCGCGCGAGGCCTGGAATGCCAGGCCGATGGCGACGCCGTCGAGCAAGCTGTGGAAGCACAGCACGCCCGCGGCCACGTTGCCCCGCGTTGCGGATGCGCCGCTGCCGTGAATCAACAGCATCCGATCGACCAACAGATAGAATAGAAAGCCGAGCGCAGTCCAGGAGAGAATCACGCCCGGGCTGTGATATTTGACGCCGAAATTGACCGCTTCGGGCAACAGATCGAAGAACGCGACGCCGATGACCGCGCCGGCGCTGAACCCGAGGATCAGGTGCAGTTTGTCGCGAAGCTTAAGGGCGAGCAATCCGCCGAGCAGAGTGCTCGCGAACGCCCCGGCGGCGATGCCTATGAGTAACACGGTCCCAACATTCCCAAACATACCTCGCTGTGTGCGAATTCCCACGGCGCGGCGCCGCCGGGTTATATTGCGCCACCGTGGATAATTGGTGGGGGCGGTAACGTGAGCTACGACGCTTATCATAAACGCAAAATCGGCGACCACGTCCTCAAGCCGGAAACCCAGATGATGGGGTTCGGCTACGACCCTTCGTTGTCCGAGGGTTCGCTCAAGCCGCCGATATTCTTGACCTCGACCTTTGTGTTCAAGACTGCGCAGGACGGCAAGGATTTCTTCGACTTTACCTCCGGACGCCGCGAACCGAAGGCGGGGCAAGCGAGCGGCTTGGTCTATTCGCGATTCAATAATCCTAATCTCGAGGTACTCGAGGATCGGCTGGCGCTGTGGGAGCAGGGCGAGGCCGCCGCGGTGTTCTCGAGCGGCATGGCGGCCATCTCGACCGCGCTGTGGCACTACGTGCGCCCTGGCGATGTGATCCTGATGAGTCAACCGCTGTACGGGGGCACCGAGACGCTGATCGATAAGACTCTGCCGGCCTTCGGCGTCAGCGCAGAGAGTTTCACGCAGGGGCACGATCGGGTCGCGGTGACGGAAGCCGCCGCGCGCGCATCCGCGCGGGCAGCGCAGACCAAGGGTCGGGTCTGTTTGGTGATCGTCGAGACGCCGGCGAATCCGACCAACTCGCTGGTCGATCTTAAGCTGATGCGTGAGATCTCGGAGCAAATCGGCGCCCGCCAATCGGGCGGACGCCCCCCGGTATTGGTGGATAACACCTTTCTAGGTCCTGTCTTTCAGCGTCCGCTCGCCCATGGTGCGGACCTCGTGATGTACTCGCTGACCAAGTACGTCGGCGGTCATTCGGATCTGGTGGCGGGCGGCGTGGTCGGCGCGCGCGATGTCGTCGGTCCGATCAAGCGTCTGCGAGGCGCTCTCGGCACTCAATTGGATCCGAACACCGCGTGGATGATCATGCGCTCCATGGAGACGCTGTCCTTGCGCATGCATAAATCGGCGCAAAACGCCGCAATGGTGGCGAATTACCTGCGTACGCACCCGAAAATCGCGGATGTGAATTATCTCGGCTTTATCGGCGCCAACGATCCTCGGCGCGCGGTTTTCGACCGGCAGTGCGGCAGCGCGGGTTCGACCTTCGGCTTCACGGTTCACGGGGGCGAGGCGGAAGCGTTCCGCCTGCTGGATGCTCTGCAGGTCATGAAATTGGCGGTGAGCCTCGGTGGGACCGAGACGTTGATTTCTCATCCCGCCAGCACCACGCATTCCGGCCTGCCCAAGGAAACCCGCGACCGCATCGGGATCACCGATGCGCTGATCCGGATTTCGGTGGGCATCGAAGACCCGGACGATCTGGTGGCGGATCTCGAGATGGCGCTCAGTGCGGTATAGCGGATGGGCGGCGTTGGTCTTGGTGCAAGCCGCCGGCATTGCGGCCGCCGGCGCCGCGCCCGCCTCCACGCAAGCACCGACGCCGGCGGACACCGCGTACCGCAACGGCTTCATCTACACGGTCGACGCCGAGGACAGCGTGCAGCAGGCGCTCGCGATTCGTGCCGGCCGAATCGTGTATGTGGGCAGTGATGCCGGGCTTGAGCCATACCTGGGCGAACACACCTCGGTCATCGATCTGCACGGGCGCATGCTGATGCCGGGATTGGTCGACGGGCACATGCATCCGTTGGACGGCGGCAGGGATTTGCTCAAATGCGATTTGAATTACCAGCAGCTGCGCATCGAGGAGATGCAAACGAAAATCCAGAGCTGCCTGGATAAAACGCGGGGGCGTGAACCCGACGGCTGGCTCGAGGTGGTGCATTGGTTCCAAGAAGCCATGCTGCCGGCCGGCACTACCGCGACGCGGGCAGCCCTGGATGCGCTGAAGACCAAGCGCCCGATTTTCGTGTTGTCCTCTTTCGGCCATACGGGATTGGCGAACTCGCGCGCGCTCGAACTCGCCGGCATCACGGCCGCCACCCCCGACCCCTTGGGCGGCAAAATCGGCCGCGACCCGGCCGGCAATCCGTCGGGAATCCTGGAAGAAGACGCCGCCTATGATTTGGTGAGAGATCGGATTCCGGCGCCCACGGCTTCCGAGGACGCCGAAGCCGCAAAAGCCGCGCTCAATGCGATGCGTCAACAGGGCGTCACGACATTCCTGGACGCGCAGGCCAAGCGGCCCGCTCTCGCGGCGTTCGCCGCCGTCGAGCGCGAGGGCAAGCTGACCGCGCGTGCGCATTTCGCCTTATGGATCACGCCGCTCGAGGGCCGGGATCCGAAAAAAACCATGGCACGGCTGACGGCGCTCGCACGGCACTACGACCAGGGCCCGATCGAGCCGCGGCCGCGACTCACCGTTCGCAACGTGAAATTGTTCCTCGATGGTGTGATCAATGCGCCGGCGTTCACGGGCGCGATGCTCGAACCGTATTTTGCGGCGCAGGGCGAGGGATCGAACCGGCGCTGGGTGGCGGGTCCGAATCGCGGTCCCGACGTGTATTTCCCGGCGCCGGTGCTGCGCACCATGCTCATCGAGGCCGCTGCCGCCGGCTTCGAACCGCACATGCATGCGGACGGCGATCGCGCGGTGCATGAGGGGCTCGACGGCATCCAAGCACTGCGCGAGCGCTTCGCGGATAAGGACATTCGCGCCGCCATCGCCCACGATGAGATCGTCGATCCGAAGGACTTCGCGCGCTACAAGGAGCTGAACGCGATTCCGGTGCTGTCGTTTCAATGGGAAAAGCCGGCGGCCGATTCGATCGACGGCGCACGCGACTACTTGGGCCCGGCGCGCTTCAAGTACATCGAGCCGGCCGGATTCCTGGCATCCGCCGGTGCACGCATCGCCTTCGGCAGCGATTGGCCGGTGGATGCGCTCGATGAGTGGTTCGCGCTGAAGGTGGGCGTGACGCGCACCAATTCCCCGCAGAGCGATCCGAAATATGCCGGCCGTTTGAGCGAGGATGCCGGCCTCACCCGCGCGCAAGTCCTGCGGGCGGCTACCATGAACTCCTCCTATGAACTGCACCAGGATCTGGCGACGGGCTCGCTCGAGCCCGGCAAGCTTGCCGATCTCATCGTACTCGACCGCAATGTCTTGAAGATTCCCGCCGAGGAGATCGCCCAAGTCAAGGTTCTGCAGACCGTGGTGGGCGGCCGCGTGGTCTACGAGCGCGAGGGGTTCGCCGCCCATTGAGGGCGCTGCCCATCGCTGGCGTGCGCAGCCGCTGCCCCTAGCGCGGGCGCTGCGCGCCGATCGCGATGTCGGTGCGGCCCCGGGTGGTGACCACGAGCTCGGTTCGTCCCTCGTTGACGAGGGTCCACGGCAGCGGCAGGTTGTCCTGCACCACCGAGATCACGTGATGGCCGGCCGCCACCACCGGGAAACTGAACCGGCCGCTGGCGTCGGTCTGCACGGAGAAACGCCCGTCCAACACCACGGTCACGTTGGGCGCGCCGGTTTCCGCGGCGTCGAGGCGCCCGTTGTTGTTCGCATCGAGAAAGACAATGCCCGAAATTGCGCCGGCACCGGCGCCCGGTCCACCGCCGAGCGGCGCAAATTGCGATCCCGTCGCGCGCTGATAGCGAAAGGTCAAGAATATGCCTTGTTCCCTGGCCGATGGAACGATGGCCGCGGTTGGCGGCGTCAGCGGCGAATTGACGGCGAGCGGCGTCCAGGATCCGACCTGGCTGTCGTAATAAGTGGCGAGGATCTGCCAGTGCGGGGACACTTGGTAGGTCAAGGAAACATTGGTGGACACTCCGGGCGCAGCCCGGCCTTGTACCACGGTGGCCCAGCGCACGTTGCCCTCTAACCCCAAACGCGCCGTGAACCGACCGCCGCCATAGGCCGCCAGTCCAAGCACCGTGTTGTTTTGATCGATGCCATCGAGCGGGGCGCCCGTGATGCGCGCGACGGACATCGAGGTGCTGAGCCGGATGGCATCGGGCATCGGCCAGGTCTGGTCCAGCGACAGGGTGGTGCCCTGGCCGGTCGGCGTCTCGGCAAAATCGACTTGCGCGCGCCCAAGTCCCCAGCCGTTGACGTGATCCACGTAGCCTTCCAGCGACCAGCTGTTGGCGCCGCCGGTCAGAGAAAGATTGCCGACGCCGCCGACGCCCCAGTCGCGAAAGGCTTGGTAGCGCCCGCCGCCGGTGAGGAAGGTGGTGTTGGTGCCGAGACCGGACACCGCGCGCACTTCGTCGATCCCACCATCCGCCTGCCATTGCCGGCTCTGGTAGCCGAGACGGTAATAGCCGCCTTGCATGTCGCTCGAAATCAGCTGATTGCCCCAGGTCATATAGGGGTCGATGCGAAACAGGCCGGCATTCTGCACGATTCGGCCCTGCGTAATAGAGCCATCTATCCAGCCGCCGACGCCGTTTGATTTGCCCGTGACGTCGCCGTCCATGAGATTCATTTGCAGGCGCTGTCCCTGGTCCTCCCAGGCGGCGCTGAGAAGGCCGGCGCCGGAGGAAAACAGCGGGGCGTTGTCGATCGTCGTGCCGACGGCGAGGTTGACGTCGCGGGCCTCGATGATTTGTCCGCCGACGGTCCAGTGGGATGCCGGTGACCACTGCGCGCCGGCGGTTGCGGTGGAGCCGTTTAGCGTGCGGAAATCCGGGACCATGATTCCGTCGTAGATGCCGGGAACCCCGCCGCCCGCGATGATCTGCAAATCGGAGGGACCGCGCCATTCCGTGGTGAGGCCCTGCATTGGCCCGCTCGGAAGAACGAAGCGCGACTGAACCCGGGCCAGGCCGATGTCCGGCGCGTTCAGGTCCCCTATGGCGTTATCGGCCTGCCAATTCCCATCGAAGGGCATGCCGCGCTGCCGGAGCGTGACGACGCCGCCTTGGCCCTTTCCGGATTGGATGTTGTCGGAGCCTCCGGCACGCGCCGAGGCGTCCAGGGACCAAGCGCCGTAGCCGGCCGTGTCCCACTGTGCCTTGGCGACGGCACCGCTCTCGGAAAAGGTGCTGTTGGAACCGTCACTGGAGGAGGTCAGTCGACTCGTTATGGCATCTATCTGCACGGATCGGGCCAATCCCGCGGTGTCGTCGGTCGCGCCGTCCCCGGTGGAGACATCGGGGGTCAGCGATCCGCCGGCGATGTATCGATCCTGATACCCGGAACTGGCCGGCGGATTGGCGGGGCTCAAGAAAGCCGGGGGCGCGGGGGTCGCCGCCGGCAAGCCTTGAGCGCATGCCGCACCAAACCACGCCAGGCCTCCCAGCCCGGTCAGGCCGAACGCTAGCCGGGCACCGAGGTTGGCGCGGGAATTCATTCAAAGAGCTGATTGAGCTCAGTTCTGTGGGTGCCCCATTCGATCGTGCCCTTCACCTTCACCGGGAAGGTGAGCGTCGGGTGGTCCTGTTTGGGTGTCGACGGGGCCAAGAAGATCACACGCTCTTCATGCGGCAAAATAGGGAAATCCGAGGGTGTGAAGTCGTACTCGATTCCTTTCGCGTCGGTGCCGGTCAGAAATCCGCTGATGCGGCCATGGGCGGTGCCGCCGTTGTGAACACGCAGGCCCGGCACCTGCTGACCATTGAGGGTCACGACCTCGGGCCCCAGAATTTCCAGATCCGGGGCGCCATCGCCGATGACCACGTAGACGACGACTGCGATGCGCCCCGTGATCGGCAGGTCCAGACCGTTGGTGCGCGCGATCGAGGGTTCGGCGCCTTCGATCATCAGGGCAAAGCGACACTCGCCGGCCGGCGCATCGGCCGGCACGGTGACTTCGAAGCGATAGCGCAGGGTCCCGCCGCCCGGCACCGTGACCTCGGGACGCTCGATCGCGACCCACGGGCGGCAGCTGCCGGGCTGCAACTCGTCGTGGAAGCTCGCACCGAAATCTGCTGTCAAGGACCAATCCGCGGTGTGAACGAGGTAGTGCGCGGGCGACGTCGATCGATTGGTCACCTCGATCACGTTGCGCAAGGTCTTTCCCTGTTTCGCCGCGAGCTCGAAGCGCGGCGGCGAGACCACTGCTGCAAATCCTTGAGCTTGCGCAGACGCGGAGACTGCGAGACCGAGAAGCGAGAGAAAAAGCTGAACACTGGGTCGCATGATCAATCCTCATCCATTTCGAAGCGAAAGGTCACCGGGAAGGGCCGCCGGACCAGGGCCCCGTCCACGGTGAACTGGAACTTGACCAGGTCTTCCATGAAGGGAGTCGTGATGGGGCCGGCGTAGACCAGAACGCGATTACCGGACCGAAGCTGTCCGGAATGAAATCGCCCTTGAGCGACCCACGAAAGAGCTATGGGGCCCGGCTGCTGCGCCGGCAACGACAGGTAGATCCGCCCCGAGCGTTTGAGCCAGGGCATCACGTTGAGCCGCACCTGAACCGTCATGGTGCCGCTCATCGAGTTGTCGACGCCCCCGCGCGGCGGCGCCACGCTATTCCAGCGCAGCTTCACGAGGGGTTCGAGCGCCGTCGTGCCCGCATCATCGATCGTGGTGGTTTTTGCCTGCGCCGCGGCGGCCCAGATTATGCTAAATGCCAGGGCTAAAAAAAAAGCCGCCGGACGGATGGTTGCGATCATGGCGCACTCATCGTGTAGAGCACCACGCCGGTGAAGGTGCCGGCCGCCGGCACGGTGTTGTTCCGATAGGAAAAACTCAAGCAGCTCTCGTTCCAGGTGTTGCTGGCCATGGAGCCCACGTTCTGCACGCCGCCGCTGACGAAGGTGCCGGAGGGGAAGGGCTCGGCCGGCGGGGAATCCGGATTGGGGGTGCCGCCCGAGGCCCAACTGATTTTTGAAAACGGAATGGTGTTGCCGGCGGCGTTGGTCAGTGCCGCCGGCACGGTGGCGGTGACTTGCGCCGCGGCGGTCGCAGCGCCGGTGGTGCGAAAAAAGCCTCCGATGTAGAGGGAGCCCGCGGGCAAGGGCGCTTTGCAAAACTGAAATCCGTCATAAAAGCTATTCGTGGTCGGGGTATCGGCGGTCATCGCCTGCGCGGTGCCGTTGCCGACCGCAGCGGCGGCCACCGTCGTTGATACGACGTCGATGGTGGCGTTTTTCTGCGGGGTGCCGCCGGCGTTGTAGTTATTGGTGAAGCTGCCGACGCCGACCTGCAAATAGATGGTCTGGGGTGCGGCCGCAGTGATGGTGACCGTGTAGGCCGAAGCGGCTCCCACCAGCGAGCCCGCGACCAGCGCCGCAAGCAGGGCCGCACCGCCCAGCTCTCGCATCGCGACTCTCCCGGTCCGCGCATGGCAGGCCGCCGGCGTCTCTCCAGACAGTGACGCCGGCGGCGATGACGAGTAGTCGTGCATGGCAAAGCGCCGCCCACTGCTGCCGTTACAGCATGGAGGCCGTGTAGGTCACGCGCCCGTTATTGACGTTGGTGGGACCGCCGCCGCCATAGGTTCCCGCGGCAGGAACCGGAACCAAGTTGTTCGCGAACGCGTAAGTCCACTTAGCATCCTGGAAGGCGACCCCGTTCACTGCGGTGACCGTCACCGTGTTGCTCGCGCCGTTGGCCAGCGTCGGCGCGGGCAGCGCGGTGCCCGAGGTGATCGTCGTAGGAGTGGTTGTTATCTGGGTGTAAGGGATGGTCTGGGCGGCGACGCCATTGTTCAGGGCTCCCGCGGTGGTGGCGCTGAGCGTGACATTGCCGCCGTTGCCCACGATGGCCGCGGTTTCCACGCCGAGCCCGGCATCACCGCCGGCTGTGGCGGCAAAGGAGGAACCATTGCTCAGCGACGCTCCCGGCACGTTGAAGACGATCAGATCGACTGCCGGGTTGGCCGGGGCCAGCACTCCGGTGGTGTACGAGGTGCCGGTGCCGATGCGCAAATAGAGAATTCGCGGAATCACGATCTGAAAGTCGACGTGCGCGGTGGCGGTGAGCGGCGAGGCGACGCCGGTTGAAACATTCGACTCCGCGAGCGCCATGAGCGGTAGCGCCATAGACGCTGCGCCCAACAAGGTCTTCAATGCCATCGATGTCTTCATGATCTGTTTCCTGTGCTGTTTAGGGATAGGTGCGGGACTCCGTGTTGGGACGGTACCGCGGCCTACGCACGCTGCAGCCAACTGCAGCTTCGTGCGCGATAACGATGCTAGGGATTAAGTCTTGCGGCGGTGTTGAACCAGGTCGCAAATCCGTTCCGGAGCGCGCGAAATCCGGCTGCGCCGACCCGTTTGCTCTGGTTTCTGTGCGCCAGTTCGCACGCAAACCATCCGCGGGCTTGGCCGCTCACGGCATGGTCGCGGTGTAGACCACGCGGCCGTTGCGCACGTAAATAGAGGATCTGCGGAATCACGATTGAAGTATCCACGTGCGCTTTCGCGGCGCACCGTGGCTCCGTGCGCGTCGGATGCCAGCGGACACATCCGCCGCGACGTCTGTACCATGTCGCAGTTAGGGTTCGGCGCACGGGCGATCCGGCCGCGCCGGCCATAAGATGCCGGCTTTTGTGGACCAGTTTGCACAAAGCCCGGGCCGATCCGACAGTGACGGGGAATCGACGCAGTTGAGGGAATGACCGATGTTTATGCCGCGGCCGATGGCGATTTCACTGGGCGGTGCGCTTTTGTTGGCGTTCGCGTTTCAGCGCGGCGCACGCGCCGAAGTCGCGGTTGAAGATGCGCGGGAGCTATCGCCCGTGGTGGTGACGGCGACCAGGATTGCGCAGCCAAGCTTCGATGTTGCCGCCTCGATCGATCGCGTGGATCAGGCCACCATTCAAGTGGGTCAACTGCAGGAAAACATCTCCGAGTCCTTGA
>Ga0209048_10002457_pt1 | contig 18379 bp, 19 predicted proteins | sample FrelakmetCRP12CR_FD_187146 | JGI IMG/M metagenome (GOLD analysis project Ga0209048, IMG submission 187146) | Freshwater lake sediment microbial communities from the University of Notre Dame, USA, for methane emissions studies - CRP12 CR (SPAdes)... | ecosystem: Environmental > Aquatic >... | reverse complement strand
GAGCCGCTTGACGATCACCTTGTTGGCCGCCATTCGCAGCGCGCCCCGCGACAAGGTCACGGAGACCACCATGGGGAGGAGTTCAGGTGTCAGCCCGACGGCCAGGGCCACGGCAAACAGGAACGATTCGAGCCAGGGGCGGTGAAAGAAGGCATTGACGAGAAGGACGAACAGGACGAGGAGGACCGTCATGCGCATGATGAGGATCCCGAAACGGTAGGTCCCCTGTTCAAAGGCGGTGGGCGGGGCCTTGGCCAGCAAGGTATCGGCAATCTCACCAAGCTCCGTATTCTGCCCGGTGCGACACATCAGCACCCTGGCCGTGCCGCTGATCACCGATGTACCCAACAGCACGGTGTTACCGGCCGAGAGGATCTCTGTCTCTCCCGGCAATTCACCAGGGGCCTTTTCCACGGGATATGGTTCGCCGGTAAGGAGGGCCTGGTTGACGAAGAAGTCTTTTGCCTCCAGCACCCTGCCGTCGCAGGGGATCAGGTCGCCGGCGGTCAGGAGCGCCACATCGCCGGGCACCAACTCCGCAAGCGGTATCTCAACGGGCTTGCCGTCCCGCAGCACATGCCCACGTACTGCTACCGACTGGCGCAGTCGTTCCGCCGCCTGTCCGGCCCGGTATTCCTGGACGAAATCAAGGGTCGTGCTGATGATGACGATGGTACCGATAATGAAGAAGCTGGCAGCGTCACCGGTGAACGCGGAAAGGGCGCTGGCAGTGAGGAGAATAATGACCAATGGGTTGCGGAACTTGGTCAAAAATTGAACGACCAGCGCCCTTTTTCGCTCCCCTTGGATCAGGTTTGGGCCGAACTGTGCCAGACGCGCCGCCGCCTCAGCACTGCTCAGTCCGTCAGGGCTTGCGGCCACCTGTGCCAAGAGCGCCGTGACGGGGAGTTGCCAGAATGGGGAATCCGTTTTGATGGCGGGCGTAAGCATAATGGATTCTCCCGGAGAACCGCATGAAAATCGGAAAAATGAACGGCGGTCGACCCTTACAGATCAACCCAATATTCCAAACTAGGCAATAGGTGATGAAGGGACAGAGTTGAGCGGGAGCGCATTGTTAGGGCTTGTATCTCGGCCGCTTTCGCCATGAACTCATTAGCTAGGGTTTCAAGTTCCATATAAAGTTCTAGGAATACTGCTTTCATAAAAGTAGTTTGCACGCCATAAGCGCTTTTTCATTTCAAAATCCATACGTTTAGAATGGAAGGCCGTAGCGCTTTAAGAGTAATGCAATGCCCAAAACGGCAATGCAGATTACGAATGCCCAAGCGAGATAAGTAGTATGCATGTCATAGCGCGAGGGTTTGTGTTTGTGCGGGTCAGGCATGGAGCTTGTCTCGTAGATCAACTCAGAAGAGCTTCGGCTTAAAAGTTGGTTTTAAGTGGTTAGCCGCCAAATCGCGGCCGCACCGATTAATGTCTGCTTCTTAGGGATGAACAGACATAGCGCGGACGTGCCGCGACTTCCGCTTTTGACCCGGAGCGAACACGCCTGAAACGCCTGCGCCCGGTGGAATATCGATGTCCGGGGTGTCAGTGGACGAAATGGTAGATACCATTTAGCCCGATAAGTCCGACCACGATGAGGTAAATGGCAACGACGTAGTTCAACAAATGGGGCAAAATCAGGATCAAGATGCCCGCGATGAGGGCAACGATTGGCGAAAGGTGTGCGGCGGTAAGGGTCATGATGATCTCCTTGGGATGGGATCGAGGCCGTCCAGCTTAAAGCTTATCGCCTGCATAAAGTCCCTAATTCACACTTCTCGCATAAAATACGTTTTCAAAAAAGGCTTTCAGGATTATGATTTGCTGGGTTGATCTAGGTCAACGCGCGTGCAGCAGTCTGCCAATTTAATTCTTTCCCGCGCTCATCGGCGAATGTGCCTTCGTATTTCACCGAAAGGATAGCACCATGTCGCTCGGACTAATCCTCGTCATCATCCTCATCATCTTCCTAGTTGGTGGGTTCAGTGGCCGCTTCGGCGGCTACGGCTACGGCTATGGTCACGGCGGCGTCGGCATCATCGGTATCATTCTGATCATCCTCGTCGTACTTCTTCTCATGGGACGGCTGTAGGCGGCAGCTTGCTTGCCGTCGCTTCGGCTTCTAGCCCGAAACCGACGTCTGTTTTTGACGGATGACCACCATGCGAGTGCCCATGCCCAGGAAACCACCGACCGGCAGAACGGCGTATGGCTCCTTGCCGTCGCGTGTTACAAGAAGGTCGTCAATTTTGCCGATCGTTTGGTTCACGTCGTTGATGACGCTGCTACCGATGACTTTGGATGCCCGATAGCCGGCCGCGACCTTCTGCACATCGACTTTGGTGATCTCTACCGATTGTGGAACGCCCTGCGCATTTGCGTGTGTGGGCAGTGGCAAGCTCGCTGGCCGACTCTTATGTCGGGGGGCCAACTTTACAAATTGGGTAGTCGCATTGCGTGGTAGTATGTCGATACGATGTAGGAACACATTCTAACCCTGCTAACGCTGTGCCGTTCCAAATCGCAATAATCTGAAAAGCGATGAGCAAGAAGCACAAAATTCCAGCGCCCGCCCACCCCCACAAGCGGCGTGAAGCGCTGCCTTGGCAACAGCCGAAGGCAACTGAGGAAGATCCCGAGGCCTTGTTGCGTGTGCAGGCGATCCTGAATAGCCCTAGTTACCGTCGCGCTGATAATGACAGTGATTTTCTCGCACGAGACGGCGTGCGCGGTGTGCGTCTACAGATCGATTATCTCAAGCCCGAGCTGCTGCTTGAAGAGAACGAGATTCATCAAACTATCGTCGTTTTTGGGAGCACGCGGATTTGCGAGCCGGCTGCTGCGCGTCGCAAGGTGGAGGTGCTGCGCGCATCACTGGCAGCTGACCCAAGTAACATGGAATTGGAGCGCCGACTGGCAATTGCTGAGCGAATTCATGCCAAGAGCCATTATTACGAGGTGGCTCGCGAATTCGGGCATCTCGTGGGCAATGCGAATCATCGCGCTAGCAAACACCATACGGTCATCGTAACCGGCGGAGGGCCGGGAATGATGGAGGCTGCCAACCGTGGAGCATTCGATGTCGGAGCCAAGTCCGTCGGATTGAACATCAGCCTACCTCATGAGCAATATCCGAACCCCTACGTCACGCCCGAACTCTGCTTCAGCTTTCATTATTTCGCCCTGCGCAAGCTGCATTTCCTCCTGCGAGCCAAGGCGCTGGTCGCGTTCCCGGGTGGCTATGGCACGTTCGACGAACTGTTCGAGGTTCTAACTCTGGTACAGACCCGCAAAATCAAGCCAATTCCCGTCGTGTTGGTGGGTGCGAGCTATTGGCGTCAGGCGGTCGACATGGATTTCCTCGTCGATGAAGGTGTCATCGATCCGGAGGATCGGGATCTATTTTGGTTTGCCGAGACGGCACAGGAAATCTGGGACGGTATTCTGCACTGGCATGATGCGGCCGGTGAGCCTTTGCACGCCGCAACGTGAGATGCCTGAATTGCAATACTGCTGCAACGCCCCTGCAGTGTCATTTTGGAACAGCGAATACACAGGAGAGCGACTTGAAATTATCCTTTCATGGTGCCGATCGCAGTGTCACCGGCTCCTGTCATTTGGTCGAATGTGCTGGGAAGCGGATCTTGATCGACTGCGGGCTACATCAAGGTAGCCGCGAATTGGATGAGGAAAATGCCGAACCTTTCGGCTTTGATGCTGCCGGCATCGACTACGTATTGCTCACCCATGCACACCTGGATCATTGTGGGCGTCTGCCATTGCTGGCCAAAAGAGGATTTCGGGGCGAGATCATAACAACGTCAGCCTCGCGTGAGTTGGCGCGACTAGTCATGCTGGATGCGGCCCACCTGCATGAAGAAGACACGCGCTACCGTGCACGCAGCGGCGGGCACGACGGTGCAAGCCACGCCACTAACGAACCGCTCTACTCGACCCTCGACGCACTGAACTGCCTCGATTATTTCGGACGGACCGCGATTTACTCAGAGGTCATTGAGGTCGCCGCCGACGTGCGCGCTACCTTCATCGACGCTGGCCACATCCTGGGCTCGGCCAGCATTTTCCTGGAGCTTGAGGAACAGAGCCATTCGACCAGTGTGCTGTTTTCGGGCGACCTGGGCAACGCTGGGCGCCCCCTGCTGCGCAGCCCCACGCAGCCGCCACACGCCGAAAACGTCGTGATGGAAACCACATACGGGGACCGATTGCACAAGCAATTGGGTCCATCCATCGATGAGTTTTATGAAGCGATAAACGAAACTTTCAAACGCGGAGGAAACGTCATTATCCCGACCTTCGCTCTAGAGCGCGCACAGGAACTGCTCTATTTCTTGAGTGAGGGCGTCACTCAAGGCCGGCTCGCGAAATCGACGCAAGTGTACCTGGACTCACCGATGGCGATTTCAGCCACCGAGATCTTCCGACGCCATCCGGAGTGCTTTGAGCCAGAAACGGCGAAGTTGTTTCAAGAGGGACACGACCCTTTTGCTTTACCAGGATTGCATTTCACGCGGGAGACCGCCGAATCCGTCGCGATAAACAACATCCATGGCGGGGCCATCATCATGGCCGGCTCGGGCATGTGCACCGGCGGCCGCGTGCGCCACCACCTCCAGCACCATCTCAGTCGCGCGGACTCGAGCATCGTGTTCGTCGGTTACGCAGCCATTGGGACTCTCGCGCGCCGTATTATCAACGGCGAGAAGCAAGTGAACATTTTCGGTGAGAATATTCCGGTTCGGGCTCGCATATACACCATTAATGGTTTCTCCGCCCATGCCGACCAGGCGGAGCTGCTGGTTTGGCAAAAGCAGACCAACACAAAACGTACGTTCCTTGTTCACGGCGAAGAAGACACCATGAGGCAGTTCGCGGCACATCTAGACGACACTCGCGTCGAAATGCCGGGGGCGAATCAAGTTTTTGAGCTTTGAGCTCGCGCCTTGACGATACTCGTACCGGGCCCAGTTTTTGCTTGAGCAAAAAAGCCATCCGACCTGCCAATCCCACCGCCCCGAAAGATTTCAGTTAGTTCCAGCAATTCGGCGATCATGAAGATGACGAGGATTTGCGTAGCCATCGGCGGCCCAAACAACAACACGACCCGCCGCGATAAAAACTGAAAAAAGATTTTTGCGTCATCTGGCGCGGTTTATTTTGATAGGGCTTTACACTGGCACTCGTGCAGGCGCGATTGCTTCTGCCTCTCCTCGCCGACAAGAGGGGAAGTCGCTTATCGATCTTGATGCGGGTCTGTATTACCGTCTTGCGCAGGGTCGACGGCCAACCAAGAAGCGGCAACCTACGGTCCCGTTACCACCCAAACTACTTTCGCACCCTTCGTCGATAGGCAAAACTAGGATTGGCAAAAAGCCATTTTGTGGAATGGAACGGCAAACCGATTAAGTCGGTGAAAACTGCATTTAGTTCCGCCGTGCGTTAGCGAGGCGATTGGTAGGCGGATCAAAGCTCCAAAGCAATCATTGGTTATTTCACTGGCGGAAGAGAAGACCAAGCGCGTGAAGTGACAGGGAAATTTAACAGGGAATTTCGTCAAATCTGCCCGCTTTGTGCAATTTTGAAAGCTAACACGCGAGTACATTCAAAGGCTTGCAACAAAATTCCCTGCGCAACAGAACAGGGGATTATTTTGGCGGAACAGGAAATTCTGAGACAGGAATAGGGAATTTTCGACGTCCAAATCCGAAAACATTACCGGATGAGGTTTTCGGTACACACAGGCGCCAACCGGCGTCGGTTATCACTTTGTTGACCTACCATCTTGCCGCCGCCGCAATCGATATCATGACTAAATTTACCCCCAATTGGGAACCTACGACGCTGCGTAATGCTGCCCGGTTCATGCGCAGTGGGGCGGCGCATCTCGACGATGCGTGAGCGCATAAGCGCGTGTGTATGCCGAAAACCTGTGTTGTACCGAAAACATCATCCGGCCAAAACCATAGTCATCGCCGGGTGAGGTTTTCGCGTTAGGGCATGATACCACGCCGGCTCGCGGCGGAAGGTCGTTATTGTTCGATGTGAATATTGTTGTCGCGGATCACTTGGCCCCAACGCGCAATCTCGCTCTTGAGGATCGCACGCCCCGCCGCGGGTGAGCGTTCGTCCTTCGGAAAGGCAGAAACTCCTTCGGCCGCCCACGTCTTGAGGATTGCAGGATCGGAAACGACCTCTTGCAGCGCCGAATTTAGCTTGTCGATCACTGCGGCTGGGGTCCCGGCTGGCGCGAACAACGCCTGCCAATATTGAATTTCGAACTTTGGTCCAAACACCTCCACAAAGCTATCGGCGGTCGGAAACTGCGGCGACTTTTCCTTTGTGGTGATGCCATAGGCCTTGATCTGCCCAACCGCAACCTGCTGCACCAGCTGTTGCGGCGTTCCGAAGAACAGGTCGACATGGCCTCCAATGATATCCGTCATAACGGGAGCCCCCCCGCGGTAAGGAATTAGGTCGACGCCGAGTTTGGCTTCCTGTGCGAATAGCATTGTGGCGAGATGCCCGGTAGTTCCGTATCCTGCGATAGCCGCCTTAGCCCGATGCGTTTTCGCCCAGGCAACCAGTTCCGTGAGCGTATTCGGTTCGAGGGTCTTGCGCCCAACTAGCGCCAGCGGATTGCGATTGATAAATATGACCGGCGTCAGATCCTTTTCCGTATCGAATGGAAGCGCCTTATAAAGTGTGGCGTTTGCGGAAATCGCCAGATTGTGCAGCAGCAGCGTGTAGCCATCTGGCGCCGCGTGCGCGATACGGTTCGTGGCGATGATCGTGCCACCGCCGGTGACGTTCTCTACGATGAAATTCTGCTTCAGCATTTCTGACAGTGAGCGCGCAACCACACGCGCGGTCTCGTCGGTCGGTCCACCGGCCGAATAGGGCACGACGATAGTAACGGTGCGGCTCGGATAAGGTTGTGCCAGAACCGGCGCTGCGATGACAAAGAGGCCAAGAACGGCCAGTGCAACAGGAACGAGACGCCTCATTGTATAGACCTCCCTATTATAACATTCATTTTGGAAGCTTACGCCTCATGTATTATGAGCAACAAGGGGTGAGGTTGCGCAACAACCAGCAACAAGGAGTCGGTCTTATGAAGACCAATCGAGTCTACCGCATTGCCGTCATTCCGGGCGACGGTAATCGGCATGGTCAGTCTGAGAAACTAGTCGAAGTATTTTCCGGCCGTAGGTCGTAGCCCGCGCTATCAGAAGATTTTCATCGGCGATTATGCGATGGCGCCAGACTTCCGTAAGCTTGCAATCTGCTGCCCCGAGAAACCCAGCAGGCGATCGAGCACCGCATCGGTGTGCTGGCCGAGCTGGGGCGCGGGCTTGGAAATCGTGCTGTCCATATCCGACATCTTGATCGGATTTCCCGGCAGCCGGACCTTGCCAACATCGGGATGATCATATTCGACGATCATTTCCCGTTCGGCGACCGGCGGTTCGGCAAAGGCGCGGTCCAGGTTGTTGACCGGCGCGGCGGGAACTTCGGCCGCACGCAGGCGCATGAGCCAATCGTCGACGGTCCGCGTGAGAAAGGTGCGTTCGAGATCCGGCAACAGCGCCGTGCGGTTCTTCACGCGGTCCGCATTGGTTGCAAAGCGCCGATCATCGGCGAGCGCGGGCTGCTCCAGCACGTCGCAAAGTTTGCGCCAGAAATTTTCCTGCCGCGTCGCGACGACGATGTACCCATCCTTCGCGGCAAAAGCCTGCCATGGCACGGTGTAATCATGCGCCGAGCCCGGCGGCCGCGGCACCTCGCCATTGGTCAGCCACATCGTGCCCATGTAGCCGAGCAGGCTGAGCATGCAATCGAACATCGACAATTCCACGCGACGTCCTTTGCCGGTGCGCTCCCGGTCGAACAAGGCCGCCAGGATGCCTTTGCAGGAAAAGATGCCGCCGCTCATGTCGGCGAGCGGAATGCCGACGCGCACCGGTGGACGCCCGGGCTCGCCGGTGATTGCCATATGGCCGCTGATCGCCTGAATATTGATGTCGAGCGCCGGATAATTCTTGTAAGCGCCTTCCGAGCCGAAGCCGGTTACCGAACATTGGATGATGCGCGGATTAATCCGGCTGAGCGTCGCATAATCAATCTGCAGCCGCTCCAGCACGCCGGGCCGAAAATTGTCAATCACCACGTCGCAGACTTTCACGAGGTCGTAAAAGACCGCCCGTCCGGCCTCGCTCTTGAGGTTAATGACGATGCTCTGCTTGTTGCGGTTGAGCGTCAGGAACAGCCCGCTGGCGCCGCGATAGGGCGCCACAGACGGATTTCGGCCGAGGTCGCCGTCCGGCGTTTCCACCTTGATCACTTCGGCGCCCAAGTCCGACAGCACCTGGCTTCCATAGGTGCCGGCGATAATCTGGCCGAGTTCGAGGATCCTGACGCCTTCGAGCGGGTACGACATTGGCTGCCTTTCGTGCATCGATCTCGGGCTAAAGCCCAAGACCATGCGCGATGATGTTGCGCTGAATTTCGGAGGTACCGCCGCCGATCACCGCCACGCGCGAGTCGCGGAAGAACCGCTGCATCGGATATTCCATGCAGTAGCCGTAGCCGCCGAGGATCTGCATGCCGTGGTCGGACACGGTCTTGTAGGTTTCGGCAGTGTAGAGCTTGAGCACCGCCGCATCCTGGCGCGACGCTTTGCCTTCCGACATCAGCCAGGCAAACCGGTATACCAGCATGCGCGACACATCGAGCATGACCTTCATGTCGGCGAGCTTGTGCGATATCGCCTGGAACTTGCCGATGGTCTGCCCGAACTGCTTGCGGGTCTTGGCGTATTCGAGCGCGTAATCGAACGCCGCCATGGCCGCGCCAGTGCGGGCGGCGGACAGGCACAGCCGCTCGTACCAGAGATAGGCGTCGACCGCCTCCCAGCCATTGTCGACCTTGCCGAGCACCATCGAGCTCGGCACCTTCACGTCGTTGTAAAACACCTGTGTGGTGCCGATGGCGCGCTGGCCGAGCGTCCTGATCTTGCGCACTTCGATGCCGGGCAGCTTGGTGTCGACCAGGAAATTGGTGATGCCCTGCTGCTTCTTGCCGGTCGAGGAGGTGCGCGTCACCAAGAGACAGTAGTCGCTGATGTCCATGCCGGAGGTGAACACCTTCTGGCCGTTGATCAGATAGCCGCCCTCGGTCGCGGTCGCGCGCGTGGTCAAGGAGGCGGCGTCGGAGCCGGATTGCGGCTCGGTCAGCCCGAGGCAGAACGACAGTTCGCCGCGCAGTACCTTCGGCAGCAGTGTCGCCTTCTGCTCCGGCGTACCGTGCTGGATCACCGCGTAGCCGCCGTAAGTAAGCGTGCGGAACAGCCAGATGCCAAGTTCTTCGAAATGGCGGCCGGCCTCTTCCAGCAGGATGGCGAGATCGATGGCCGAGCCGCCCATGCCGCCATATTCGGTCGGCAGGCTGAGGCCGAACCAGCCGTGCTTGGCGAGCGCGTCATAGGCCTCGCGCGGCGGCTTGCCCTCGTTGTCGCATTTTTCGGCGTAGTCCGGCGGGCAGACTTCATCGAGCAGCTGCTTGACGTGATCGCGCAGCGTCTCCTGATCCTGCGTGAAGTTGAAATCCATTGCACTCACCTTTGATCGAGGTTGGCCAGTTCGAGCACGCGCTTGGCGCGCTGGAACATGGCGTAATCGACGAGCTTGCCGTCGACGGTGATGGCGGCGACGCCCTGCTTTTCCTTGGCCTCGAATTCTGTGACCACCTTGCGGTAATAGGTGGCCTCCGCTTCCGGCACCGCATAGGCCTGCCGCACCGGCGCGATCTGCTTCGGGTGGATGATGGTGCGGCCGACATAGCCGAGCCGCGCGGACAGGCGCGTGTCGGAGATCAGCCCGGCCTCGTCGTTGAGATCGCTGAACACGCCGTCGAGCGGATGCACGTGGCTACCGGCGGCGCGGGTGTCGAGCAGCAGCTTGGAGCGCGCATACATCAGTTCGGTACCCTCGATCGACCAGGAGCAGCCGAGATCGGTCTGCAGGTCGCCGTCACGGGCGCCGCCGAGGCAGGTGGCGGCGACGCGCGGCGAGGCCTTGATCAACTCGAAGGCGCGATAGATGCCGAGCGCGCTCTCGATCTGCAGGATGATCTCGACCGTGCCGGCTTTCATGCCGTGCGCCTTTTCGTGGCGCTCGATGTGGGCGGCGATCTGCTGCACGTCCTCGACGCTTTCCACCTTCGGCAGCATCACCGCGGCGAGACCTGGCCGCACTACCGCTGCCAGATCATCGGCGAGATAGCCGGTACTCGCACCATTGACGCGCACGAAATTGGCCGGTCCCGGATTGGCGAGCGAGCCGTCGATCACGCCAGCGACCAGCCCGCGCGCCTCGGCTTTCGAAGCGATCGGCACCGAATCCTCGAGGTCGAGAATGACGGCGTCGACCGTCGCCGCGAGCGCCTTGCTCATCACCTTCGTATTGATGCCCGGGGCGAACAGGGCTACACGGACCGGCTTCATGGCTCTAACCTCCGAGAAATGCGCAACGAATTCGCAAACGTCATGCCTACGGGGCATGATGGGGCGAACCGCCGGGCCCGATTGAACGCCTCTTTCCCGGCGCCGCCGCACCATGTATACTAACTAGTTAGTTTTTTTGCAATTAGGCAGCCTGGAGAATCAAACCTTGGCACGAGCGAGCAAGACCGCAGCCCGCAGGCGGCCGAAACGCACGGCGGCGCTCACCAAGGAAAAGATCATCAAGGCGGCGATCACCGAGTTCGCGCTCAAGGGGCTCGACGGCGCGCGCGTCGACGAGGTCGCGCGTCGCTCCGGCGTCAACAAGACCCTGCTCTACCAATACGTCGGCAACAAAGACGACCTGTTCACCGCTGCGTTGGAGACCGCTTATCTCTCCATTCGCGAGCGGCAGCGCGACTTCCTGGCGCGCCAGATGGATCCGGAAACCGGCGTGCGCCAGCTCGTGCACCTGCTGATGTCGATCTGGGTCGAGCATCAGGAATACGGCAAGTTGCTGGCGAGCGAGAATTTCCACGGCGGCAAGCACGTCAAGCGCTCGAAGCTGATCGGCGAGATATATCAGCAGCTGGTCGACGCGCTCACTGACCTGTTAAAGCGCGGCGCAGCGCTTGGCGTGTTCCGCGAGAACATCGATCCGGTCGACCTCTATATCTCGATCTCTAGCCTATCGGCCTATTACGTCGCACACCAGCATACATTGAATGCGATCTTCCATATCGACGTACTGCAGCCGCGCCGACTGCAGCAGCGCGAGGATCATATCGCCGACATGGTGCTGCGCTATGTGCGGCTCAATCCGGACGGCTAGCGCGCACTGAGAGCCGCTACCTCGGCTTGCGCTTGAGGAGGAAGGCCTGCACGCCCTCCTGCACCACCTCGCCGCGCTGATTTAGCACCTGCAGCTGGCGCTTCATCACGCCGCGCTCGGGATTGGACGTCTCGCGCTTCTCCAGCACCTTGAGGCGCGCGTACACGGTGTCGCCCGGCTTGGTCGGCTTGGAGAATTTCAAGCTGTCAAAACCAAGGAACGCGATCAGTGTGTCATCATAAAGATGCAGCTGGAACACCAGGCCGGCGGCGATGGCATAGACCAGCGGACCGTGCGCAATGCGTGTGCCGAACTGGGTCTGCTTGCAGTATTCCTCGTTGATGTGCAGCGGGTTGTAGTCGCCGGACAGGCCAGCGAACATCACGATGTCGGCTTCGGTGATGGTGCGCGCCGGGCTGACGAATTCCTGCCCGATCTCCCATTCTTCCCAATAGAGGCCTCGCATTGCCGTTCATCCTTCTCTGATGTTTGCGCAATATTCTGCGCGTTCTGCCCGGCGCTCTTGACCAGCGAACCCACTGCCCTAGGCCGTCACCGGCGCCGCTTAAAATCAACGGAAAAACAAGGGCTTTCGGCCGTTTTCCCGCTCCGTTTCGCCGGCCATCCAGCCGGTTTCCGGCACCCGTAACGATGCTATAGACTAACTAGTTAGTATACTGCAATATTTGTGGCCTGGCTGCGGCGGGAAACGCTCGCGGCTTTCAAACCGTAACCGCGGTCGACCGCCCAAGGAATCGAACCATGAAAATCTGGTGGCAGAGCAGCACCCCCATTCATCGCCTGAACGATTATCGTAACTCGCTGACCGATCAGCTCAACAGCATCAAACGCGCCGACACCGAGATCGACATCAACGGCGTCGACAACGGCTCGATGGACCTGCACTACAGCGCGGTGGTGGCGATGAACAGCTTCGCGCCTGGCGGCGTTCTCAACAAGATCATGCAGGCCGGCGACCGCGGCTACGACGCGGTGGCGATCGGCTGCTTCCTCGATCCGGCCATGACCGAAGCGCGCGAGGTAGTGAAGATCCCAGTGTTCGGCCTGGGCGAGACCTCGATGATGGTCGCCTGCATGTACGGGCAGAAGTTCTCCGGCGTCGCCTTCCACTCCAAGCAGGCGCAGTACTATGACCGCAAGGCATTCGAATACGGTCTCACCTCGCGTCACGTTCCGTTCGGCAATCTCGACATTGATTTCACCGAAGTGCAGAAAGCCTTCGTCGATCCCGGCCAGATGACCGAGCGCTTCATCAAGGAGACGAAGCGCCTGGCCGCGCAGGGCGCCGAGGTGGTGCTGGCCGCCTGCGCCACAGTGAACGCGATCATCCGCCGCGAGAAGATCACGGAAGTCGATGGCACGCTGGTGCTCGACTGCAATGCGGTGCTGCTTAAGGTCACCGAAGGCATGGCCGAGCTCAAGCGCGACATCGGTCTGCTGCAAAGCCGGCGCCTGCTCTATCAAGCACCGACCCGCGGCGCGCGCGACGACTGGTCAAAGATCTATAATTTTCGCTCAAGCCCGCAGCTGTCGGCTTGACCGCGGCTTTATAACAGCAGCCGGTGTCGGAAAATGAAAGCGCTTAATCTCGGGAGGAACTGCGCTATGTCGATCGGTTTACGAGCACTCGGGGTTTTCCTGGCAATCACATTCGGCATGCTGTCGCCGAACGTCGCCCGCGCGGAGTATCCCGAGCGGCAAATTACCATGATCGTCTGCTTCGGGGCTGGCGGCGGCACCGACATTGCGGCGCGGCTGATCAGCGAACCGCTGACGAAGGCCCTCGGCAAACCGGTCGTTGTCGAAAATCGCGTGGGCGCGGGCGGCAATCTTGGCATCCAGGCGGTGGCGCGCTCCGCGCCGGATGGCTACACGCTCTTGGTCTGTTCAAGCGCCTTCGTGGTCAATCCAAGCCTCTACGTCAACGCGAACTATGATCCGATCAAGGATTTTGTCCCGGTGATGCTGCTGGGCGGATCGCCCAATGTCTACACGGTGAAAGCAGACTCAAAGATAGAGTCGCTCTCCGAGTTCATCGCGGCGGTGAAGGCCAATCCCGGAAAGGCCAATTGGACCAGCCCCGGGGTCGGGACGACCCCCTATCTCGCCGGAGAAATTCTGAAAATGCGGGCCGGCCTCGACATGCAGCACATCCCCTACCGGGCCGTGCCGGCCGCGGTGCAGGCGGTGCTGGCCGGCGATGCCGCAATGATGACGGCGAACTATGGGTCCCTGGCGGGCCAGATCGAATCCGGTTTACTGCGTCCGCTGGCGCAGACCGGGAAAACCCGCTGGCCCGAAATACCGAACGTGCCGACGCTCAATGAGCTCGGTATCAAGGATGCCGAGACCGACACGAGCTATGGCCTGTGGGTGCCGGCCGGTACACCACAGCCGATTATCGATCGCCTGGCGAAGGAGTTGTCGAAGATCCTGCAGCAGCCGGACGTGGTAGAGCGCTACCGGAAGTCCGGCGCGCCCGTAATCGCCGAAGGGCCGGCCGCATTCAAGGCGCGCATCGCTCGCGAAGTGCCGATGTACAAACAGATTGTCGAAAAGGCCGGACTCAAGGTTGAATGACGAAAAGACGCGCAGGCGAGCGGCAATGAGACCCGGAGTTGTGCCGCTCGCCGCCGCCCGGGACCGGTGTACAATGCGCGATTAAAATACCAAAATCCGTATTGGTGCGGTCCTGTGCGGTGAGAAAGCGATGAACGGCGCGTTCGCGGGCAAGGTTGTCCTGATCACCGGCGGCGCCCGCAATCTCGGCCGCGCCATGGGCACCGCCTTCGCCGCGCAAGGCGCTTCGATTGCGATCAATGCGCGGTCAGAGCGCCCCGAGCTCGACGAAACCATCGCGGCGATCGAATCGGCCGGCGGCAAGGCGCTGGCCTGTGTCGCCGACGTCACCGATCGCGCAGCCGTCGACCGGATGGTGGCGGCGATCGTCGAGCGCTTCGGGCGGCTCGACATCCTGGTCAACAACGCCGTCATCCATGCCGCCAAGCCATTCCTCGAATTGAGCTTTGAGGACTGGCGCGGGCCGATCACAGTCACGCTCGACGGCGCCTTCCACGTCACGCAGGCCGCGGTACCGGCGATGATCCGCGCCGGCGGCGGCAGCGTCATCAACATGGGCGGGCTGTTCGGCCACGCGCCGATCGCGAACCGCGCGCCGACCGCCGCATCCAAGGCAGGATTGGCCGGTCTGACGCGCGCGCTGGCCGCCGAGTTCGCCGCGCACAACATCAATGTCAATTGCGTCGCGCCAGGACCCGCCAACACCGTGCGCACCACGCCGTTGCAATTCGACATGAAGCGCATCCCGATGGGACGGTTCGCGGAGCCGAATGAGATCGTCGCCATGGTGCTGATGTTGTGCGGACGCGACGGCCGCTTCATCACCGGCCAGACCATCCATGTGAACGGCGGCCTGTTCATGAATAACTAGCGCATGATCCACGGAAAGATCATGCCCAAAACAAAAGAGTAACTCGGGGAGGAAGCCATGCGAGTGATTCTGCTGCGCGCCGTGTTGTGCCTTTGCGCTATCGCCACGTCGTTCGCGGCCGCAGCGGCCGATTATCCGAATCGGCCGGTGCGCGTCATTGTCGGCCTCACTGCCGGCTCGGGCGTCGACGTCATGGCCCGCGTCGTCAGCCAGAAGCTCGCCGAGGCGACCGGACAGCCGTTCGTCGTAGAGAACCGGCCGGGCGCCGGCAGCAACATCGCCACCCGCTTCGCGGCGACACAGATCCCCGATGGGTACACGCTTTTCGTCGCAACCGTCGCCAATGCGATCAACGCGACGCTCTACCAGAAACTGCAGTTCGATGTATTGCGCGACTTCTCGCCAGTGATCCTCGCCGGCACCGCGCCCAACATACTGATCGTGAACCCGTCAGTGCCGGCAAAAACGGTCAAGGAGTTGATCGCGCTTGCGAGAGCGCAGCCTGGAAAATTGACCATGGGCTCGAGCGGCACCGGCACGTCGCCGCAGATGACGGGCGAGCTGTTCCGGCGCAGGGCTGACATCAACATCGTCCACGTGCCCTACAAGGGTGGCCCCGAGGCAACGACGGCTCTGCTCGGCGGACAAATCGACACTCTGTTCGCCATCACCTCGACCGCCCTTCCGCATATCGAGGCCGGGCGCCTGCGCGCGCTCGCCGTAACCAGCCGCGAGCGCTCGACCCTTCTGCCGCAAGTCCCGACGGTGAGCGAATCCGGCCTGCCCGGTTTCGAGGCGGTGACCTGGTTCGGCTTCACGGTGCCCACCGGCACGCCGCGCGACATCGTCGATCGCCTGAACAGCGAAATCGGCAAGGTGCTGGCGATGCCCGACGTGAAGAAGCATCTCGCTTTGCATGGCATCGACGTCGGCGGCGGCACGTCGGAGCAGTTCGGCGCCTACATGCGCGATGAGTTTGCGAAATGGGGAGCCCTGGTGAAGGAAACCGGAATGACAGCAGACTAAGGGCGCGTGGTTTGATGCAAGCGTGGCGAACCAGAGTTCCAGCATGACAAAAGAAAATCCCGCCGCGCCCAGATCGGCCGAGCTGTTTGCGGCGAATGCGGAAAGGATCCGCGCACGGATCGCTGAAATCGGCTTCCGGAACCTGCTCGGGGCCGAACTCGATGAACTCGGGCCCGGCAGTTGTACAGTCTCAGTCGCTCGCCGTCCTGAATTGTTGCAGCATCTCGGGATGTTTCACGGCGGCGTCAGCGCGTTCCTCGTCGACCACGGCGCAACCATCGCCGCGGCGACCATCGTTAAGCCCAGCCAAGCTGTGCTGACTGCCGAGTACAAGCTCAACCTGCTGGCTCCGGCGACCGGCCAGCGACTGGTGTGCCGCGCCCGTGTCATCAGGTCGGGAAACAAATTGACCGTTGTTTCGGCCGATGTCTTCAGCATTGCCGACGGCCGGGAAACGCAGACAGCAGCGGCGCTCGCGACCATCGCGGTTGTCGAGGCACCATAGACGGATTCAGCGTTGAACTTAGAGTAGTGGTGGAGAGAGCTGTGTGTACTGAAAACCTAAACTAAACCCGGAAGTGGCTATGAAGTCCGCCAAGGATCGCGCGCCTCGCCGGCCACGATCGTCATGCCCGACACCCCGTGCTTACCGCGCGGCTGGCAGCATCCCCAATGAACCCTCCGGACACCAGGACGCGCCAGGACGGACATGATGTCCGGATGCAGCCAGTAGGCGATTCGACGCAAGGGGCCGAGACAGTGCCCCCGCAAACGCGTAGCATTACCGAGACTATGAGATTGAGATGGCGGCAGCCGTGAGCAGGAAAGGCGGTTTCCTATGAAACTGAGGCGGGGCTTCTTTCGGATTTGGTTAGTCCTAGCGATGTTATGGCTAATCATCGTCGCCGTATATTCTTATGGCGGAATAATTACGCCCTTCATTGGGCTAAAAACTTATCTTCTGCGAGATACGACCGCGACCTTTTATGAACTTGATCAGCCTTGGCTAATATTCGATCCCGGCTTCTTATCCGCTCATTGGCAAGTGAATTTCCCCAATAACGTCACCCTGTTTGTCACGAATGACATATCGAAGGATTTTGTTGGTTCGGTGACAAATGGTTTTATGGATAACTACGTCAAACCACGGCAAACAGAAATTACTTGGGCTAGGTGGAAGGCGTTGGGTTTAGCATCCATGATTGGTGTCGTGCCACCACTTGTGTTGCTCGTGTTTGGCTTGTTGACTGGCTGGATCGCCACGGGGTTCAAGAGTAACGCGCAGCGCGAAATTCCTTAGTCTGGCGTTCACGCCAACATTGCTAGCACTGTCCTAAAATACACTGCTCCAACTTTGTCGGCTCAACGACAGGCGACCAGCGCGCAAGACCGACCTTTCGGCGCGCCAGAATGAGGGCTCTTCCATGTCAAAATTGTTGACGGCCGTGGCGCTTGCAATGTTTACGACACTTTCGCCAGCATTCGCGGCTTTCGCTCCGAACCGCATCGTCACTGCTGTTGATTACGTGGTTAAGAAATTCAGTTGCCACGCGAAGCCTGGCGAACCGAGCTATACCTACAAGACGACCAGCAAGACGAAAATTCGCATCGGGGGAAAGAGAGTTCGATTGTTGTATCTCTGGGACAGGGGAAACTTTTCTGAGATCAAAGTGGGTGAGATCATAACGGTCGAATACCATATAGACGGCGGCGATCGCGTCGTCGACCGCGTCGCCATCTATCCCAAGAAGTGAGCGCGGGAGTTCGCTGTGAAGCTCAAGGGGACGGGGGAAGTGCGGACATCATGTGGACATTGAGCGCGTGATTCGCTGCGCCGCAATAGTTTGGTAGCGATTGGCACATAGCGGACATTTCAGCCGCACCCGCGTTTGTCCGCTATTGGAGTAACAGCGGACATTAATCAGCGCTGGCGCTGAATGGCTCGGTCGCTAATGACCCAAAGCGGACATTCAATTCGGATTGCGAGACGCGGTTGCGCGGGCCAGCGCCGCAAGGCCGGCGCGCGTGTCGGATGCAGGCTTCCACCCAGCATGCATAAGTTTGGCGGGATCGGCGACCAGCGTTCCCCCTAGGCGCTGCCATTCTTCAGCGCGGCCGAGGGCTCTTGAGGCGAGCGCAATCAGCGCCGGTGGGAAAGGCAACAATCCCGGTCTCCGCCCTTCGCCCGCACGTAATGCCGTGACGATCTCGGCCAGCGTCAGCGGCGTAGGATCCGCCACGACGTATGTCTCGCCCTTGGCAGCGGATGACGCCAGTGCAAGGTGAATGGCGTCGATCAGGTTTCGCCGCGCCAGCAGCGATCGGCGGTTGTGGCAAAGGCCCAGCGGTAGCGGCCACGGTTCTCGCGCAAGTTCCATCAGACGCGCGAAATTGCCCTTAACACCGGGACCATAGATCAATACCGGCCGAAGGATCGTGAACGGCACATCGGCGGTGCGCACGGCGTCCTCGGCGGCAAGTTTGGAGCGTCCGTAAGCGTCGGTCGGCCGTGGCGCATCGG
>Ga0209048_10002456_pt1 | contig 18380 bp, 15 predicted proteins | sample FrelakmetCRP12CR_FD_187146 | JGI IMG/M metagenome (GOLD analysis project Ga0209048, IMG submission 187146) | Freshwater lake sediment microbial communities from the University of Notre Dame, USA, for methane emissions studies - CRP12 CR (SPAdes)... | ecosystem: Environmental > Aquatic >... | reverse complement strand
TTGCCGAGTATCTCGCCGGTCTTCACTTTGATCATCCGGTGCGTACGTGCTGGCGTGACCTTGTCTCCGCTGCGAATATACATTTTTGACAAGGGGCCATTTGCGCCGCCCTGCACACCTGGAGGCTGAGTCAGATCACCATCGGAACTGCCGGTGGCGACAGGCGCATCAGTGCCGAGATTTTCTACTTCCCACAGCATCCCCGATCCACCGCGCCATTTACCGGCACCGGAGAGGTCCGGCACAAAGTGATAGTTCACGGTGCGCCAGGGGAACTTGATCTCGATTTCCTCAATGCTACCGCGCTGGATTGCACCCAGGCCGGACATACCCATGGCACCTTCGAAGCCATCGTATCCGGACACCGCGCCAGCTCCGCCGTCCGCGTCGGTCGTTGTTTGCACATAGCGTTCTCCGCTGCGTGGATCGACTGCCGAGACATAATGTCCACGGCGTCTGCCCCAACCGGCAATGGCCTTGTCAGGCCTAGCTTTGGAAAGCGCCATGACCGTTGCTTCGAGAACCTGCGTACCCACATTCACAGGCGACCCACCCACGGTGGCGGGATACTGGGCGTTGCATACACTGCCGGGACGGGCGATCAATGTGATCGGGCGAGTACTGCCGGCATTATGGAAAGGCGCCAGGTCGGGGTCGAAGTACAGGAAAGCACCGGCTATAGCCCGGCTGTAGGTTGAAGCTTCCACGCAATTCACGAAGCCCTTGCGCTGATCGTCGGACTTGGAAAAATCCAGGGTGAGTTCGTCTCCTTTAACCGTCGCTTCCAGACGTACCCACACTTGCTCGTCCAGCGTCGTGCCATCATCATCGGTGGCGGATTCACCGTAATAGGTGCCGTCGGGCATGGCCGAGATTTGTGAGCGGACACTGGTTTCCATGCGATCCAGCATTTCCTCAACGCATTCCAGAACCACGTCCTTGCCGTACTTGTCGAGCATCGAGGTAAGACGGTTCTCACAAACCTGAAGCGCGGCCATCAGAGAATAGTTGTCAATGCGTACGCCTTCGGGAAAACGTACGTTGTTCCACAACAACTGGAGCACGTCGGTGCGTTCCCGACCCTTGGAAAACACCTTGATCGGCGGAATGATCAGGCCTTCAGCATGAATGTCGTATCCATTGGGAAAGTAGCCGCCAGGGAAAGATCCGCCGGTATCCATCATGTGGCCGCGGGTCAACGCCATGAACACCAGTTCGCCCTTGTAGAAAATCGGACGAATAAAGCCCCAGTCGGGCAAGTGATTGCACTGGCTGTGGTAAGGATCGTTGGTACAGAACACATCGCCCGGATGCAGATCATGACCGAAATGCTTCAGGATGTACTCAATACAGAAATGCTGGGAAAGGAACATGGAGGTCGGGCCTTCGGGCACGGCTATCGTACGGCCTTTGGCATCCCAGATCCCGGCAGCCATATCGTGAAGCTGTGCCAGCAAGTAGCTTTGAGCTGTTCGGTCAATCACATGACGCATTTCCCGCGCAATACTCTGGAACGCATGCCAAGTGGTGGACAAAGTGATTGGATCTACGTTCCTGCTCATCGTTTTGCCCCCGCTTCCATCCCTTGCTTAGATTGACTGGATTTCAGCTCGAGTTGATAGCCGCGAATATTGTCGACGGTGCATCGATAGGAAACGGGCACCACCACGGTGGTGGTAGCCTCTTCGATAATGGCCGGTCCTTGTATCAAATTGCCAGCTTGCAGCTTCGTGCCATCATAAACCGGCGTATCCAGTTTTTTGCCGTCAAACCAGGCATGGCGCCGGCCTTTCAAGGCCGCCGACGCATCCGGACCGCCGAGTATCGAGCTCTGCATCTGAATGGGTTTTTTGGGTGCCGTTGCTCTTACTCTGAATGTAAGAAACTCAACACCCTTCCAGTGCATATTGAATGTGTACAGCTCCTTGTGCCGGTCGTGGAAGACATTGATTACTTTTTCAATATCCGCAGTTGTCAACTTGCCTGATGGTACATCCACTTCCACTTCGTGATATTGACCGATGTAACGAATTTCTGCGGTACGATGAAACATTCCATCTTTTGGTTTGACACCCAAGGCTAGGAATCCGTCCGCCGCTTCGTCCTGCATGTCATTGAAAAGTTGATTGACCCGGTCCAAGTCTAAGGCGGCCGCGCGCACAATATACGAGCGGGCATAATTGCGACCGACATCCATGGCAAACATACCGAACGCAGAATAGGTGGCCGCAATGGTGGGCACGATCACGTTGGGCACGCCCATACGTTCAGCGATAAAGGGCGCATGCATGGGACCAGCACCGCCGCCTGCCACGATGGCCATGTCGCGGACGTCGAAACCTACCGTGGTGGAAATTTCCGTGACCTGGTCTGCCATATAGGAAATCACCGTGGTCATCGCCGCCTGAGCTGCTTCGTCCACGCTCATGCCAAGTGGTTTGGCGATCTTGGCTTCGATCGCCTGACGTGCAAGTTTGCGATCTAGCTTGATCTCGCCGCCGAGAAAGTAATCCGGATCCATATAGCCAAGCACGATATCAAGATCGGTAACGGTTGGATCCTCACCACCTTTGCCATAACACGCTGGCCCGGGCATGCTGCCAGCAGACTGAGGACCGACCCGCAAAAGACCGAGCGAATCAATCCAGGCAATGGAGCCGCCACCGGCTCCAGCGGATTTTACGTCTACCATCTTGATGGCAACGCGTTCATCCTGAACCCACGCGTCCGTGGTGGTCGGAATACGGCCATCCTGGATCAAGCCGATGTCGAGGGACGTACCGCCCATGTCAAAGGAAAGGAGATTTTTGTGGCCGGCCGCTTTGCCCATATACACCGCTGCCGCGGGTGCCGCGGCCGGGCCCGAACCGATTAGGTTCACAACGCGGGGCTTGCAGTAGTCAACGGTCTCCACCAGGCCATCGGACAGCATCATCAAAAGGGTGCCGCCAAAAGCGTTTTCGTTTAGGCGGTTTACGAGGCTCTCCATGTAGCCTTTTACTTCCGGGCCGGTATATGCCGACACCGAAGTAGTTGAAAACCGTTCCCACTCACGCCATACGGATAAAATATCAGCGGAGGTGGTGATGTAGACGCCCTCGCCCATCACTTCACGGGCTATGGTCGCAGCGCGTTTTTCATGATCGTCATTTGCATAGGAATGCAAAAAACAAACAGCGAGCGACTCAACACCTTTGACTTTCAACTCTGCCGATACCCGGCGAACATCATCTTCATTCAATTCTGTGTGCACGGAACCATCGAATAGGACGCGTTCTTCGACTTCCATTCTGAGGTGACGCGGGATCAGTGGATCGTAGGGAGGCACAAAAACGTTGTACATCGACGTACGGATATTTTTATAACCACGCCGTATTTCCACCACGTCACGGAAGCCCTTGGTGGTAATCATCCCCGTTTTTGCGCCGTTCTTGTTAATCAGGGTATTGGTGGCCAGGGTAGTGCCGTGAATCAAAAGGTCCACTTCCTTCAATAGGGAAGTCAGTGGCGTGCCGTAATGGTCAGCGGCTTTCTCCAGGGAAGCCATGAAGCCAACAGATGGATCGGGATAGGTTGTAGGTGATTTAAACTGGCGCAGCGTTCCGCCGGCGTTCATTACGAGGCAATCCGTGAAGGTTCCCCCAACATCAATGCAAATATTGTACAAAGTCTCCCCCATGCAAAGCTTGGTGTTGTTCGACGTACGCCGACAGGAAGTACAGACAGGTTTCGTTGGCAGCTCGAAAAATTGATGCCAGACAAGTCATCACTTGCACGTAACCGCAGTTCGCAGCGGACATTCATTATACCATTTTTATAGTATTCACAAGAAATGTCATTTTCAGAAAAATAAGCGAATTGTCAAAATATAAGAATTAGATCAGACCGCTGTTGCCAACATTTTGGGGCGGGTGTAATCGTTGCCAGCCGATTTTTCAGCTGGAAAGTGGGTACCTTCCCCCACAGCAATGAAGGGAAAAAATCATGCGACCAGCAATTGTGGTCCTGTTCGCGGCCGCACTCGCCGTTGCCAATCCGGCCATCGGCCAGGAATGGCCGCAGAAACCAGTGAGGATCGTTGTGCCTTACGCGGCGGGCGGCAACACCGACATCATTGCCCGCATAACAGCTCAGCACATGACCACCGCGTTCGGTCAGCCATTCATCATAGAGAACAAAGTGGGGGCGGCAGGCGCCCTGGCAGCCGATTATGTCGCCAAGCAGCCTCCGGATGGCTACACGCTGTTCCTTGGTACCTTGTCGCAGCTCGGGCCGGTTCCGCTAACGCAAAAGGTCAATTACGACCCGTTGAAAGACTTCACTCCCATTTCCAATATCGGCGTAGACAGCTTTGTCATCGTGATCAATTCCAATATGCCGGTGAAGGACCTCAAGGAGTTCGTGGAATATGTGAAAGCGCGCCCGGGCAAGCTTAACTATGGCTCGGGCGGTTTAGGCAGCCTCACTCACCTTGTGCCGGCATTGTTTCTGCAACGGGCGGGCCTCGATATGGTGCACGTGCCTTACAAAGGTACCGCGCCAGCCCTCACCGACACGATTTCGGGACAAGTGCAGATGTATGCGGGTTTCCCCTCGGAGCTGAAGGGGCATGTCGGTAATGAAAAGCTCAAGTTCCTGGGCATCACCGCCGAACACCGCAACCCTTCCCTACCGAACGTCCCTACCGTGAGCGAGTTCTACCCCGGTTTCACCGCACTGACCTGGAACGGTCTGCTGGGACCTACCAATCTTCCAGAGCCGATCGTACGCAAGCTTGCTCAGGAGATTGAGCGCAGCATGAAGGACCCGGCGTTTCGCGACCGGCTCGTGAAAATGGGACTGGAACCGGCGCAGACGACGCCGGCACAATTCGCCGCCCAGATCCAAAAGGAATACGCGATGTGGGGCGATGTAATTAAGAAAGCCGGCATCAAGCCGGAATAGCGCATTACAGAGAACGACAAGGGACGACGTCGAAGCGAAAGTTATCGACCTGCGCATGCCCAAACCCATGGGCACCGCAGCAATCGTCCAGTCGGCCAAGAAAGCCGGCCGTGCCATCACTGTTGAAGGGGGCTGTGTGCAGTCCGACGTCGGAGCCGAGATCACCGTCCACGTCATAGAACACCGTGAACTGACCTGGTTTTGGCGGCCGCCTTGTTCCGTAACCTGACATTCTGCGAATCCAGTTCCGCAAATCAGCTAAGGCTTTAAGAGTTTAAGTTTTACTCGACATAAAATTGCCCTGAAATAAATTAGCATATCTCTGGCAATCTTCGCATTGGACTCAGGGAGTCTAGCGTTTCCCGCTCCTTGGGACGCGGTCGTAAACGAGGCTAACATTCCAACAGTAGCTGATCACTTGATTGCGCTTGCCCAGGGACATTTCACGCGTCCTGACGTCGCAGCGCGAATTAAACCCTTAGAGGCTGCTTGGCAAAGGACATTTCGCGGTTTTTTTGAAAGGGCTGATGCAGCGCTCCAGCTTGTGGCAGAATCTCCCCCTTCCCCCGGGTACGAGCCTTGGCTGATTAGGCACGGCTACAGTCCCATTATCGCGCGGATAACGGCAGCTCTGGTCGTTCGCCGCGGCAACCGGATTGCCAAGGAGAGCGCGAGACTTCCGGCGGCCGTAGACGCAATCCGATTCCTCGCAACGCCTGGACGCAATAGGCGAGCCATTGCCCGTAAGGTCAAGGTTCTGCTTGCGGCATGGAACGAGACGTCGGTCATGGATACGATCTTTAAGGACACCGATCTCGACGTATTCGAGTTCGTCCGCGTGCTCAAAACTGTCGTCAAAGGGGACGAGCTTGCCTGCGCTCGGTTAACTGAGCTTGCTACCGCGCTCGCTCCCCATCTAACGATTCCACGAGGACCGAAAATTAGCGCCGAATCGGCCGCACATGAATTTTTTCTAGAAGAAGCAGTCATTCCGATGGAGCGGCGTGCCTACACGTGGAACGACGTAGACCAAGATTTCACCGACGCGGTGACCCAGGCAACGCGACTCGAGTTTGGTGACGGCGAATTTGACCCGCGGCCAGCCCGGCGCAGATTAAAGAACGAGCGCCGACAATAGGTTGCTCTTCGCGACCTCAAATCAGTCGAATTAGTGCCTTAGATTTACGACGCACGATTGCCCATGGTCGTGAGCAAAGCTTGCTCACGGAGACGGCAATGGCTGTAGTGAAAGGTCAGGCATCATCGAAAAATCGCGTTGATCCTGCGATTTTACCGGGCATCGAACGAGTCGCGATCGGCGAGCTTCGACCCAACCCGAGAAACGCGAGAACCCATTCCCGACAGCAGATTAAAAAGATCGCCGCGAGCATCAGGAAATTCGGCTTTTTAAACCCTGTGCTTGTCGATGACGCCAATATGGTCCTTGCCGGCCATGGGCGTCTGGAGGCGGCACGGCTGAAAGGATTAGAACATGTGCCGGTTGTTCGGTTCTACCATCTCACCGCGGCACAAAAGCGCGCCTATCTGATCGCCGACAATAAAATTGCCGAACTAGCTGGTTGGGATCGCGAAATGCTCGCGATCGAACTCGGCGAGTTGATCGACCTTTTGCCAGCCGAGGGATTTGATGTCTCCCTAACCGGATTTGAAGCGGCCGAGATTGATCTGCTGCTGGCCGACATGGCCTCCGCGAGACCGGGCCCGGAAGACATCCTGCCAGCCGTGCCGCTAACTCCGGCGACCCAGCGAGGAGATTTGTGGCTGCTGGGAAAAAATCGACTCTTATGCGGCGATGCTCGGAACCCTGGCGATTTCACCCGGCTAATGAACGGAACATTTGCCTCAGCGGTCTTTTGTGACCCGCCATACAATCGACGCGCTCGTGCGATCGGCGGGCGCGGCCACGTTCGACACCCCGACTTTGCTTTCGCTTCCGGCGAAATGTCCCCGTCGCAGTTTAGAAAATTCCTCACCGAGACGCTCGGCAACGGCGTTCGCGTCTCGTCGGAAGGGGCAGTGCATTTCGTTTGCATGGACTGGCGTCACATCAACGATCTGATCGATGTTGGACGTAAGCTTTATGGCGCGATGTTGAACCTCGTGGTCTGGAACAAATCAAACGCCGGCCAAGGATCGTTCTATCGTTCGCAGCATGAGCTCATTGGCGTGTTCCGGGTTGGCGACCATCCGAACCGAAACAATGTTGAGCTGGGTCGTTTCGGCCGCAACCGCTCCAACGTCTGGACCTACGCAGGCGTCAATACGTTCGGCCGCGGTCGCATGGATGCGCTCGCAGCCCATCCAACGGTAAAGCCCGTCGCGCTCGTCGCCGACGCGCTGCTCGATTGCACCGCGCGTGGCGAGATGGTGCTCGACCAGTTTGCAGGCTCAGGCACGACCATTCTGGCGGCCGAGAAAGTCGGACGCATCGGTTTTGGTATTGAATACGAGCCTGGCTACGTCGATGTCGCCATCAAGCGGTGGCAGGGAGCGACGAAGCTTGAAGCAACGCTTGCCGAGGATGGACGAACCTACGAGGAAATCTGCGCCGCTCGCGCTAACGCGGAGAGCAGCCATGGCTAATCGAAAAAGCTCAAAGCCGGCCAACTATGTCGTCGGCTATCGCCGACCGCCGAAGGCAACGCAATTCACAGCAGGGAAAAGCGGTAACCCGAAAGGCCGCCCGAAAGGCAGCCGGTCGGTCGGGGCGGTCCTGCAGGACATCATCCAGCAAAAGGTGTCCGTAACCGAAAGCGGCAAGACACGTCGGATCGTAGCCCTTGAGGTGATAATCCGTCGACTGGCTAACGATGCCATGCGAAGCGATCCGAGAGCCATCAAACTTTTGCTCTCGCTGGTCGATCGTTACGGCGAATCGCCCGAGACCAAGATCAAGCTCGGCGAAATACTGGCTGAGGATGAGACGATCCTCGCGGAATATCTGCTTGATTCTGCTAGTTTCACCCCTGATCCCCCTGCCATTCCCGACGATGGGGGCAGTGATGATAATATCTGATGCCCGCATCTTTGAAGCTCTGTTGCGCAGCGATTTTAGGGCCTTCGTGCACAAGGTCTTTACGACCCTTACTCTTGGCCAGACCTATGTTCGGACTTGGCATGTCGATGCGATCGCCTGGCGGTTGGAGCGCGTTCGCCGCGGCGAGGTGCGGCGGTTGATCATCAACATGCCTCCCCGCTCGCTAAAATCGATTGCGGCCTCGGTCGCCTTTCCGGCTTTCCTACTGGGGCATGACCCGTCGCGCCGCATCATCTGCGTCAGCTATTCCGGTGAACTTGCTAAAAAGCACTCTAATGACTTTCGCGCTGTGCTTGAATCGCCTTGGTATCGAGCCGCATTCCCAACCGCACGGATTGGGCCGTTCAAGAACACCGAGACCGAAATCGAGCTCACCGCGCGCGGGTTCCGCTTAGCGACATCGGTCGGCGGCACGCTGACCGGTCGTGGCGGCGACATCATCGTCATCGACGACCCACTCAAGCCGGATGATGCTCTATCGGAAACAAAGCGGTCCGCAGCCAATCAGTGGTTCACAAATACGCTTCTGTCCCGTCTTGATGACAAGCGCACGGGCGCAATCGTCGTTGTTATGCAGCGCGTCCATATCGATGACCTGACAGGCTTTTTGTTAGACCAATCGGACGAATGGGAGGTTTTGAGTCTGCCAGCTATTGCGTATTGCGAAGAAATCATTCCAATTTCAGCCAACCGCGCGTATCACCGCAAAGCGGGTGAGGCGCTGTCCCCCGAGCGCGAGCCGCTTCAAGTTTTGGACGCCATGAAGCTCCAAATCGGCAGTGACGCGTTTTCCGCTCAATACCAACAAGAACCGGCGCCACCCGGCGGCGCGATGGTGAAACGTCATTGGGTAAAGCCCTATTCCGAATTACCACCCCCATCAGAGCAATTGTTCACGATGCAGAGTTGGGATACGGCCAGCAAGGGCGGACCCGACAACGACTGGTCGGTGTGTACGACATGGATCGTAACCCGCAAGAAGCAATGGTATCTCGTCGACGTCTGGCGGCAGCGCGTCGATTACCCCGCTCTCAAGGCAAACGTGCGGAGCCTCGCCAAAAGGTTTGGCGCGCGGCGCGTTTTAGTCGAGGATGCCGGTGCCGGGACCTCTCTCGTCCAGGAAATGCGGCACCAGGTTTCTGGAATCATTGCGGTTAAACCGGAGGGTGATAAAGCGAGCCGCATGGCGGTCGCCTCCGCAAAGTTTGAGGCGGGCCAAGTCGTGCTGCCCGAACGTGCAACGTGGTTGCCCGATCTCGAAACCGAACTATTCGCCTTTCCCGGCAACCGGCATGACGATCAGTGCGATTCAATCAGCCAAGCGCTTCTGGATAAAAACAATTCGTTGTGGGCGGATCTTTCATCCGAAGACTGGAAGCGTATCCTCGCCGAGGCACGAAGACCGGCGCGGAGAGCGGCTTTAGGAATGCATCGATTTTGAAGCCAACTGAATGGAAGGGGTCAATCAATCAAAATATCGGCCTAAATATTTGATTTTATGAGCGTTTTTTCGCACCTTTCGACTGGACTTGCGGCCCATACAGCGCATGCATGGACGGCACATTCACATGGTGGAGGTGCCAGTCCATGCCCATACAAAGCCCCGCCCATGAGGCGATCGAGGGTGAGCTCAGGAAATTGCCCCGATGTTCGATCCACGAATTACGCGAGCGCTGGTGCGCGCTATTCCGTGGTGAACCACCACCTGCGTTCGGTCCTGATCTTCTCCGCCGAAGCATTGCGCAAAAATTGCAAGAGGAAGCCTACGGCAAGTTGTCGGCAACCGCGCAACGAGAACTTACTCGTATCGTCACTTCACTTGAAAGAGATCCGACCGCGCGGATTGTACCTACCAGACGCATCAAGCCCGGCGCGATGTTGGTGCGGGATTGGAAAGGACAATCGCACCGCGTGACAGTGCTCGACAAGGGATTTGCCTACGACGGACACGACTATCCAAGCCTTTCGGAAATCGCTCGTGAGATCACTGGCACGAGATGGAATGGCCCGAAATTCTTCGGCCTTCGACCGGCTAATAAATCGAGCGATAAACCGTCGACCTCTGTGGCGCCGCCAAAGCGCGGACGGCCTCGAAAGTCTTCGCCCGCTATAAAGTTATTGACCACGACGGAGGCGAGCCATGACCTCTAAACCAGAAAAATTGGTTCGCTGCGCAATTTATACTCGTAAATCGACCGAACATGGTTTGGAACTGGAATTCAATTCGCTCCATGCCCAGCGTGAGGCCTGTGAGGCCTATATCAAGTCCCAAACCCATGAGGGCTGGAAGGCATTGCCAAAGCACTACGACGATCCAGCCTATTCCGGCGGAAACCTCGATCGCCCTGCGCTCCAGAAGCTTTTGATAGATATCGATGCAGGGCACATTGATGTGGTTGTCGTTTATAAAATCGATCGGCTAACCCGATCGCTCTCGGACTTTGCCAAGCTCGTCGAGCTCTTCGACAAGAAGACCATATCGTTTGTAGCCGTCACTCAGCAATTCAATACGACAACCTCCATGGGGCGATTGACGCTTAATGTCCTGCTTTCATTTGCCCAGTTTGAACGCGAACTGTCCTCGGAGCGTGTGCGCGACAAGGTGGCAGCCTCACGCAAGAAGGGAAAATGGACCGGCGGCAGCGTCCCGCTCGGCTACGATGCACAAGACAAGAAGCTGGTCATCAACCAGCCTGAAGCCGAAGCCGTCCGTACCATCTATCGGCTTTATCTCGAACTCAAATGTCTGCGACGCCTCACCGCGACCCTTCATGATAAGGGCATCGTCTCCAAACAAAGAAGCAGTCAGTCCGGACGAAACCCCGGCGGTGTCCGACTTACCTACGGCCCTCTCGCCTATCTCCTCAAAAACCGAACCTACCTTGGTGAAATGGGCCATAAAGGCGCATGGTACCCCGGCGAGCATGAAGCCATTATCGATCCTGTACTCTTCAATGCTGTGCAAGACCTTCTCAAAACAAATTCTGTCACACGCCGCCAACAACGGTCCGACAATCAGTCGCTGCTCCAGGGCCTGCTGTTTGACGACCGTGGTAACCGCATGAGCCCGAGCTTTTCGACCAAATGCGGGGTTCGTTACCGCTTCTATGTCAGCTCCGCCATTCTTAAAGGCCGCCGCGATAAAGCTGGCTCCGTTACACGCGTGTCGGCTCCTGACCTGGAAGGCAGTATTGTTTCCGCTCTTCGAAAACACTCTGCGCACCCAGGCGACCTAACCGATCAAGACATCATCTGCGCTCAAATCCAGCGCATCGTCCTGGCCCAGACAAACGTTCTGATTACACTCAAATCGGGCGACGCGAACGAAAACCTGATTGAAATAGCTCGATCACAACCGCCGAAGTCGTCACGCACACGAATTGAAACCGAAAATTGTCAATCAAATAGTGAGCCAGACATCAATCTGATTCATTCGGTGGCTCGGTCACATTTCTGGCTTAAAGCGCTTTTCGATGGAACATATCAGTCGATCGAGCAATTGGCTGACGTGGCCAAGTGGAATCCCAAGGTCATCCGAAAAGTACTGCGGCTCGCATTTTTGGCTCCCGATATAACCGAGGCGATTATTCTTGGGTCCCAACCAAAATCACTGGGCCTGTCGGAACTACAAGGTGTCACGGCATATTCTTGGGATGAGCAGCGGCGAATGCTGAAATTTCCAGTAGTCGCAACATGATTCGCTCGGAAATTGGATTTCGAGGCCTGCGGTCGATTGTTGCGCCGTAACTACTTCTAATTTGTACTAACAATCGTTTGGTGCCGTAACCGGTCGCGCAAATGCGCAAAAATATCTGTAACTACTGGTTTGTGGCCGAACTCGGCAATTCCACGACGCGCCTAAATTCCATCTGAAGTGAGGGGTCTGCTAAAGCGCGATTCATTACAGCCAAGCCAAGCTTCTTTTGCTCTTGTCGCGTTGCTGACCGTATCCCCGGAAACTCACGGATGCATAGTTTAATTAGCCGCTGTTTTTTTAACGGTGCTTGCGAAACCCGTGAGTAGGCTAGGGCATATATCCAAGCTTCAAATATCTGGGCTTCAACCGGCATCCCTCCAGTGACTCGTCCAAAATCATGGCACGCCAGTACTAGTACGGAATCAACTTCGGTTTCTGAAAACGTCACAGTTGCGGTCGGATTCCTGTCTGCGTGTTTGAAAAATCCGGCAAACTCGTGAGCCTGTTTCGCCAATTCAGCTACGTTAATATTTCTAGCCTTTGCCAGCGAGTGTAGAATTGTCTCAACCCCGGTCTTCTCTCCGAGAGTAGTCAGCAGTTCGCGCGCAGCGCTTGCAAGTGTGTAAATCGGGACTGGATGGGAATCCTCAAAGAAGAGTCTAACCGCGGTCCGAATGTGCGCAGCGGCAACGTCAATCTTCGTTAGTTCATAGGTTACGGCACCAGCGCCGGAAATGTGCGCCGACGTTTTTTGCTTACGCCGTTTCTCGCGTTTGCCTTTCGGCACTCCTACCCCTGCGCCAGTTCGATAACAGCGGGTCTCCAAGCCTTAAAAATTAGCAGCAAACTTGCCGCCTGTGCACTGGCGAACCGGTCATGCAGTGCAATCGAACCCGGTCTCCGGTTCGTTTCTCCAGAAAATGGGAATAATGCCGAAGATGCGCGGAGATTTTCGGCTTACCTGGCCCAATAAATATTAAAATTCGGCACACAGAGACTGTCCGCCTAAGCCAAGAAGCCCGCCAACTGCGGCCTTTCTAGCAGCATTGCAGCGAAAATCTCCAGAGCCTGGACTGGTTGGCTGGGGCGCCTGGATTCGAACCAGGGGATGGCGGAATCAAAATCCTAATCCCCCATCCGTCACAAACCGACGCAGACCGCCACAACTACGAAAACACTATTAAAATCATTGACCTACTACCGACACCACACGACATTAGCCTCTACGATTTCACAACACGGTGCCGACAAGGTGCCGACAAGGCAGCGTGCTAATGCCTACCGCCAAACTCACAAAGCGAACGGTCGACACGGCTCAACCGACGGCGCAGACCTATTTGATCCGCGACACCGAGGTTAAGGGCTTCGTTCTGGTCATTACTCCGTATGGGGGGAAAAGCTACGCCGTAGACTATCGAGCAGGCCGTGGTCGCCGAGCTCGCAAACGCCGGATCACGATTGGAAAACATGGGTCCCCTTGGACACCCGATACAGCCCGCAGAGAAGCTCTCCAGCTTTTGGCAGAGATCGGAAGAGGCTTCGACCCCGCCGGAATGAGACAGGCTGAACTGCGTGCACTAACGATCTCAGAATTGTGCGATCTCTATCTCGCTGAAGGCGTCAGCCACAAGAAACCGTCCACTTTAAAGGCTGACCGCGCCCGCATTACCCATCATCTCAAACCGCTTCTTGGATCCATGCGGCTAGATTCGATTACGACGGCAGACGTCGAACGGTTGCTAAGCGATGTTGCTAAAGGAAAAACCGCAACACCCTCATCCGGCCGTCCGGGTAGCGTGCCCAAAGGTGGTCAAGGTGCAGCTGGGCAGTGCGTTGCATTGATCGGAACGATCCTTGCTTTTGCTATGAAACGTGGCCTGCGATCCGACAATCCCGCCCATGGTGTTAAAAAGCCGCCTGTTCGGAAGATGGAACGGTTTCTTTCCGAACAGGAGATGGCCCGGCTCGCGACATCGCTAACCGCAGAGCTAGAGTCTCATCATGGCGACGAATATCCGGTGGCCGCTATAAAGCTGCTACTCCTAACGGGCTGCAGAAAGGGTGAGATACTAGGGCTACTTTGGGATCAAGTTGATTTAGACAACCGGTGTCTCCGGCTGCCCGATAGCAAGACCGGTGCAAAGATCGTTTACTTGAATGCGCCCGCTATCGCGGTCCTTAGTACCCTGTCACGGACCACCAACAGTCCGTACGTGATCGTAGGTAAGTGCGACAATACCCCTCGTTCGGGCATCGATAAGGTTTGGGTTCGAGTAAAAAAGAGAGCCGAGCTTAAGGACGTTCGTCTTCATGATTTACGCCACTCATTCGCAAGCATTGGCGCAATTGGTGGTCTCAGTCTTCCGGTGATTGGTGCATTGCTAGGGCACAAGCACGCCGCTACGACGGCCCGGTACGCGCATCTTTCTGCGGATCCAATCCGAGCTGCAAATGAGGCCATCGGCGCTCGAATAGCGGCGGCAATGGCGAGCGATGCTGTCCGAAGCCCGGCACCCTCGCTCCTAGTCAGCGGCAAGCGCTCCGCTTCGGGACACAAATAAGACGAGCGCCCTAACCCCGCCGCCCCTCATCACGGAAACCGCGTGCCTGTCGCTTCGTGCAGCGACAGTATAAAAAATTGCACCCCAACAAAATAGCCTCTTAAAATCAGCTACTTGGTAAATCGCGGTAGCGAAAATCGGCGCCGTCTCCAGCCGGAATCGCGACTTATATTACAAAAATATTTTTCATCTTTCGAGCCAGGCCGCAATATTTGCATCAAAAGAGCAATCGTATTGAAGCAATACTGGTCCTTAAAAGTATAAAGGCATTTTTCAGTCACACCTGATTTTACTTGAAAATCCACACTGATACTGCCGAATACTTTCCATCGGCAAGTTGACGCCCGCCGCCAATAGTATACGCCCGACTCGCTACACGATTGATCGTCTCGGAGGCGTTATTGCATGGACAGGATTCTCAATCAGAAGGAAGCCGCGAAGCTTCTCGGCGTATCGACGCGCACTCTTGAGCGCCTCCGCATCGCTGGAACCGGTCCGCAGTTTACGCGGCTCGGGCGGCTCGTCCGCTACCGCGAGTGCGACCTCGCGGATTACGTCGCCCGCAACCTCCGCACATCGACCTCTGAGGTCTTGCCAACCACTAATTGGGTGCGGTTGTGAAGAATCTGGAGATCGGTGCGAGCACGATCCATCGCGGCGGGGAGATCAAACGATGAGAACTGAAATGATGCAACGGGCGCCCACCTTCCAGACGCACGTTCGGGCCCACGAAGCGGTGATCAACAACGAGGCTTGGTACGGCGACGGCGAACCGTCACTTGGGGAAACCTTCACCGCAGCCAAGACGGCAGAGCGCCACAGCGTCATCATCGAGACTTTGCTGCGGGGGGCTAAACGTGCCGCTAAGGCCGAAGACACCAACCCGGCCAATGACTACAACGATCTCGCAGATAAACTCGCTGCCTGCCGAGCCAAAGCCCGTTGCGGTTCCTTAGCCTGCGCCAAATGCGCGAGGGCATTCCAGAAGGCCAAGGTCGCCGCGCAACAGACCATCATCGCGGCCCTCCAAAAGGACCGCTCAGAAAAGAATCTGGTCTTCATATCCGTCGTTCCCCAGGGCATGACTTACAAGCCCGGCGAGTTTTCTCGCATCGACATCGTCAAGGCGAACCGCTGGCTGAAGGACGCCCTTAAACCAGTGGGGATGAAGCGAGCTATGCTGGGCAGCGCAGATCTTGGCTGGGAAAGCCGTCGTGGCGGCAATTATCTGCAACTGCACTGGCACCTGGCTCTATGGACCAGCAACCCCGATCAGCTGGAACAGAAACTCAAAGCCATTTTTCTGCGAGCCATAAAATACGAGCGTCCTGTAGACGTCACGGCCGCACACGATCACGGGTTTCTGGCCTACATGAACAAAGTAATAAAATTACCAGACTTACTTCGTCGGAACCGTAGGAATCTGCCGGAGCTGTTGCTGGCCTTGGATCAGACACAACCGTTGGACCTGCTGGTCCTGAGCAAACTTCGCCTCAGTGCTCAGAACGGCGGTCTCGTGATGCGTCGAATCACGACAAAAAAACGAAAATCCAAGCGCAAGACTAAACAAAAGACGTCGTAACGAGAAAAACGTCGAAGAGCCCAGTTAGAGCCTTCAATGACCTACTTTGAGCGATCTTGGGCCGAATATGCTCAATAGAGTCAAACACAACTCATTTTGGGCAACGGCAGCGTATTTTTACCAGCTAAGAAAATTTCAACTTCACTAATTTGAAACTGAGCACTGAGCACTGAGTACTTCCCCAAGAGGATCGCCGTGACAAAGAAAAAGCCTATTTCAATTAAGTTGACCCGCCGTGGTGCTTTCGCCGTGAGGATTTTGGCAGACGGCAAAACTAAGACGACAAGTGTTGCATCGCGCATCCAATTGCGTGCCATCGGGACCCGTCCGGCGGATGGTACCCACTTGGTAGAAATCCGGTTCCAGCCAAAAAGGGGAAAGATGCGCTCGGTGTACCTGGAAATGTCATATCTCCTTCCGCAGAAGAAACACCAGCTGAAAGAGCGGCTAGCTGACCTCGGTTATGCATGGCCGCTGAATAAAGATGAAGCGGACGCCATCTGGTATGCCCTTGCTGACACACGGCCAAAAAAGGAATTTATCTGGGTTGGTGCTCCCGGTTGGTACGATGATAGTTTTGCATTGCCAGAAAGATTTTTTAGTTCCGACGCAAGTGCCATTCCGGTCCTTATTGACCCCGGTTCGAAGGCACATGTAGGCGCATTTATCTCCAGCGATGGATCACTCCGCGGCTGGAAAAAATCCGTCGGAAAATTGGCTCGCAAGTCATCTCCGCTACGAGTGTCTATTGCCGCAACGCTTGCCGCGCCACTTTTGCGAAAGCTGGGTATGGATTCGTTTGCTATCAATTGGTTCGGTCCCACATCTGAAGGCAAGTCCTTCTTGCTCAAAGCCGGAGCGTCAGTGTCGGGATTAATTGGGCCAGATGGCGTCCCTGGGTGGGCTGATTCTGAGCCTGCATTCGAAGGCCAGGCAATGGGCCATCGCGACTGCATGATGCCCCTCGATGAGACTGCTGATGGTGAAAATAAGATGCCATTGGAAAAGAAGGCGCGGATGTTGGCTTTTGTTATCGCAAGAAATCGTCCGCGCAAGTTGTCGAAAAAGCACGAACAAGAACACGGCCTAGAAAACCGCGAATATAGGATCCTCGTTCAAAGTTCCAGCGAACGGGCCCTCCGTGACGTCGCCCGAGACGCTGGAGACCCGCGCTTAGGTGGCGAAGAAATCCGTTTCATGGATGTGCCCGCTAGCGAACCCGGATCTCAGGGAATTTTGGACGGCAAACTCAAACCGGAGCAGGATAAGAGCCTGCTCGAAACGGCCAAGGCAATCGTCGAACGCACGTTGGCGCTAGCAATATTGAACCAGGGCCACGTCCTACCCGCGTTCCTCGACCGGCTAGTGAAGGACAAGAATTGGGAAGCAACAGTCCGTCGATATAAAGAGCAATTTGAGTCTGAGGTGGACGCCCCGGACGAAAGGGCGATCTATCGGATCCGGAGCAATTTTGCGGTCATTTGGGCAGCGGCGGCACTCGCAATCGACTACGAATTGCTTCCTTGGAAAAAGCGAGAAACCCTGAGAGCAATCGAAAAATGCTTTCGAAGGTGCGTGGCAGCATTGCCCAGCCCGCCACCAATTGAACCGATTGAATCTCGCGCATCCAACTCCGCGAATGTGCTTCGAAAGTTCAAGAAAAAGCTGAACCAATGCGACCTGCGATCAATCCAACAAAGAAAGAAAGCATCCAAAGACGAAGCGAGTGCGCGGCAGAAGGCCGACGGCTTCATCATCGACGGTGTTACTTACCTCAAAAATGATCGAGTTGAAGGGTGGTTTTCGTCTAGCCAGGACCGGTCGACATTGCGGGAAGCCGGTATCTTTCACACTCAACGTAAGGACACCGCTACGGTGGATAAGAAAATCAGTGGCATCAAAGGAAAGCCGAGGTACTACGCTATCAATATTGAGGCGTTAGATCGCTTAACTTCAAAATAACAGTTCGTGTTTGCCCCGTTTGCAGCCGAGACGTCCTCCACGACGATGATCGAGAAGCACCAGCAGCGAAGCCAACATTGGAGAGCAGGGACTGAAAATGAATAAGGACTCGCTATTCGATCAATGCGATGTGTGCATATCAAGCGCGGAGGACATTGGCTGGCTCGACGTTTACGCCAATGCTAAAGGCCGCGAAATCATTCAGGCCACGTTCCCCACCCTTTCAATTGAGAGGACGGAGCGAAAGGAACTGCTGCCCGAGGTTAAGATGCCGCAGGGCTGGTCTATCGCCTGCTTGCATCTGCCTAATATGATGAAGAAATGCCCAGCGCATAAGCTAATGCAGCTTAAAGCTGATCCAGATAACCGTCTTAACATTTACGGGAGGCGGCTTGCCGTCACCCAGTTCGCGTAAGATCGAAGCACATGGCGAAGATGCCGCTCACCAAATACGACAACATGGTCAAGGCAGTCCCGCTCCGAAGCGTTCGATCGGGCGCGTGTAGGGAGCATCCTTCGCGAGGGAAGTGTGAGTTCTCATATGATTATAATAGGTCGCGAATTTCGCCAGAATTC
>Ga0209048_10002455_pt1 | contig 18380 bp, 17 predicted proteins | sample FrelakmetCRP12CR_FD_187146 | JGI IMG/M metagenome (GOLD analysis project Ga0209048, IMG submission 187146) | Freshwater lake sediment microbial communities from the University of Notre Dame, USA, for methane emissions studies - CRP12 CR (SPAdes)... | ecosystem: Environmental > Aquatic >... | reverse complement strand
TAGCTCTTGAGGGAGAAGGAGATCTAGCTCTTGAGGGAGAAGGAGATCTAGCTCTTGAGGGAGAAGGAGATCTAGCTCTTGAGGGAGAAGGAGATCTAGATCTAGCCCTCGTTTGTCTTTGAATTGCAAGGGCTTCACATAATTCTTGTTTAGTTTTTGATTTTCCATTTGGCTTCACAATTGAGACGTTTGCGTTCAGACAGTCTTCGACTATAGCGTCCTTTTTCTTTTTCATGCAAACTTTTACTAATCTTTCAACGTCCAACCCAGAGTCTAAACGTTGTCGTGACGACGGAAGAAGTGGTGACGGGGGTCTATGTGAAGGGCCTGGAGAGTGTTTATCAATTTCTAAACAAAGTTCAGCTTTTGTTCTAGGTTTGCCATTAGGTCTCAGTGGTGAAATATTAAGCGTTCTGGCCTGTTTTAGAATTGTATCCTTGTTTTGTTTGACACAAGGTGAATTATGTGGTGTTTTATTCTGTCTGGCGTCGAACGCTCCCACAACATCATCAGCATCTGAATTTAGAGTTTTAATAATAAATTTGACGAGGTCTGCCTTCTTGAATTTTGTGTATCCATGCATGTTGTTACTTCTGGCGATCTCTCTCAACTGAGCGACAGTTTTAGACGTCAACTCATCAATGTTGATTTGTATTCTTGTCATTTTAATTTTTAGTATTTTAATAAATTGTAAATTTTCAAATTTATTAAAATGGTAAGATTTTGTTTCAAAACTGTCAATGAAGATGTTATTGAAACATTGAAAGAGTATTATAATCGAGTAGATGTTGAATTCAAGCTTAAACCAAACGAAGACAACTCATTTGATGGATGCGTTGTCTTGAAAAACTACAGGGATCGCGAGATTTTCATGAACTTGACAAACAACATCCCACAGATCGAAGGGCTTGTGCAATATCCAACATATTTACCTCACTGGAACCATATTCGGCAAAATGGGCCGTATATGGTTCCCGACCCAAAATTTCTAGGTGCTAAATTATATTCTAAGGATCGGAAGGACACGGTGTATGATCTCAACACGAATGAAGAAAAATACGCTAGATTGTTTGTTCCATATATTTTGTCAAACGATACACTTTTTCGACAAAATTTCTGGACCGATTTTAAAAAACTTTTAAAAAAAGACCAACCATTTCAAACAATAGATGAGATTGTATGGACAGACCTTCAAATAAAAATGGATCGTGAACAATCGGATGCAACAATCAAACACGAAGATTTAAAAAAACATAGCCAAGTTGAAATTGATGGGAAAATATATACGGTAACACCATTTGCTATAGACAACGCGTCAATTTTTTTGGGATATGAAAAGAACGATAACCGTCGTGGAATGATTAAAAAATCTATTGATCATAAAGATGTAATTGTAAATATATCACCACAGTATATTGATAATACCACCGCCAAATTCAAAACAGTACATGTTCCGGATGTTAATTGGGCCGCAAAGTGGACTCAACCAATTACAAAAGAGGTCAGATTTATGAATATATTATTCGGAGATGGTAAAGACGATCCAATAATTGAACACTATTCGGATGCAGAAGACGAAGATTTGGAAGGTGAGGTATTTGGTTATGACGAAGATGAGAATGAGAATGAGAATGAGAATGAAGATCAAGAAGACGGAGCAGTAAACGTAGATTTCATTGATGTTGATCCAATTACTCATGTTGTCGCTGAAGAGTACATCCCTGATTATTTGAACCTTGATGAGACGGAGTCGCTTTTACCCATGACCTATATAGTACCAGGATTCGAACAATGGTCATATGCCTTAGATGCGTGTAAGTCTAATTTCAAAGTTGTCAAAAACCTGGGGAAGGTAAATAACAGCACACTAAAATTAATTGCAGATGCAGCAAGTGTATCAAACATGAAGATAGTTAACGCCGAAGGACGCGGTGGCAATCTGTCATCGCTCCATCTCACAAAACAGATTGAAACAAATAATGATTGGATAAAATATGCCCGTCAAAGAAATGTTTAGTCGTTACTTTGGTTGAACAAAATCCATTCAATTTAAGCGTATTTTATGACGATTGTCATAAAATCAAATACATAGGTTTTTAAAACTTTTATACTTTATAAATTTATTAATGATTGAAGTGTTGTCATTTTTGAATAATTTTGATTCTTTCCGAGAAAAATCAAAAATGCGAATCAGATTTTCCCAATTTTAAAGTGCTATATTTTTAGTTCATTTATGATTGCCCAAGGCTCATGTAGAAGAGATCTTGAAATGAATATAATTTTATGACATGTTGTCATAAAATTAGAATCAGATTTATGATTTAATTTCTCCACCGTGTTTTAGATATGTATTCAGACGAATTTTTGCGTGTCTTTTTAAAATAGAAAAAGAGTCTTCCATATCATATACTACTGGAACTTGGTTGGGAACTCTCATACATCTTCCTAGAAATTGTTCAAAGTATTCTACAACATCTGCTGCAACAAAAAGGGCATTAATAGGAGAATGATCGAAGCCAACCCCTATTTTACTGGTAGTTCCAATTAAAATCTTACATTGTTTGTCAAATGATGTTTTGGAGCCAGTTAACGTTTCACAGATTTTATTCTTTCTTTCGAGCAATGTCTTTAATTTTTCTGCATGAAGTACACGTTTTACCAAGATCAACCATACGCGATCTGGTCTTGATATCACAATGTCAACTATTGTGTTATTTCTATCTTCATCTTCGCTTTGCGTTGTAAGGATGTGGTTCCAGTCTACAGACGAACCATTGTACTTAATTTCATCAGGGGTGAAAGACGTTTTAATCATATATACTTCGTGTTTGTGTAACAATTGATCTCCAACAGTGTTACTACCGAAAAACCAATCTATTGCTTTTTTAAAAGGGTCGTTTGATGGTCGTCTCGGAGTTGCAGACAGTCCTATCAGATAATCAGGTTGCACTTTGAAGAAAGCTCTTAATAGAACGTTACTGACGACTTGGTGCAATTCGTCAACTATTAAAAGTTTTACGTGTTCAAACTCGTGCCGTTGAAGAGCTTTTAATTTTTTTTCAAGAGTTTGATGCGGTTTTAAAAGAAGAGGATTTAAGATATAAACATCTGCGTTTTTGTTAATTTTTTTTCCACTTTTGACATGTTGCACAACCTTTGAGGGAGCATAAGTCTCCAGAGCAGCAATCCATTGATTTGTTATTAAAAGCTGTTTTACAAAAATAACTGTTTTTTGGTTCATTCTACACATGATATCAATTGATGTAATAGTTTTACCAAATCCCGGCTGCGCCGCAAGAATAACACATCTTTCTTTCTCTAACAATTTTAAACACTCATCACGAGCGACTACTTGTTTTGGTCTCAATTGACCGTTAAAAGATGATATAACCGAAGCGGACGGTCCGAAGGGGAAGGGTTCGGTAGGACGATCTAAAACAAAATTTCTGTGTGCAAAATTAAATGGAATAAACACGTTTTCTTTGATATCATCTAGTTCAAATAACTGAGTAGATATCTTTTCATGATCAATACTCAGACTTTCTTCTATAAATCTCTTATCCTTGTCGCTGATATTATTTAGTGGTATTTTGCAAGACATTTTTTTTAAGATTGTATTTACGTCTTTAAAATTCAACTAATCTGACAATAAAAAATAATTTTTATGTGTTTCCACACATAAAAATAATAATTCATAAAATAATTAAATAATATTCATAAAAATAATATATTTATTTTCTAATTTTATAGGAATCAAATAGATTTATTCCAATATCTCGCAACAAATCAGCACCTTCTGGATTTTTCCATTCTTCTGGAATCCACGAGGTTCCTTTCATTGCACCTATAAGATCCCCTACAAGTTTCGCAATCGTGTCTGTGTCTCCACCTAAATTCGCAGCCATAATCAAAGCATTTACAGGCTTATCGAAATTGTGGAGAAAGCATGCAAGAACGCAGATATAACATTGAACTGCACCAATTTGCATAAAATCAAATCCAAAGATATTCTCTGTAATGTTACAATTTAATTTATCTTTTGAGACCAGATTTGGAATAGCTAACAATTTAATGAGCGGATACACCTCGTTGTTTCCTAATCGCCTGGCAAGATCTAAGGCATATTCGTATGTTTTTACATAAGTGTTTATTTTCCCGCTGATCAAACCTTTCAGAAGTTTTACGTGAATAAATGCAACATCGACAGCGTTTTTATTCTCACCGTGTGTACAATAAACCATTTGCTTGATATAATCACGAAGACGTTTATCGTCACTTATTGGAACAAGAGCCATGGGCGAAATTCTCATGATTGCCCCATTTGTGTCTGCATCTCCCGAGGTAGAGCAGTGATGATAATTTGTGAGTATTTCTCTTGTTCTTTTGGAATATCCACGACGACTGTGGGATATTACATTTTTGTACATTTCGTGAACAGTATGGACTTTTTCGTGTTCCGTGCCGAAATGCTGCAAAAGATATTGAGCTAAAACAACAGTCATTTCTGTATCATCAGTATATTTATTGTTTTTGAAAGAAGTAACTAGTTTTTTTTCTCTAATTTTCTTGAAACTTTTGTTCTCATTCGTTGATCCGAGAACATCTCCTATACATCCTCCTATCAGGATTCCAACAAATTTATCATTTGATATATTTTCCATTGTTTATATTTTAACATATTTTGTAAAGACTTGAATCAAATTTTCAACAAAAGTTTTCTATATCTTAAAAATGAAGAATCAATCAATTTTGATATCACTTATTCTAGTAGCCGTTGGTGCAGCAGCATTTTATTTATCAAAAAAAGATACAAAAGAAGAATTCTGGATGACACCCTCTCGCACATGGAAGGTGGATAAAGAATTCAGAGTTCCTGGCGGACCAGATTTTTTTTCAACTCCAAACTTTCAATCAATATTAAGTCCTAGGTTCTCAAATGTTAATTATGGACCAGATCTTCGCACTCAATTCCCATCATATGCTCGAATGGGAGTACCTTTTGATCCGCTGAGTGAAAGTCCTACTAGGCCTATTCTAGAATATGATTCGCCACAAATTAAACCTCCTCCAACTGGTAGCGCCGGTGATATTCCGTATAAAACAATGGAAAATTTCGTAGAAACCACAAACCCTGGATATACATCAAACCCTGTCGTCACACAAAGCATTTCTAACGGAACCGCAGCAGGATGGCAAGAAACTCAACATCTTGGACCCAGCCGAATCCCACTTGATCCACACAACCCCTATTCAGCGGCATATGCAAACGGAAATTACAACAGTGTTGTGTCAAAAGTTACACAAGCTGGCGCAACTGGGTGGCCGACATCTAAACTTCAAACTTTAGAGACTGCGACATTTATGTCTCCAAATGGAGAAATGAAGCAACCCATCGTTTATGACCGGTTCATTTATGCGAATAGAAATTCAAGACTCAGAGGGATGGGAGACCCAATTAGAGGAGATTTACCAATAGTTCCTTTGACTGGAAACTGGTTCGTCCCAAGTGGCGCATTTGAAGGTCCAAATGTTGTATTACAGCAGGGCGCAATGAACGTGATGGGTGGTGTAAACAATGAAACAAACAATCAACTTGCTAATCTAATTTACAATTCATCAGGTGGAGCTGAGACAGCAATTGGAGGGGTTGATATGGCAAACACAAACATGAACCATATTGTGTATGGGGCTGCATCGGCTGCACAAGGGGACATTCAGATCTCAGCATTCCCATAGAGGGTTATATTTTATGACAAGTGTCATAAAATTTAATAACTTAAAATCATTCAATAAAATCATTCAATAAACTCATTCAATACAATGCCTGCTAGAGGATAACACTCAATGTTATCAAACGGACAATGAAGTACACCTTCGTCAATATCAGGATACCATTCAGTAACATTTGAAAACCCATTTCGTACTATAATATTATTTATGTTATGTGTGGATATCATTAAAGATTTGAAAATTAACATTTGATAGTGGTCTCTATCGTATAAATACCGGTAAAAATCCGCATCATCAAAGTTGAGATTCTCATTCATATCTTCTCTGTGATTCTTAAACACTACTCGTAATTTATGGGGTTGGGGTTGTTCAGTACAGCCCAGTATGATTCGACTAAAATCTTCACATGTTTTGTTACGAATTTGCACCAAATCATATGAGAGTAATTGATCGATTACAACACTACCAAACAATTGAGAGTGGTTTTTTGTGTGAAGTCTGGCTATTTTTGACCATTTGTTGTTTTTATAGCCATAGATACTAGTTCCATGATTTACACCCATGTTTTTTAATCTTAATCTGAATCTTAATCTTTCTTAAAAATCAATTTTTTCGAAACTGATTTAAAAAAGATATGTGGAGATAAAATGGCATCGTCAAATATTAACACTGAATCATTGTGGAGCAACCCAGACATTGAAAAAACAATTGCTATTTTGGATCCACAATTACGTTTTCAATATCAAAAATTCGCTCAAAAGTTATACAACAAGGCGTCAGAAATAGATCCTCAGGTAGTGTCTATCGAAGCAGCGTCTCAAATTAATTTAATGCTCAGAGACGGACTCCCAGTAGAAGATCTTACACCGGACGAAAAACGGTTATATATTGAAACGTTTGGAGAAGAAGCATTAAAAAAATACGAATAACTTTGTTTTGATATTGCAGTCTGACGTCAAACCATTTTTTATGAAATGTTTTGATACGAGCGAGAATTTTTTATGACAACATAGGTCATAAAAAGATCAAAAATTATTTTCTTAACACCATGTATAAAAGAATGCTTACACCCAATAGACTTGTAAGTTCTTTCCAATACATCTTAAAAAATGATTCAGGAATGATCAGAGAGGGTCTCACAGGAGGAGCGATTGGAGGAAAAATTGGGATTGGAGAAGGTGTTGGATCAATTGGAACAGGAGGAACAGGAGGAACAATTGGAGAAGGTGTTGGAGGTGTTTTAAAAGTGCAATTAACATCGGTCTTCACATCATTAAATGAAACGTTTCCAGTTTTGATGAAGTCAAACAAAACATTGCACATGTTCTCGGGGCATTTGGGGTTTTTCAAATGTGATGGTACTAAATATCTTGAAGGATTTGCGCATGGAATGTACCAACATCCATCATTTATTCCTTTTGCACCTTTCATGTTTCTATATGAATCTTTCATAGCTCTGTTTACACATTTACAATCTTCCGTGTCATGACGAAGACAGTAATTTTGAATTGTCGAGTCTTTGACATTATCATTTTGTTTTTGAAACCATTTCCTACATTCATCTCCACCTTCCCCTGTTGAAATAAGCCTACTACAGTCTTTTAAACCGTCTGGGCATGTTTTAACTCTTTGTGTGCAATACCTTGCTTCAATGTCGTTGTTCATTCCAAATTTATCAGTGAACGCTTGAACCTGTGCGCGCGTGTTAACCCGATCGAGATTGTAAACACATTTTAAATTTGGTGCGTTTCGATCCCATTCGATGTTAATAAGAGGGTTTTGATTATTTTCATCAAGCCCTATAAAACATTCATCACGATCTGGATGTACACACACTGGTTGAGGCCGACAAAGTCCGCCACAGCATGATTTATCGGAATCTTCTATCTCCCAATCTGAAATCCCGTTTGTTTTGAAACATGGCCGTTCTGATGTGAAGATCGAACATTTAAAACAGCTGCAGACATCTGCTCCTGGTTGATACCTTAATTTTCTGTTGGTTTGGACTGTTCGCCCGATAACATGTTCTCCCATTTTGTCTATGAAATGTAAAATTTAATTGAAGATACACAGGGGGATTAAATCTTCGTCAACTTCCTGTTCAAAGCAGGATTTAAAAAGAATGTGAAGCAGTCTTATTTTATAAGCTTTTTTCTTTTAAAAATCGTCCCATGCCTTTCACGTTTCAAAGGTTTTGGATATGTGTCGTGATTACTGTAACTAGAACTTTTTAGGAACTTGATAAATTTTTCCAACGCTGTAGTTAATTCTTTGACTGTATATGTTGTGCGGTTTGAGGCCCATAACGCAACACGGTATTTTTGACTTGGTGAGAGAGCTGAAATAAATCTACGTACATCTCGATTAACAGTGTCCTGCCACATGTGTAATAGTTGCAATTGGTCGTTATCATCAAAGATGCCAAATTGGGTATCATCAAATCCCTGAATATCTATGATAACTTTATGCATTAAAATCATAATATCGTCCATTTTTCCTTTCAAAGAAAAAAAAATAGCATAATGTTTATTCATGATCAATGATCATGAATCTTGGTTCTAATAACTAGAAAATTGTTAATATTTTCAGTTTAAGGTAGATAGATTGATCCCAAATGTTAAAGGACAAATACATTGTTAATAACGTCAAAGATAGAAACTTTTCTAAAGTTTCTTTTTCAAAATGTAAACACGCGTCCGACACTAAATATAGCGCCTTCGGCGGTATGTCGCGAAGCGGTATGTCGCGAAGCGGTAAGATGTGCACAAAATGTAAACTTAATAATATGTTTCGGGTTCTTCTGGTGTTGAGTTAACATCCATAACGCGTCCGGCGCCGAAGGCGTTATTGTTTCGCGGCATGGAGCCGAAGGCGCTAAGTTTTTCATAATCCATCAACAACGACATGAAACCTGTTCCAGCGCGTGGTTGCCGTCCAGATATTATAGCAGCGCTAACTCCTGCGTTGTTTTCAATATCTGTTTTCATGGCTGCGTTAATGATAATGTCCGCACTTTCTTCGAATGTTGCCTTGCTCAATGGGCCTACATCATTATTCCTCATAGTGTATCGATTAATCGAGCATGGTTTGCCTTTGAACGTCATTTTGTCTACAAGAAGCTGGACGTGGACGATGTTTACACCACACACAACTTTCTTTAAATCAGTCAACAACATCTGTCTAACGGCTGCGATCCCAAGACATTCGTAAACTTCCCACACATCATTGCAATATAAACGCCTATTGTCAATCAGGGGATGAGCGAGCATTTTTTTCAAATTAGAACCTTCTGTGACGACAAACCACTCTGTCCCATCATGATCAAGATGGCACGCGTTGACGCCTTTCATCCCACACACGTTGATTTTGTTAACTGAGTTTAGAAATTCAGATAGATCGAGATTCTTATCCAATAGTATGATCAAACCCGTTGGTTTAATATTGCATTCAATGTCAAACAATTCATAAAGCTCTTCTTTTATAACTTTTGCAATTTTAAACGAATTAATTCGACATTCAAACATCTTTTTAACGTCGAAATCATATTCTACCACTGTACTACCTCTGATAACCTGTTTTAAGACGATACTCGAGAATGTTACACCAGTTATTGTACTGCCAACGGCTGATCTTAAGTCTTCAGATGTTTTGTACTTTTGATGAAAGAAAATTGTACAGGTTTTAACTTTTAACTTCTTTGTCATGTTTAGGAGTTCTTCAAGCCTCCCAGCCCCTGATTGTTGTAACTTCCCAGCTGTATGAAAAGTATTCAACGTTGTTTGTGTTTGTCGTTCTCCTATACTTTGTGCTCCAATGATACCCACACATTCTCCAGGAGCGATACGACAAGTGTGATATTTTTCGATCACAGTTTCCTTGAATTGGGTGTATCTCTCTCTTGAGATTTGAATCTTGGACAATTCATCTCTAAGATGTTTCGTTTGAGCCATTTCGATGTTTTCCACGATCTCTTTGGGGATATGTGTGCCCATATTTATGCAACAAGTTTCAACCAACTCCTCAATCTCGTCTAATGTTAAAAACTCTGGAGTCTGAGAGGTGTTTAATCGGTTGGCAAGTCGTTGGAGGTTGACTGGCGTTACATACTCTTTGTGAATGTCGACCTTGCTTGGATCAAACCCATGGTTCCCATATATGAATTGATAAATGTTCTTTTTTGCATCTCTGACAGTACCATCATATTCTATTTTTAAATCTTCATTCAGTTTTAGAATAGATCGTTGACCATATCCAGATGTCGCAGTACCCATTGACGTTTTGATCATTCCTTCGCGACCTGTCATTGCGTGAAAAAACATTTCGTCTGGTTTCATCCCTTCAATAAAAGATGATGCAACAAACCCCCGACTGCGATATTTCCTATCAGAATCTGTCATAACGCGTGGATAATGAATCAGTGTTCTAAAACCATTATCCAACACTGGTTTGGGTCTTTGTCCATCAAGATTTTGTTGTCCGAGTAAACCAGTCATTTGAGCAATATTAAAATAGTCACCTTTGCTTCCAGAAGCAACAGTGCTTATGAAATTATTGTCGGGTCTGAGAGACTCCTTGGCAATTTTCAATCCAATATCTTTTGCTTTATTGAGAGCACAGTTAACCCGTGTCTCTTTGATCAATGGGTTATCGGTGGTTGTTGACGTATTGTTGGCTTCTATAAAATATTTGCGAGTCGTGTCTTTTATTTCTTTACGCTTTTCGTCGTTGTTTATCAGACAGTCGTAGATGTTGACCGAAAATGGATTCATAGTTAGCCATGTATTAGTGAGAAATTGGATATTATCAATAAACTTTGCAGCAACGTTTGGACTATATTCCATACAAAGGAGTCTTATAATCGAATTCTTTGCTTTGTTAAGGTTGTCTTTTTCAAAAAAACCCGATAAAACTATTCCATTTTTAATAGCCAGTCCATTCTTGTAGGTTATATGAAAATCATGTGGAAAAATGAAACTAAGTAACGCATGAGTTGAATATTTATCTTTTTCGTTTCTTGCAGACCTAATCAATTCTAACCTGTCTTGGAAATCGTAATCGTGTGTAATGTTCATGACGCATTGCATAAAGTCTCCCCGTCCCATGAACTGGACAGTTCTTGTCATTTTGTATGCTCCAACTAGAGAATCTTGCACAATCACCATTTCAGATTTATTTGACTGTGCGGATAAAATGTTGTTTACCGCGTTAGAAAGATATTCTAGTTCTGAACGCGCTTCTAATGTTTCATGAGAGAATAAATTCAATTCGTCACCGTCAAAATCTAGATTATAGCCAGAAGCAATTGCTAAATTTGTTCGAAATGTTTTGCCTGGTCGAATCTTCACTGTCATTCCCTGCATAGAGTTTCTATGAAGAGTTGGTTGTCTATTTAAAAGTACGAAATCTCCATCTTTTAAATATCTTTCAATTCTGTCACCTACTTCGATTGGAATTACTCGTTTCTCGGGAAACGTTGTTGGTATTACGGCAACTTTGTTCTTTGTGTGCCTAGTGATGATATCGCCTTGTTTTAGCTCCATTTTGCAATTTGTAACTGTAATCTTAACGGTCTTCTTGTTTCCGACACGTCTTTCGATAACGTCTCCATGTTGTAAAATGGTTCCATGTTTTATAAGTGCAGTGGGGATAGAAATAAGATTTCCGTTCTTCCTTAAGATTCCTGACGCTTTACCAGGCGTATTGACAAGAGTTGACAAATATTTAAGGTTAAATGGTGTGACAAGTTCTGGAATAGTTATTGTGTTTCCAATCTCTTCAGGTATTGCTAATTCGTTTAATCTCAACGTTGGATCAGGCCCTGCGACTGTGCGAGCGGTTAAATTACATCTTTTCCCCATAAGATTTTGACGAACATGTCCCGATTTTTTAGTTATTCTTTCTTTGATCCCACTCAAAGGTTTATGGTTGGTGTTATGAACAGCCACCCCTTTCGAGTTGTCACAGTAGGTCAGTGTCCTGAATTTTATTTCTGCGACAGTTTCGTCGTACTTTTCAGACGTTAGGCCGCCTTTTGCCAATAGATTGTTCTTTTTTATGATATCGACAAGACTTATACTTAGATCGTCGTCGCTTATATTGTCAGGTGTTACCATTCGGGGTCTGCAACAAGTTGGAATCACGTTAAATATCATTCTCACAAGATTTCTGGGATGGAACATTGTTGGATCTACTCCCAATATTGAAACGTCATTGTCTGATACACCATCAAAAATATGTTTAATTGTTACAGGATCTAAAATCTTAGACGTTTTCTCGTTTTTATGTTTGTGCTGAGCTGATATCCTGTTTTCAGCGTTCTCAAATCGGATTTCTGGATGTGGGTCGCCACAATGACCACAGAATGACATTTTTGACAAAGAATCAACGATTCTATCCTGTCCTTTTATTCCTTGTATGACCAATTCTTCTTTCGTAGCCAATAATCTATGGCATTGATGGCAGAATATTTTTAACATTGTTGCTGCTTGTTTGTAAAACAAAATCACTGGGACATTCAACTTTATGTGTCCAAAATGTCCAGTACATTCCCATATATTCTTCGAGCATGTTTGACACGCTGATGTATTATCAATACACCCCAACCGAGGATCGTACACACTTCCTTCCTCGATACATAATGATGTTTTATTAATCTCACAAACAGATCTGTTCAGAGCGTCTTGATCAGACAAAATACCAAATTGAATTGTAGAAATCTGAGTCACCATTTTTATTTTTGATAAACCCGTGTGTGCGGTTTTTCATATTTTACTACTTTGAATCTTTTTCATTATTTCAACCAATATCAACGAAATAACCAAAGATACAACGATGAGACGCATATCAATTGTTTCAACGCTCATAGTCTGAAAAAAGATTGCCAGTAACAATACCCATAAAAACGTAAAGAGGACTTTAATAATGTATGACAATGTAGACATTTTTATCTCAAGATTATTTTAGAAAGAGTTAAAGAAAGAGTTAAAGAAATAGGCTTATTCGAAAATGCCTTCTAAAAACACAAATCAGACAGTTGCGTTAATCACAGGAGTCGGTGGACAGGATGGCAGTTACCTCGCCGAACTGTTACTTTCTAAAAATTATATTGTTCATGGATTAATTCGTCATTCGTCGGTGAACAACAGTCAGAGGATACTTCACATTATTGATAACGAGGATTTTCATCTTCATTATGGGGATATAACCCAATCACTGTTTGGGGTTGTTGATTTGGTCAAACCTGATGAAATCTATAACTTAGCAGCACAAACATATGTAAAAGCGTCCTTTGACATCCCTGGATATACCATGCAAACTAATGCAAACAGTGTAGTTGACTTACTAGAAGCAATACGAACAATAAACCCTAAAATAAAACTATATCAAGCATCAACAAGTGAGTTATTTGGGTCTTCTCCTCCTCCACAAAATGAAGACACGCCTTTTCAGCCATGTTCACCATATGCGATTTCCAAACTTAGTTCATATTGGTTTGTTAAAACGTACAGGAGTGCTTATGCGTTATTTGCTGCAAATGGGATTTTGTTCAACCATGAAAGTCCTAGGAGGGCGGAATGGTTTGTCACAAAAAAAATATGTAGAGGTGTCGCAGACATTGCATATAATTATATAAACCACCTTGAACTCGGAAATTTAAACGCTAAAAGAGATTGGGGACATGCTAGAGATTATGTGGAATGTATGTGGAAAATCTTACAACAAGAAAAACCAGATGACTTTGTCATTAGCACTGGGATCTCAAAGACTGTTAGAGAATTTGTTGAAGAAGCATTCAGACAAATTGATCTAACTTTAACATGGGAAGGCGCCGGATTAGACGAGGTAGGAGTTGATCAAAACGGTGTGACACGCGTCACTGTGAATTCTAAACATTTCAGACCTACTGAAATTGCAGTTCTTGAAGGTGACTCTACGAAAGCTCGAGAACTTTTAGATTGGAAACCAACACATTCATTTGAAAACATTGTCTCTGAGATGGTTAATATTGAACTTATGTGTAATGAAGATGAGTAAAAATAATAGGACATAAAAGTCGATATTTAGGCAAATGAAAAATTTATACGTTTCAGAAAACCATAAAATACCATTTGACAAGATAATTGTTGGACAATAAATGCACCAGCAAACTTGAGCTCTCTTGAACAAAAATATAAATAAAACATAAAAAAAAATATGAATAGCCCGTGGTTCCAAGAGCGGATGGGTTATGGTGGAGAATATTTACACAAAGACAGACTTTTACTAGATTTGATTTTATGACGATTGTCATAAAATAACAATTGGAACGAAGTGTTAAAACCGAAACGTTTTTTTGACATGTTCAGGTAACTGAAACAATTCTTTATTCTTTATCAGTATATTAGCAACCCAGTAATAATAATCTCTTTGAAATGTTTCATCCACGCATGACATAAGCACTTTTCCATTTTGAAAAATTGTGGCATTGTTGAACTTGTTCTCAAATTTAGCCTTTTGCCGTGTTTTGTTTGGTTCAAGATCGTCGATACAGTCTCGCAGGAATAAAAGTTGCACATCCTGTTGGTCTTTGTTATACACTATGCGAGTTATAGGCAAATCGTGTATATTGAAAGGAATTTTCATTTTTACACCCATGTTAGTTGAAGATAATGGAGGTGCGTTATACTTTGTGTGTACTCTTAAATATTCTGAAAGTATGGACCTATCGATTTTATAGTTCACACTGAAGTCTATATTTCGCATAGCAGATTTGATAAGTATGATAAAATCGGTGTCTCCTTCTCGGAGGTGAAATATATCTAAGTTTAATCTCAATTGCTCAAACAATAAATTAATACAGTGTAAAACATCACTCTCTTTTCGACATCCTGTGATTTGAAACACACCATTTTTGAATATTTTTATGTTTATTTTCTTTTCAGCCATCACTACAAGAGAGATGCAATTTAAAAAATTTCGCTGTTTTATTGGTTTTACATCATCAGACACTACTTTTTTTCTTGACGCTCTTTTTCTACTCTGTGGTTGATCAAAACTACCTTTTCTGTATGTTTTATACTTCATGTTTATAATTTCAGCTTCGTCATTCTTGCACAGAGGAATTCTTTGAAAAAAAAGTTCGAGATCCATGTCTGAAATGTTGCTTTTTACAGTAAATGTTTGTGTAGACGCTTGGATAGTGTTGAATGGAATTACATTTTTTTCATCATGTTGATCATTAATGGAAGACATTTTTTTTATTTATAAAATTTCTACACTCGAATAATCATTTTTTTAATTTAACTAAGTTAAGATTTTTCAGATAAGAATAAATGAATAGTTACAATGTATACCCGTTTTTTATTGAATGCAGTAAACATTATGAAAGAGATAGTTTGAAATATAGTACACTGGTAGATTTAGCAGTTGGAAAAAGAGGTATTTTTATAAAGCGTGGAGAAAAGGAAGTAAACACATATATTGTCACTCGGTCTGGAGAATTTGAAATTCCAAAAACGTATTCGACCGAAAAACAGTTGGAATTTCAACACAAATGGTGGGGTTATAACGATGGATTTACACAAATGCGTGAAACAATCAAGGAGTCGAGAAAAAATTGGAATACTACAAAAAAGAAAGACAAGATATATCTTTTTCATAAATATATTTCGTCTTTGAATATAGATATATCTTATAAAATTTTATTTAGTAGTCTTTTAACATTCGCGTTGTTGCTAAAAGTATTTAAACTTTCTGACATCTCTTACGATCAGTTTGAAATTAAAAAAGTTAATGAACACTTTTTTAAGAAGGATACTTATCGCAATATTAAATTTCTTTATGATTATTCAATTCCATTGTCATCTAAACAATTGGCGTCTTGTTGTACGACAACAGTAGATTAAATGAACATGATTTTTGTTAACTCAAAAGCTTTTGAGTTAACATTTAAAAAGATATTCAAAAATGAATATTGAAAGTATTATTATATTGGGGGTCTGTCTTGTGGCCATTGCCGCGGTGTCTTATTATTTTTATACACAATGTAAGACTCAGCAAACAACAATTGACTCGTTGTTAAAAAAATGTGACGAACTCGAACACCGGTTGAAACCAGTTCCTCTTCATAGCGAACTTGCAGCAGTATACCAGAGGAATCGGCAACAACAAGTGAGCTCAGCAGCAACCCAACACATAGAAGAAGCGGGCGGCACGAAGGGTCCGAAAAGTAACAAATTTAACCCTTATGAACCATGTGGTACAAGTTTGTGTGAATTACAACCAATAGTAATCCCAACAAATGAAGTAACTCTGGAGGATATTGTTGAGGAAGAGATAACAAATGTGTTACGAGATGAAACAAAAAATAAAACTAAAAATTAAAATGACAGTCTCTTATTCATTACGAAGAAAAGCATATAGTTTAGGAGCAGATGATATTGTGGTATCATGGAGACAGAATAAAAAATACGCTGTCTTTTATAATGGGAGGTGGATACATTTTGGTGATGACCGTTATGACGACTACACGACTCATCGAGATCGAGACAGACGTGACTCGTACAGAAAACGATCATCTAGTATAACAAATCGATATGGAAAAAGAACGTATAAGGACCGAAATTATGCAAACTTCTGGGCATATCATTTATTGTGGTAATAACCCTTCGGGCCGCCCGCTTCGCGGGTTGTTCAAAATTTATGATCATTTGATCATAAATTATTTTTCCATTATCCATTTTCGTAATGCATTGCACAGTTCAAACTTGTATTGCAAAAATGTTTGTTTTTATTTTATTGAGCCATTTAGGTAGACACGTTGTATCAAGTTTATGAACTTCAACAATTTTCCAGCACCAGGTTTGCAGAGACAGCGGTTCTTTTTTAGAATTTATTAAATTTATAGTCTGAAAGTATGGACCTTTTGTTCGAGCAAACAACTCAGCGCCTTCCCATTCGATGAGTGTAGTAATTGTGCAATTAACTTGATCATCACCATCTTCTTTCTTCTTGAGGCATTCATCACAAACGAACTTCTTATGTTTCTTATGAATGTTTTTAGGCGTTTGCTCGTACCTGAAATGAATCCAATCACCACACACAGGGCACTTAAAACTTACGATAAAACTTCCCATTTCTTTTTATTTTAATCTTGATTTTGTTGAATATTCAACTTTCTTATTCAGGCTCTTTCATTTTGCGATCAGACGGTTGTTGTGGTGATGACAAATCGTTTATTGTTCCAAGAAGGTTTGCACCTGTTGACTTGAATATCATTCGACTAACTACGAATAAAACAATATTCATTGTTAACATCATGAACAGGCGAATCTCGGGAGACCACTTACTTTGTCCAGTAGGGACGTAACTTTTCTCTGCCATTTCAACAAGTAGTTGATCGTACGTGCTCATTGACATAATTTGTTGTTGTGCGAAACCTTCCATGTCAAATTTCATTTTACCCAATACAACCTCACAACCCATCACAAAAATTATCATATACCTTTTCCAATTGTCAACAGATGAATCCAATGACAATTTTTTTGTGAGAAGTTCATACTTCTGCCCCATGATCTTAGGATCTGAGTACATTGTAAACTCTGGAATGTGCGCATTTGGGTGCATTCGTCGTAAAACTTCATATTTGAAATATACAGCATTTCGCTCTTTCTGTGTTTCTTCGTCATCTTCATCAGCATATCTGTACTCTCGATTTAGCTTTATCTTCTTTTTCTGCTGAAGCTCTTCAAGTGTTGGTGGTCGCGCTTCTTTATCCTCTTCTACATCTTCGCCCAAAAGAGAATTTAATTGATCTTCTATTTTTGACTCCTTTGAAACATCTTCTTCGTCTCTTAATTCTCTCCTTGTTTCATCTTCTAATAGGTCAATAGGGTCAGCGGATGGGTCGTTTTCAGAGTGGTCACTTCGTTGAACGGTACCCTTCGGACCTCCGTCTCGCGGCATGGTACCTTCGGGGGGGGATGTTGTGGTGTTTGTACCGGTAGACGGAATTGGAACATACTGTTTATTGAGAAATTCCTTTCTCACTTTGGATTTATTCTCGATCATTTCTAAATACAAAATTGGCATTCTCGAAAACTTCTTTGAAGGGAAAACCTTGTCATATGCGTCAAGTGGCACTTTTGTTATTGCGTATTCACCCATTTTGTCAATACAAATAATTTGTGTAACTTAAAAACGAATCAGAGTGTCCCATCTTGATAATGTTGCAACAGTTAATTAACATGTCAGGTGATTATATTACATTTGATATTGGTGAGAAGAATGATCAAAGAATTAAAATTGTCGGAACGTCTGATAATCCATACTTTTGCGGAAAAGACGTCTGTGAGATCTTAGAGTACAAAGATATTAAACAGGCATTATTTTTCAATGTAAAGGATAAACATAAGAAAGATTTGAAAACGTTGAGTAATGAGTTGGTTGTCTGCCAGACAACCAACTCATTAGGTTCAAACAACCTCAACAATTTGACCTACCATTCAGGTAAAGCTGTGTATATAAGTGAAGCTGGATTATACTCCTTGATCATGAAGAGTAAGGTTCCGTTTGCCGAGACATTTCAAGACCTAGTCTGTGAAACTATTCTACCGTCGATTAGGAAACATGGAGTCTACCATTTAGAAAAAGAACTTGAAAAAGAAAGACTT
>Ga0209048_10002454_pt1 | contig 18384 bp, 19 predicted proteins | sample FrelakmetCRP12CR_FD_187146 | JGI IMG/M metagenome (GOLD analysis project Ga0209048, IMG submission 187146) | Freshwater lake sediment microbial communities from the University of Notre Dame, USA, for methane emissions studies - CRP12 CR (SPAdes)... | ecosystem: Environmental > Aquatic >... | reverse complement strand
AGGTCAACGTTGAATACGTATGCGCCTTGCCAAACTGGTTGTCCATATGCACTTGCGGGCACTTGCCCTGGGGGATATTGACTCTGGTCGACCTTTGCTTCGAGAACAGGTATCACAAGCAGGCCCTGTGATTTGTCGAATAGAAATGCTCTATGATCGTTTAGGACCGGTGAGGTTGTACCTCTGTCTCCGATTGTGTAATTGGCTATTTGTATTGGATTGCTGACGTTGCTGACGTCAAAAAGCGATATTTTCACTCCTTGATACCATGCAAAATATCCTTGCTCTGAAGCCGTGGTCTCTTTCCCTATTCCTATCAGATGGTTTTCGTCATATGGGTGCAGATAATCTGAATATCCTGGAATGGTCAGATTACCTAGTTCGGTTGGCTTAGCTGGATTGCTCAAGTCAATCACAAACAACGGATCGGTCATCATGAATGTCACAAGATAGCACTTGTTTCCCATAAATCTGGCTGAATGGAAGTTTTCGCCCAAAGCTAGGTTTTCAAGTCTTCCGACAACGCTCAGATTCATGTTTAGCACGTAGACGTTGCTCCCTTGTCCTCCGACAGGCCATATCTTAGTGCTGCTATTCGGTGGCGTCGATATTATAGGGGCGTTGTTCCATGTCGAGGTAGCTACTCTGAAGTAATCTCCATATTGATCCATCGAGAACTGGTTAAGGACGTGCCCTGACACCTTGCCCACTGCTTCTGGGGTGATTGTGCTGTTTTCAACGTGTACACGATAGATTGCTGTCTGTTCGGAACCGTTATATTCGGTGTAAGTCACATATATGTCAGTCAATGACACGTAGAGTGTACTTGATCCGCCTATCATCAGAGTTTTTGAGGTAGCATCTTCTGTGGTGTTTTTTATGTTCATTGCAGCGATTGTTGTAAACGTGAAATAATCGTCAGAGGCATTAGAGTAGTAGACTTCAGAAGCAGATACTTCTCTTGCTTGTCCGTTTGTCTCGATTGTGGGAAGGTTGACTTTGTCGAGAGTGATGTTTGGAAGAACTTCAAACCTGTAGTAAGCCGGTTGACCTGCAATTAGGTAGACATAGTCACCTATCATTCTTGAACCAAGATAATCCCCGCTAGTAGTGAAGGTTTTCAGCAACTCAGGGTCTGTTCTGTTTGAAATGTCGTATATCTTCAAGTAAGTCTTGGCTTCTTCTATGTAACTCACTGTTGAATAGGTGGGCATCATTTGTGGAAGCAGAATCTGCGGTTGGACGCTAGTGTAGTTGACCCCCAAGACGGCCAACGTGTCGTTGGCCACGAAGATTCCCGAAGGTAACATGTCATAGAATGCTATGGTGGAAAGTAGCTGCGCCTCGCTGGGCGGATAGGCTCTCAGAATTGATAGGTTGGTGCCTGTGAGCAGGTAGATATACTTACCATCGTTTTTCACGATATCTGCTTCATCTACTCCGGCGACTTGAACGTTCGTGCTTGAGTAAGCTGGTTCTCCATTTATGTTTGAGGGGGCGGCTGGCGACAAGGCAGCGAATTGCGGCGCAGCACCCATGAAAACGTTGCCACCTCTCACGGAAGTGGGATATCCATATTGGGCCTTTGAGTTTGTTTTCAAGAATTCTACAAGTTCTTCGTAGGAGGAAAATGCTGACATAAATGAGTTCGTTCGTGGAAGCTGAACCTGTGGTATATAGCCAAACTGATAACACAATGAAACCAACATTATGGCTAGAAGAATAGCTGTGACACCGTAGAGTCTTGCGCGTTTCTTAATCTCTTTCTGCATTTCGATTTCACCAAGGTAATCAATTGAATTGGCTGGATTTTATACTAAGCATTGGAACATGCGGTACCAGAAACTAGAACGGTCTCATTGACCATACACGAATTGCTTCGTACCAAAATATCGCAGTGACAATTGCGCCGAATGAGAGAAGGAAAAGGTTTTCTCTCGTGAACCCATGCATTAAGACTAGGATGTATGCTACGTAAAACGTTGTGCAAAATAAGGCGTAGAAGAAGTATCTGGGAAACAGCATCTTTCCAAGCAATACAAAATGTCTCAACACTCCAATCTTGACTTCGCCTACGAGAGAATAGCTGCCTCCCACTTCCTGTTTAGTCACCAAGCCGAGTTCACGCAGTTGTTCAAGATGATGTTGCGCTACACTTGGACTACTGAAGTGCAAGATCCTTTGTACTTCCCGAACACTCATGGGACGACCGCTCTTCAGAAGAAGCCAATAGACCTTCCAATCTTTGCCTCGAAGGGCATACTCAAGTTGGGTTTCATCCTCGGCGCTCAAGGAATAGTCATCTTCTGTGAAGTAATACTAGACCTCAGATGCTTATAATTCCAGTTCTTAGATTATACGTTCTAATAAGTAGACAGGCGTCTAATTGGAAACTTTGAAACTAATTAGAAAGTTGTATTTCTCATTTTCCAGTGATGGATTATAGAAGAAAGTTCTATTTGTCACTAGAGAAAACACATGAAAAGGAACGGCGTTTATCCCGAATAATTGGTTAAGCGCATGATACTTTGCAAACGAATTTAGGAACAGGCATGCGCGCTAACACAGAAGCATCAAGAAGAGATTGTTAAAGGGCTCACCAAGCATCAGCTCACCCTATGGCACCAGACACGAAAGCCAGCAATCCTACAACAAACCACAGCAAAACAGTTTTCTTGACTTTTCTCGCGGTCTCTCTCGAATGATCCTTTGCAAGCATTAGTGAAGAAGCGATAAGCCCGAGATCAGTCACAGCCACGAACGGAATGAACCAGAGGGAAACGAGTTTCAGGAACCACGGTATTGGGCTTAACGCGACTGCTGAAAGATAGAATATCACAGCCACAAAAGCAGCCAGTCTGTCTCCATAACGCACAGCCAACGTCTTCACATTCTGTGCCTTGTCACCTTGAACATCCACGATTCCCTTCGTTATCTCTCTGCCTGTATTCGAAAGAAAAGCGATCGAAGCAAAAACCAAAACATTCAACTGAACAACACCCACGATCGCAATGCTTCCGTAAACAAAAGGTATAGCCACACAAGCACTCACAAGAAAATTACCGGGTAATCCGCTTCGTTTGCCGACCGTTGTATAGACCGCGAAGATTACCCATGCAATCACGGCTGCTAGAAGACAAAGCACGTTCGCCAAGTATGCAAACAAAAAACCTGTAACAGTGAGTATCAACGCAAAAACAAGAGCTTCTTTCGGCCTAACAGTACCGCTAGGGATCGGACGACCGGGCTCATTGACCGCGTCAATGCCTCTGTCATAGTAGTCGTTTATCGCCATAGACGCAGCCGTCAAAGCAAAGCCCGTGATAAAACCATAGAGGAGGCTCATCCAAGACCCGCTCAGTTTCTGTGAGCTCGCAAGCGCTGCCCCTATTATCACTGCAAATCCCATCATCGTACAGTTTATAGGCCGCATCAAGCCCACAAAGCCGGCTATCCTGTTCATAAACGCTCAAGCCTTGAAGGTGGTTGCCTAAGGCTTTCATTGAGGTAAGTAATAAAACTCACGTTTGTTCTCGAAAGTGTTAATACGCTTCTCCTGAATAACTGATCAAATTCGTTGGTGATGCTTTTTGAACGCCAACTATCAACCAGAAAGACTGAGAGTGATAATCCCTGTCGGGGGAAAAGCGAAGCGTCTTCTTCCCTTAACGGCCGAAACAAGCAAAGCCTGCGTCCGGCTCATGAACAGACCCATGATAGAGTTCTCACTGCTCTCGCTTGCGCGCCAAGGCATACGGAACTTCATTTTTGGAGTGAAAGGCTACACAAACTACAGAGACTTGCACGACTATTTTGAGTCTGGATACGGTTTCTCCACTAGATACGAGATAGAGCCGCGAGTTCACATAAAATATCAGCCGAATGTTGACGACTTGGGAAGTGCTGATTCCGCAAGGATAAGCATGGATTACTATGATGTGAAGGACCCGGTTTTTGCAGTGCAGGGCGACAACATCTTTGACGTTAACGTGAAAGAGCTTGTGGATTTTCATGAGAAGAAAGGAGCCACGATGACGATAGCTTTGAGAGAGGTGGACAACGTTGAAGGCTTTGGAATAGCAGACATAAACAGAGAAAAACGCATCGCAAGGTTCGTTGAAAAGCCATCGGCTAAAGAGGCCCCTTCAAACTTGGCTAATACAGGATTGTACATGGTTTCACCGGAAATACGGAAAATATTCAAAGAGAAAGGGGTTAAACAGATAATCAGGGAGAATCACCGCTTGGACTTCGGCTTTGACTTCATCCCATACCTAATCAGAACAGGAAGGCCAGTTTACGGTTACACGTTAAAGGGAAGCTGGTACGATGTGGGTACCCCAAAGCACTACTTAGAAGCCATGCATGACATGCTTCACGGTCGCTTCTCATCCTTAACCGACTTCGGCGGAAAAATAGGCGAGGAAAAGAGACTGTGGGTTCAGGGAGAGAGCTCAGAAGCGCTGAAAAGCAGAAAGGAGATCATGACAAAGATCAAAAAGGGAAGAATAAAGGTTGAGGGTGCGGTTCTTATAGGAAGACACTGTAGGATTGGCGACGGAGCCAGAATAGTGGATTCATGCATCGACAACTACACTCAAATCGGCAAGAACGCTGTAATAGAGAAGTCGGCGATCATGGACAGAGTCATAATTGGAGAAAATGCCGAGATAAAAGACAGCATTATTGGTAGGCATGTCACGGTTTTGTCAAACTCTAAGAAACCGACAAAAATCGATAGAGTTTCGGTAGTCGCAGATGATGTTACTCTGGCAGAAGGCTGCAGACTGACCGCCACCAAGATTTACCCACACCAGTATGTTAGAGGGCAGTTCGAAGATCAAACAGTCATGCAAGACTAGGAATAGTAATAAGACAGCAAGACCGCTCATGCCTTGAACCATTTGAAAATCAAGTATTCCACTCGACCTTTTTCCAAGTCAGGCACAGCAATTATGAACCTTTTCCTCACCGTTGTGGCCAATCTGCCAGTCTTAACTATTTCTGTGGCAGTTATAGTTGATTCTGCTTTTTTGACTGAAACCATGTAAGGAGCATGCTCAACGCCGGGTCCATACTTGTAAACTGCAAAGTCGCATCCAAACTTTATTCCAGGAGTAACTACCAGACCTTTCTCGCGAAAATCGCGGTAAACGGCATATTTCTCATCGAACTCTTCGTACAACCGCTTAGCCATCTGCCGAAGCTTCCTAGCACCCATCCTCTTATCAGTTGATCCTTCATGAACTGCAATGACACCTTTCTCAGTGAGGTATAGACCCTCCATCAAATCCAAGATCAGTGGAACATTAAATTCTGGGGTTTTCGGTTTTGCAATTCCAAGAGGTTTTCCATAGTAACCTTTCCTGTAGAGTTCTGAACCGTTTGATGGATTCCATACAATCAGAAAGTTTTCAATGAATTCCACTGGGATTTTCTTGGGCATCCGCTTTCTTCGCCTTTTACATGATGAGGGACAGGATCCGTGCTGCATCAGCTGCGTCTTCAGCCTTGTCCGCGGAATCTTCCAGAAGCTGTAGGACATCTCTTAATAGAATTAGGGCTGGCAGGTCAAGCTTGCCTGTGAGAGTTTTTATTTCGAGTTCACGGTAGATCTCGTCAACAGCTCGCTCAGCCGCTTCAACATCTTTGGCTTTTTCCATGACTTTTGTTGAGCCGTAACTGAGAACCATCATGGTTTCTCTGAGCCTAAGCACTACTTCAAAAGTAGCTTCTGAAAGCTTCAACAGATCCTTCTTTATGTCGTTCGGAACGTTCCAGTTGTGTTCCATAATTTCAACCATTCGGAAAGCTATGCCCTCAGAGAAGTCTGCAATTTCACTGGTCAGGTTGGTGAATCTTAGAAAGTCTTCACGGCTGAGTAGAATGGCGCCTATCTCTGCCAGTTCCTGTGAGACTAGTCTTCTGGCCTTGTCAACTTCTTCTCGGTCTGCCCTTATCTCGCTGAAAAGCTGCCTGGCTTTTTCTTTATCGTTTTTGCCGAAGCAGTCCACAATTTGAGGGATTTTTCGGGTCAGATCCTGAACCTTGCGTAGGTGTTCTTGGCAAACGTTGATGGCTCTCCGTTTTACTCGTTCTTCAGTTTCTGCTGGAAGCACCAAATATTTTCCCACCTACAAAAAAGGCTGTTTTCTCTTGGCATATGATATGCTACAGTGTTAAAAAAGGTAACTAAATTTTAGGTGCCGATTTGCTTGCCTAGTTCTTCGAAATCGATTTTTTGTCGGAAATAGTCGAGCAACAGTCGGGGTAGTTCTTCGATTTTGCTCCTAACTTGTTTCCATGAGTCACGGTCACGGATCGTTACAGTGTTGTCCCGAAGTGTATCATAGTCTATTGTTATGCCCAAGGGTATACCGACCTCGTCCGCCCGTGCGTATCGTCTGCCTATCGATCCTGCCTCGTCGTATTCAACCACTAATCCTTCATCAAGTAGTCTCTTGTACACCTCCTTTGTTCTTTCGGGCAAACCGTCCTTACTTACGAGGGGATAAATGCCGATCTGAATAGGCGCGATGTCACGAGGGAAGCTGAGCACAACTCTATCATCCTTAACGTGGTAGGCATATTCAAGCGCAACATAAAAGAGCCTGTCTAAGCCAAAACTTGGCTCGACAACATGCGGAATAAAATGTCTCCCACGCTCGACGACCTTTTCACGAGTGAAATACACATACTCAGGCAGTATCTCGTACTCTCCAATCGTGAAATGACCTCTTTCCTTGAAACAGGCTTCAACCTCTTTCGGGTCAGCCTTGGCAATCATCTCTCCGACCTTTGCAGCTTCTTTCTTGAAGACGGGGCCAAGTTTGGCCATCTGAGGCTTTACGAGAAGCTGTTCTTTCTCAATTGGTTTTTCGTATTCTCTGAAAATGTGCATATCTGCGCCTGTGGATTGCATGTGGCTTTTCAAGTCGTAATCTGCTCTGTTTGCATGCCCCGACACTTCAGTCCATCCCCATCGTTCAAGCAGAACTTCCTGATCGAAGCTTTGAAGCGAATAATGTGCCCTTTCCCATGGGAGCTTCTCAATGAAGCGCTGGTTCTCAACTGGAACACCGAGGGCAATTAATAGCCTCTTGGCCAGAGCCATGAAGACCGCTTGCCACTCAGATTTGATAACCTTCTTTTCTAGAGCTTCTTTCACTGTAAGCTCGGTGATTTCTTCCGTATTGCCGACGTTACCGATTTGTGATTTCAATCTGTTCTCGGCCAAGAGAAGCCGCAGTATTTCATTTTCAACGTCTCCTAATAGATGGCAAATTGGCTCTTCGGGGTCGAAGAAGAACTCCAAATCCGCTATTGTGAATTCTCTGAGTCTCAACAGGCCTTGCCTTGGCGAGATTTCATTTCGTAGGGCGTGACCTATTTGGATGACTCCGAAGGGAAGCTTCTCTCGCGCCATAGAGTAGAGGCGATTGAACTCTACGAAAATGCCTTGTGCAGCCTCTGGTCTACCGTAACCAACTGCGTCTGAATATGGGCCTATTGTTGTCTTGAACATCGTCAAAAACTGTTCAGGTTTGCCCAACGCACCTCCACATTCTGGACATTCTAGGCCGTGCTTGTCGATTGCCTCTTTCAGTTCCTTCAAGCTTAGCTTCTCGACTTCAGCCTCGCTCATGTTCGCAAATTCTCTTAACAGATGATCAGCACGGGACTTTTTCTCGCATTTCTGGCATTCAACCATTGGCTCTTTGAAATGGGCTACGTGACCTGAAGCCTCGAAAACTTGTGAAGGCGCGATTATGGGTGATTCTATCTCCAGAATGCCAAGTTTATACACAAAGAACTCTCTCAGCTTCCTTTCGATGTTCTGTTTTAATCTTGCGCCCAAAGAACCATAAGTTACGAACCCGCTCACGCCGCCGTATATTTCATAGGATTGCCAAAAGAAGCCTCTTCTACGGGCTAGCTCGTTGATTAGAGTCAGTTTGTCAGGATTCTTGTCTTTCTCGCTCATCTCGGCTCACATCTTTTCGTGTTAAGTGCCCAAGGGTTTAAGACTTACTGGAAATAATAGGTTGTGCTTTATAGGAGTCTTAGATTGACGGAACGTAGCTTTTTATAAGACGTGTCGAGGATAGAGATTCCTTAGGTGGCGATGCTTGAAAATCAAAGTTGCTTTGGTGGGCGTTGGAAATTGTGCTTCGGCGCTTGTCCAAGGTCTGCAGTACTACGGTAAACGCGAAAAAGAAGAGTGTTTAGGGCTTCGTAATCTGCTTCTTGGCGGTTTCCACCCAAGAGATATTCAAGTGGTTGCTGCATTTGACATTGACAGCAGAAAAGTGGGAAAAGACCTGTCTGAAGCCATTTTTGCACCTCCAAACAATGTTGGAAAGATGACTGAAACAGCACCATCTAATGTTATCGTAGGCAGGGGTCCAGTTCTAGACGGCATTGGTGAATATACAAAGAAAATTGTGCAAGTGAGTAACCAGCGAGAAGAAAACATCCTGAGAACACTAAAGGAAAATGATGCAGAAATCGTGCTCAACCTACTTCCGAGCGGAGCCGCCAAGGCCACGGAATGGTATGCTGAACAAGCATTGGCTGCAGGTTGCGCCTTCATAAATGCGACGCCAAATTTTATCGCCAGCAACGAAGCATGGGCTAGACGTTTCGAATTGGCAGAAGTGCCTCTTGCAGGCGACGATTTGATTGATCAAGTCGGCTCAACAACATTGCACAAGACGCTGCTGCAACTTCTTTCCAAAAACGGTGTCCACATTACACAAACATATCAGCTTGACGTTGGCGGCGGCACAGAATCATTAGACACACTGGAAAGAACCAAAGACCTCAAGCGCACCGTGAAAACAAAGTCTGTCGAATCGGCTTTGCCTTACAAGGCTGAAGTAGTGGCAGGCTCAACTGACTATGTGGATTTTCTGCAGAATCGTCGCGACAGTTATTTCTGGATCGCGGGAGTACACTTCTGCAACGTGCCGATGCAGATAGACCTGAAACTCTCAACCGTTGACGCACCAAACGCAGGTTCAGTATTATTCGATGTGATAAGAGCAGTTAGGATAGCAAAGGAAAGAAACCTGAAGGGACCAATATTGCCGATCTGTGCATATGCCTTCAAACACCCGCCACGGCCGATGTCACTTGAAGACGCAGAAAGGATGTTCACCGATTTCATAGCCTAAGCAGTTCTTTCTAGTTCACGGACTATTTTCTCTTTTGCTCCTGTTTGTTTCAGCTTTTCTTTCAGCAGGGTTATTGTCTTTACTGGTGTAGGATCTATTCCGCGAAGCATGGCTAAATATACGCTTGTGAAGTCGCCGACGCAGATCGTGGAGGACATCTTCGCCAGACTACTCTTTCCCTTGGTCCAGACCTCGAAGGTCCTTAATGATTTTTTGTGCATCAGGTTTTTTGTTACTTCGATTCTCTGCTTCATTTCGATTCTTTCTGTGTCGTCACGAACGAGAATTATGGAAAAACAATCAGCGAGTTTTCCAACTTCCTCCCAGCCAACGATCTCATTGTGATCGAGTTCTGGAAAATACTCCCACTTGGCTGGAACCTTACTATTTTCATTGAGCTGTGTCTTGAGGCGCTGTGCCACGGCACGGTAGATGCCAAAACCATAGATAACAGGAATAGTGCCACAAATGTCAGACGCAAGCGTCTTGGAGAAGTTGACGCCAGAAGGTTTTTCAGGCGAGTTCTCACAGCTGATCTTCTCCAGAACTTTAATGGTTTCAGACATCTCTGACTCAACGTTGGAGGCTAGACCTATTTTTTCCAAGAGTATTGGTAATGGCATGAACAGGTAGGGAAGCGTTGCTCTTGGAGCCATTCCCGAGGGAACACGCAAGTTTGGAACGTCAAGTTTTTCGGCAAACTTGCTCAATGTGCCTCCGGAGCTTATGCATACAACCATACACCTCCGCTTAACTGCATCAAGGAACGCGCTCAATGATTCTTCTGTCTCTCCCGAATAGCTCACGACAAAAACTAGAGTACTCTCGTCCGCGTAGGCTGGCAATGAATATTCCTTGCAAACTTCGATTGGAATGGTTACTCTGTTCCTCGCCCAGTCTTTCAAGAGTTCGCCGCCGATACCCGACCCTCCCATACCAGCGATGATCACGGATCGTGGTGTGCGATAATTGATGGACACTGCTTTCGCTAGTCTCGCAGCTTCTCTATAGTGTTTAGGTGCATCAACGCAGAAAGAAAGCATGTTGCTTTTGTCAATTTTCTTGATTCTTTCAAGATTATCCAGTACGCCAAGCTTGGTCAATCAACTCAGCCTCATCTATTTCCTTGCAATTCTTATAAGATGCGTTTGTCTTTTAAACAGAAGGTTATCAGCAGTCTTCAAAAGATTATTGGATGGAAAAAAGGCTTGCAGGAAAAGAAAACATCCATAGCCATACCTGCTTCTGTCGTTTCCGACACGCCCCATCTACGCGAGAAAACATCCAAGATCGGAATGATCGGGAGAGCTGCAGCCATATTTAGAGTCAACGAGATCATAATCTACCCAGATGAACCGAAGACCGATCAAACAGCAGACATGAGCCTGACTGCACTCTTACTCTCATACATGGAAACGCCTCAATACTTGCGGAAGGGACTTTTCAAGCTGCAACCAGAACTGCAGTTTGCGGGCATACTTCCACCTTTGCGAACTCCACATCACCCACTAAACCACCAAATGAAGAAGTTGAAAGTTGGAGAATATCGTGAAGGCATGGTCCTATCCAAGCGCAATGAAGACGTGTTTGTAGACATTGGTGTCGAGCAACCAGCAATAGTTCGAGACAAACACTTAACCATGGGTAAGCGGATCACGGTGAAGATTACAGGCGTTGACAGCCAAATTGAGGCTGGACTTGCAGACAAAGAGAAAATATCAGGGTATTGGGGGTACTCGATTATTGTGGTAAGGCAGCCTTTTGGGGAAATGGTTAGGCAAAGAGATTTTGATTTCACAATTGCCACTTCAAAGTATGGTCGGGCCTTCAAGGATGTGGTGGGTGTGGTGGCTGAAAAATGGAAAACCGCGCATAGGAGCCTGGTGGCTTTCGGAGCTCCAACCCATGGGCTGAACGAAATAGCTAGAGAGGAAGGGCTAGATCTGAGTACCATCGTAGATATTGTTGTGAACACTATCGCTGATCAAGGAACAGAAACTGTGCGAACCGAGGAAGCGGTTCTTGCTTCCTTGGCTATTCTGAACACTTTGTGTCTCTAAGGCTTAAATGTTTGTTTTGCTACTTTGCGGTTATGATATTTGATATTGCGATGCCCTTGACACTTCTCTTGGTTACGTTGGCAGCTATGTTTTTGAATAGGAGAACTGAAGCTAAGTTGAAGACCAATTTGGATGAACGAGAGTTAACCACAAAAGATGTCATTTTACTCGGGGCTGCAATGGCAATCGTCATTTCTATCATCGTTTTTGTTCCCCAGATGGCCATAATGGCATTGTTTTTGTTTTCTTATTCTTCGCTACTTTTCATAATCTCATACGTCTTCTCAAACCAGCGATTGTATGTGGCAATCGTGCCACCGGCGACGTTTCTTTTGTTGTATGTGTTCTTGCGTGACACGACTTTATGGTCTGGTTATTTGGTCAACGTTTATGGTCTTATCTTTGCCATCCTAATCATTCTGTATATTGGTGGCATATTCACATGGAAAACCACGCTGATCTTTGGAGGTATACTTACCATACTGGATGTTGTTTTGGTCTTGGTGACCGGCGCCATGATCACTGCTGCTAAACAGACGGTGAATCTCAAGCTTCCGGTTGTAATCCAGGTACCAATCATTCCACCGATCATTGTAGACGGTCGTTGGTCACTGATGGGCTTGGGTTTGGGGGATTTCTTCTTTGCGGGGCTCTTAGCTGTTCAAACGTGGAAGAGATTCGGCAAGAAAACGGCACTCATATCGGCTGTGGGAATGGCGGTCTCGTTTTTTGTGTTCGCAACCTTTTTACTCAATTATGGGCCAATATTCTTCCCAGGCACTTTGATGATAGTGTGCGGATGGATTCCAGTAGTTGCAGTCGGCATCATAAGAAAATCTAGAAGTTAGTGAATGGAATTTCTTCATTATTAGTAGACTGCGTTGATTAGAAGAGGTGATGAGTCGTTGCAGTGGCTTGTTCTCCTACTCCACTCACGATTTCGTTCTTGAATCCTATTTCGCGAAGTCTTTGAGCAACTATGTCCGAGTCTTTCTTGTAGGTGTTTACAAAAACTGATGGACCAGTATCCATGGAGTACCATGCGGAAACACCTTCTTCTCTCATTCTGATGACTTCCTTCACTATGCGAACGGTGTCTGGCTCCCAGAGTATCATGTGCGATTTTCCAGTCATGGTTATGGCATGCAGGCTCAACGTGTCTTCTTCAGCCAGCCTTCCTATGGTTGCAGTGTCACCGCGCCTGACTGCGGTCTTCATTTTTTCAAGCAGAAGGTCAATGCTTTTCAACCTTGCTTTGAACAGAGGTGAACTGAGTACTTCGGCATGTGCCTCGTCAGTTTTTACGTTTGATTGGATAGGCACTATTATCATTGAAAAATCGGTGTCGATGGGCGTCTTTAACTGTTCAGCGTAGGATCTACCTTCTTTGCCAGCGTACCAGATCGCGAATTTCCCTGCGAGGCTTCTTGTCGCGGAGCCAGCGCCTAGTCTTACGATCTCTGAAAGTCGGTTCATGTCGATCTTGAGGTCAAGAGCCTTGCATGCTGCTAGGCCTAATGCTGCAAAGCCAGAAGCTGAGAAGCCTAAGCCTTTGCCTGTTTTGAGGTTGTTTTCAGACATTATCTTGAATCTACCATGCAATTTAGCTGTCCTTTTTAGCTCATTGAGAACGATTTCAATTCTCTGTCTATCTGTTTCATTGGGTTCCTTCCCATTGATCATCATCTCGTTCTGTTCTAGCTCGTTCGATGCTTCGACGGTGGTTGTGGTTTTCAGGGCTTTGATGCAGACTGAGATGCTGTCATGGTACGGTATTCTCTGTTTCGGTATCCTTAGACCGTGATATTTTATCAGTCCCTGTATTGGGTGAGCTATTGCGGTGGCTTTCAACGTGATCAAACCAGTAAGGAAACTAGGTTACGAACTGGAAAATATATTGAACTCGAATCTATAAAAGAAGGGCGGTTGTTATGGTTTTAACCGAATAGTGCTCCGAGTCCTTCGAGTGCTGCTTCTTCCTTGTGTTTCTCTTCTTCTTCCTTCTTCTTTTTGTCGTCCTCTTTCGGTTTGGCTTCTGCTGCTGGAGCTGCTGCTACCGGTGCTGCTACGGGTGCTGCCATCATCGTTGGGGCAGACTTTATTGCCTCGTCAATTTTGACCTCGGCTAAAGAAGCTACTAATGCTTTGACTCTTACGGTGTCGGCGTTTATGCCTGCGGATGTGAGAACCTGTGTCAGGTTTTGCTCGTTTATCTCTTTTCCAGCCTTGTGAAGGAGCATTGCAGCGTAAATGTATTCCATACTTTTTCACCTCTCAAATCAGCTATTTTAACTTTTTTCAGTTTTCTGTTCAGGCCCAGTCTTTTCTTCTTTGATGGGCAATCGACTACTTAAACTTAGCATTTCAGTGTGTGCTTTTCTGATTAGGTCTTCTATTGTGTCCTTGGTTGGTACTGCAGCGCTTATGGAAAGCGCGTAGGCTTCTCTATGGGCGACTTGTAGAAGCGCAGTGATACTGTCGGCTGTTGGATAGGCTATGCTCAAGGATAAGGCGAAGGCTTCTGCTTGGGCGAACCCAATGTCTTGCTTTGTCTTGTCAACATCTATTCTCAGCTGGTCTTGCGTTATTATCAAGCCATTATCATACACGAAGTTCATGGCAAGCCCGCTTTCAACAGGCTTTATTCCAAGCTTTGACAAAACGCTTGCAAGCCGCTCGTCTATTGCTTCACCTTTTCTAACAACTAGTGTGTCCTTGCTTACCCAGACACTTCCTGACTCTATTCTTGTGGGCAAGCCGGCAGCGTTTAACTGGCTTATTATTGGGCCAGGAGGTTGCCCAGTGTTTCCAGAAGGCACTACTACGTCAAAGGCTGCGATGTCGCCTGATTTTGCTGTCGTTTTTACTTTGCCTCTTTCCAGAGTCAGGGCAAGATTGAACGGGTTTAAGTCTGTAAATAAATAAACGTTTGATCCTTCCATGTGTTCTTCAAGTTTTTTCAGGTCTGGTTTGTCTTTGCAGTTTTCGATGGCCATTTTCATCAGCGTGTTTTTTATGACTCTCATGAGCACTGTGCCTGCGAGGTTTTTCTTGAAAGCCTGCAGTTGCGGGGCTCTGACTTTCTGTAGGCTGGCGATTCCGACGATTTTATGTTGGTTTATCAGCTTGGTTATTTCGTCGACTTCGCCGATTTTTTCTTCTAGGACTTGCTGTGATGGCATTGGTTTCCTCTCTTATGATTTAATCTTTACAGGTGTGCCCATTGACGTTTTTATGACGGCAAACTTGATGTTTTTCATTCCTTTTTTGAGCTTTCCTTCCAAGACCCTCAGGATTGTTTGAATGTTTTCGGTTAGTTCTTCTTCTTTCATGTCTTCGGTTCCGATGCGGCACTGGATCATGGGTTGACTGCGTGTTCTCACGACTATTGTCTTGCGATGCTTATTGAGTAAGCTTGCTATGTCCGCAGACGGCGGGACAGCGATGGGCATTTTTCCTCTTGGACCCAGAATCGGACCTAGGATTCGACCTACTGACTGCATTAATGGGGCTTCAGCTATGAAGAAATCATAATCGTTAGCTAGCTTTCGCAATTCCCGTTTTTTGCCTGCCAAACCTTCGAGTTCTGCTTTTTCTACTACGTGGTCTGCATTGGCTTTTCTCGCCTTTAGTGCCAATTCTCCTGAGGCTATTACACATATTTTATTAGGCTTTGCCGGTGAATATGGAAGTTCCACGATTTCTTGGATTTTGCCCTCAGCCGACTTCATGTCAACGTCTTTGAGGTTTAGAACTAGCTCTATGGATTGGTTGAATTTTCTTTTTTCCGATTTTTCCTTTGCTTCCTTGACTGCTGCTAGTATGGTTTTCTGGTCTAAGGGCATCTTTATGGCCTCGTGCCAATGAGGGAATGTAGCGCGATTATAAAAATATTCGCTTGTGTTTAGCCTTTACTACTCCAGACAATGGAACTCGGATACAATCTAACTCCAGTCGTAACCGGCGTGGGTTCAAATCCCACACCCCGCGCCAACAAGAATCCACTAAGAGACCTGCATTTCAGAGGGATTTCACAGAAATACCATGATTTTGCCCTTTTCCTTGTTTTCTGTTGATTCTTGATGTCCGTTCATTCGCATTCTTGATTTAAGCCTGTCCGAATATGAAAATATTATAAAATCATGACGTATTTCAAGCTTGTTAGCATCAAAGAACCGTATGATAACGTTGTGCTTCGTCAACACTATCATGAGTCTAGTTTTCGATTGGAGTATGTGAGAGTAGAGAGGTTTAAAGGAGAACAAAGGAATTGCGCTTGGTGCACTCAACACAAGTGTTTGAATACTACGTGGCTAATGGTTAACGAGCAGATTTATCGTTTTCCATAATGCCCCAGATGTTCCCTTCAGGATCCTTGAAGTAGGCCATCCACCCCACTCCTGGAACAGCCGTCTTTGGTCTGATAATTGACCCGCCGTTGCTTTCAACTTTCTTCACGTACTCGTTGACTGAAGGAACATCAATTGTGTTTACTGTTGAAGGTTCAGCTTCAGTTCTTTTTGCCAATCCACCGTCAATGCCAGGTTCTTTTTCTTTCCCAGTCGTTATTAACCAGTAGTCAATAGGTCCTTTCCACTTTTCGATTTTCCAACCGAATACTTTCTCGTAGAACTTGATAGCTCTTTCAGGTTTTTTCGCATCTATCTCGAAATGAACAACTCTTGGCAATTCTATCACCTTGTTAGACAAGTTTACACTTATGTATTATCTAGTCTTTGTTGAATAAGTCTTCGTGTTTGCCTTCGTCGATTTCTTTCTGTATCTCGCGTGGATCTTTGCCTTCAGCCGTGATCCCCATGCTAACGCATGTCCCAAGGATTTCTTTAGTCGCATTCTTGAGGGTTCTTGACAGTAGTTCTGGACGCTTCATCTTGGCTATACGAACTACTTGCTCAAGCGTAAGATTCCCGACTTTCGCGCTATGCGGAGTCGCCGAACCCTTCTCAATCTTCAACTCACTAACTATCAAAGCCGAAGTAGTGGGCGTTCCAATAGTAACCTCAAAACCCTTAGTGTCAGGGTCAACGATCACCTTAACTGGAACCTTCATCCCAGCATAATCCTTCGTAAGCTCGTTTATCTTGTTCACAATCATCATTACGTTAACGCCTAATGGACCCAATGCCGGTCCCAGAGGTGGTCCCGCATTCGCCTGTCCACCGGCGACGAGCAACTCAACAACTTTCTTGTCAGCCATCTACGTTTCACCGCTTTCTCCTCTGTCTTTCTCCACTATTTTCACATAGTCCGAATTAACTGTTATCGGCAACGTGAAGCTTGCTTCCAATAGCTCTAACGTCACTTCGGCCTTGGCCTTGTCGATGCGCGTTATCTTTGCGCGCATTCCTTTGAAGGGTCCTCCTGTTACTTCAACAATGTCTTCTTCGCTTAACTCGTCAATTATCGGTTTCCTTACGATGTACCTTTCAATCTCGGAGAAGCCCACGACGCCTGGGATTCTTGAGCGGACGTGCCTGACACCTGCGATGGCTTGTTCCACGAAGTGGGGTCCGTCAGCCTCTATGAAAACATACCCCTTCAGAGTCTCAGGAGCCAGAATGGCTCTTATAGGCACTTTTTCCATATCCACTTTTGCAGCTATGAGTCTAGCTACGTTTCTCTCTTGGCCTGTCGTTGTTTTTATGGCGAAAATCTTCGTTGAGGAAGCTTCATTCTTCTCCATTAACGTTTTCTTCCTTCTAGCCTGTCGCGGAATAGCCAGGTTGTAAGACTGAAGACAGCAGTTTGATGACAAATCCAATTAGTCCAATTGCGCTTATGCCTATGAGGCAGATCCTTATTGACAGCCAAAGCTCATCTCTTCCAGGTTTCACTGTCAATCTCAAGGTTTTTGCACATTGAGCTAGGAACGATCTTAAACCCATAGTTCATCGCACACTCAACATTTCAGATCGAATATAAACGTTGCTGTAACGAAGCTCTGAAGAATAGAGCAGACCATTTCTATTAACTTTTCCCTTTTTTCACAGACTAGGCTTTCTGGAATGGCAAGCCGATTTCGTCAAGCATTCCAACAATGCGCGGTTTGTCTTCACCCTTAATCCCCTTCCAATCCAGAACAGCATGATCAACTCTCTCCAGAGTCCGCTCCACACATTGATTAAGCATTTCCGTATCCAAGTTTGAAATAGCATATTTTGGAATTATGTGTCCAAATGCCAGTTTGCTTTCCAAAGCTAGCTTGGTAAACTTGGCATTATAATGGGGTCCGCCTATGCCCAATACGGCTTTGGCTGGATGATCTCCAAAACTTGAACAGGCGTTTATCGTTGCTCTGGCAACGACGTCGGCTGCCCTCAAATTAGCCCATTGCTCAGGTGAACTGCCCAACTCAGCGAACATTGTGGGCACGTCTAAGGATGGTCCGTGGTGAGTGCCTTCATACGAAACCTCATAGTCAAGCTGCAACTCTAGTTTGAGCTGCTCCATAACCGTTAATGCGCTACGCATGGCGTTTGCCGGTGAAAACGAAACCTTTCTCGGAAGTCCGCCCAGTTCTGCTTCGTTCAGGTTTCCTGGTGTGTGAACAGACAGTGTTGGTGTTCCGCTTTCGCTGCTGTGTCTGGAGATGAAGATTACGAGTTCAATGTTCCTGAAAGAATCAGATAGGCTTTGTGCGTAGATGGATTCTTCTTTTAGGGTTATGAGTTTGACTTCTTTATTGTTGATGGTTGACTTGTGGATGGGGGTTTCTTGGAGTTTTTCGGAGGTTTTTTCGAATTGGCAGTGGTTTAGGATTTGGTTTTTGATGTTTAGACTTGCGATGTCTTTGTTTGATGAGACGATTAGGATGATTGTCTTTCCCCCCATGGGTTTTGGAGTGAACGGTAAAATACGTTGCGTTAGCCTAATTAGATTTGCATTAGGTTGTTGACGTAATTTGCCGACATGACACATAGCTCATTGGCACATGAGCTGGAATGAGACCTCAACGGATTCAAACCAACAGTCCCCTAAGAAGGAATTGAAAGTGTCGCTCAAGAAATCGCAAAAACTGTCAGAACACGGACTAGTTAGGGGAGCCAATGTTTTGGCGTTTCAGTCTTACTGGGATTTTGCTCTTTTTTCTTCTCAAGTACAAGCTTCTTGGCAATCTCGTAAGCCGT
>Ga0209048_10002453_pt1 | contig 18386 bp, 26 predicted proteins | sample FrelakmetCRP12CR_FD_187146 | JGI IMG/M metagenome (GOLD analysis project Ga0209048, IMG submission 187146) | Freshwater lake sediment microbial communities from the University of Notre Dame, USA, for methane emissions studies - CRP12 CR (SPAdes)... | ecosystem: Environmental > Aquatic >... | reverse complement strand
GGCCAACCAACCGCACGGAGGCGGGAGGCAGCGCTGCCATGACTCTGCCAGAGTCCATGTTGACCGGCAAGGCAAGCTCCGCGAAGGCTGCGGTCGGCGACAAGCCTGTCTTCGCATACATCGCGAGTCTGCCGCAGCCTCAGCGCGGCATCGCGGAACGCGTCGATGCTCTCGCAGCCAGGACACTTCCCAGCCTGCAGCGCTGCGTGAAATGGGGCATGTCGTACTATGGCGTCGGCGACGGCTGGTGTTTTTCTTGCGGCGGCTTCACCGATCACGTCAAGCTGATGTTCGTGAACGGTGCGGCGCTCAAGCCGGTACCTCCAGTGACGCCGGTCGCAATGGGCAAATCTACTCGGGGCGTGGAGCTCAAATCAGTGAAGGACCTCGACGAGAGCCAGGTCGCGGCATGGATGATTCAAGGAGCGGCCGTGCCCGGTGTCGGGGGAAAGAGGCGGTAGGCCCGAAGATGGACGTCGCGCGTTGGTGTTGGACGGCGGCCTAACACGCGCGGGCAGCGGACTCGTTCCTCGCCTTCGGCTCGTCACTCGCTGATGCGCTGCCCGTTAGGCCTCAGAAAGCTATCGCTTGGAGGTGCTAACGTTTGAGCCTCAAGGGAGCGAAAATGAGCCGTCAGATCGTAGCCACTTCAAACGCCGCCAAGCCCCCTGCGACGTACAGCCAGGCTGTGAAGGCCGCGGGGCTCGTGTTCGTCTCCGGCACCGCCCCGCACGATCCTGCAACCGGCACGATCAAGGGCACGACGATCCAGGAACAGACTCGGCAGTGCCTGACCAATATCGCGGCAATTCTTGAAGCCGCCGGAAGTTCGCTGGCCAAGATCGCCAGTGCAACTGTCGTGCTGGCTGACGAGGATGACTTCGCAGGAATGAACGAGGAGTGGCTAAGATGGTTTCCGTCAGACCCGCCGGCACGACAGGGGGCAAAGCTTCCTGCGCGCATCCCAGGGTTGAAGGTGTCTATCGCGGTAATTGCTGAGGCCTAACACGCGCATGCAGCGGACTCGCTCGTCGCCTTCGGCTCCTCACTCGCCGCTGACGCGCCGCCCGTTAGGCGGCCATTGCTGAAGTGAGAGGGTACGGATGGCTAGAGCTCTACTTCTACTAGTCTTGTTCGCAGGGCCGATCGGCGCAGGGGCGGAGGATTTAGCCTCGCCACCTGTCTTTCTTGCAATCTCGGTTCCGAACCTCGAGACGTCACTAAAGTGGTACACGGAGGCTTTCAACCTCACTCCGGTGCGACTGCCTGGCACGCCGAAGGCGAAGGTGGCACTCCTCAAGGGTCAAGGGTTGCTTGTTGAGGTCGTCGAGGACACAGAGGCCGTTGACCTCGCAACTCTTCTCCCCGGTGTGCAGGAGCGTCACCTCGTGCACGGTCTCTTCAAGCTCGGCTTCTTCGTGCGCGATCTGAATGCCACGGTCAACCGCCTGAAGAAGAAGGGCGTACGGTTTAAAGGGTCTGTGTTCACAGATAAGGTAGCCAACGCGAAGTCGATCCTTGTTCTGGACAACAACGACAACATGATCCAATTGTTCGAGCATCTTCAGTGACCGTAAGGGCGCAGTGGCGCTGAACTCGTGTCCGCGCGTGAATGTCATGCCGCCTAACACGCGCGTGCAGCGGGCTCGCTCGTCGGCGTCGCCTCCTCGCTCGCCGCTGACGCGCTGCCCGTTAGGCGTGCCCTCAACCGTTCTATGGGAGCGAACGCGATGGACAGAGGCCCGGACATGAGCGTACTGCACACCAACCCGCGCCGATTCGCGCGGATCGCTGGAGTCTTCTACCTGCTGGTGTTCGTCTTCGGGATTGCCGCGCTTATCACTTCGGGCGACACGCGCTTCGTCGCCAACCTCATCGCAGCCGCTGTCTATTACGTGGTCACGGTGATGCTCTACCACCTCTACAAGCCGGTGCGCCGGACAGGATCGCTCGTGACGGCGCTGTTCAGCTTCGCCGCGCTCACCATCGGAGTGCTCAGCGATTTTGGTGTCGTGCGGTTCCCCGTCAACACGCTCGTGCTGTTTGGCGTGTACTGCATCGGCCTGGGCTGGCTGACCCTGAAGGCCACCTTCCTGCCCAGGGCGATCGGTGTGCTGCTGATCGTCGCGGGACTAGGCTGGCTCACATACGTCCACCCGCCACTCGCGAAACGGCTCGGCGCGTTGGCGATGGCACCGGGGATGGTCGGCGAAGGGGCGCTCACGTTCTGGCTGTTGGCCGCAGGCGTCGATCCCGAGCGGTGGCGTGCTCAGTCGACTCAAGACAAGGCGTGACGGAATGACGGCGGCGAAGCCGAACAGGGGCCGGGCCATCTCCCCAGGGACGTATTAAGGGGTATTGACGTCTTAACGTCAAAACGCTAGAGTCGACCCATGAGTAGTGCCAAGCGAGCCACCGTGTACTTCGAGCCGGAGATTCATCGTGCTTTGCGGCTCAAGGCCGCGACCTCGGATAAGTCGATCTCAGACATGGTCAACGATGCCGTGAAGCTGACCTTGGCCGAGGATGCCGAGGACCTGGAGGCGTTCGAGAAGCGCAAGCGGGAGCCGAATCTCGACTTTGGGCAGTTCGTAAAGGCTCTCAAACGGCGTGGCAGGCTATAGGGTTCTGATCAAGCCGTCCGCGGCCAAGGAGATCGAGGCCGTTGACCAGAAGAAGGACAGGCAACGCATCGTTGCGAGTATTCTCGCGCTCGCGGACGATCCGCGGCCAGTCGGGAGCGAGAAGCTTACGGGGGAGCGCAACCGTTACCGCGTCCGTGTGGGGCGGTACCGAGTTCTGTACTCCATCGCCGACGACGAACTGCTCGTTCTCGTCGTGCAAGTTGCGCACCGCAAGGACGTCCACCGATAAGCCGCCTAACACGCGCATGCAGCGGACTCGCTCATCGCCTTCGACTCGTCGCTCGCCGCTGACCCGCCGCCCGTTAGGCGGCGCCACGAAACCTAGTGCCCCTTTTCACGAGCGCGCGGAGACCTGTTTCCTCTCACGCGGAAAGAGCAGATGAAGAAGAGCGCGAATTCTCGGTTTGCCATCAAGAGCTGGGATGAAAAGCCCTATAGCGAGGGTGCGGACCAGCCAAGACTCACTCGGGCTACCGTGACCAAGACCTACACTGGCGATATCGAGGGGGAGGGGCAGGTCGAGTACTTAATGATGTATCGCGGCGACGGCTCGGCTACCTTCGTAGGCCTTGAGCGGGTCGTTGGGCGAATCGACGGCAAGACCGGCAGCTTTGTGCTCCAACGCACTGGCATATTCGAAAGCGGTCAGGCGAAGGAGTCCTATTCCGTTATCCCCGGCTCCGCGACGGGAGACCTGCAGGGCCTCCTGGGCGATGGCAGCTCCGCCGTCGGGCACGGCATGGAGCATCCTTTCACCCTGAGCTATGAGTTGGCCTAGCGCCTGCCTTACGCTGCCGCCTAGCACGCGCATGCAGCGGACTCGCGCGTCGGCTTCGCCTCCTCGCTCGCCGCTGACGCGCCACCCGTCAGGCGGACCGAAGCGCTATCTAATTTCACGAAGCCCCGGCCAGCATGTGAGCCAGGCCGGCCGGGGCGAGCAGCGCGCCGAGGTCAGCCGTGAGGGCCGATTGCCCACTCGCTGATGCTGTGCCGCGAGGCATCGAGGTCGAGACCAATGAGCCAGGCGGCCGACCGCGAGATCGACGAGTTCATGACCGTCCCACGCTCGCGCCCAGGGCGACGAGAAGCTCGTCCAGTTGCTCGAATGTCTCGTTCATCATATCCGCCGCCCCGGTGCCGGCAGCGTCGAGAGCTTCCTTCGAGGGATAGAGCTCGTGCATGACGAGCAGCGTTTTGTCGCCTTTTTCCTCGAAGGTCACCGTGGTGACGGGCCCGCTGTCACCACCTTCGTCATTGGTCCAGACGAGGCGCGAGTGCGGTGTCACTTCGACGTACTTGCCGAAGAACGCCATTGAGTTCGCGGCGTCCTTGCCGAACACGACGCGGTACCCGCCCCCCACGCGAACATCCATTTCCACCGAAAGCAGGGACGCGCCCATCGACTTCGGCGCCCACCACCGCTTGAACAGCTCGGGCTTGGTCCACGCCTCGAACACGATGCGCGCCGGACCGTTGAAAGTTCGCGTGACGGCGAGTTCACGCTCGGACTTCCGTTCCACGGTCGTGCGGTTCTTCATCGGTATGGCCTCACTCTCTCTTCTTGCGTCCATCGACCTTCTCCTTCCGTTTCAATTCCTCGACAACCTTGTCCAACTCGTCGAAGCGTGCGTCCCAGAGCTGGCGGTACCTCTCGAGCCATGCCGTCTCTTCCTCCAGTCGGCGCGGGCCGAGCTTGCAGGTCCGCACGCGCCCGAGCTTCTCCGTGGTGACGAGCCCGGACTGCTCCAGGACGCCGACGTGCTTCTTGATGCCCGTGAGGGTCATGTGGAACTTCTCTGCAAGGTCCGTGATCGAAGCGTCGGAACGTCCCAGCTGCTCCAGAACGCCGCGTCGGGTGGCATCCGAGAGCGCGGCGAACGAGGCATCGAGGTGGGCCCGCGAATACTGAACCATACGGTACAGTATTTAACACACGGACTGGCGGCATGCAAGGGGGAACCCAACCGCGGGCTGCATTTTCGACGGCGGTCGTCCCCGAGGGCGCGCTTCTCTTCTCGGGAACAATCGAGGCAGCAGTTCGGCGCACGCAACCCTAGATCCATCAAGAGGATGGGAACCGGTGAGTTGATCGGGGTGTCTTAAACCTGCCTGTTGGCCGAGAGTCCTGGTAGGCCGGAGATGGCCTACGTGCCCGAGCGCGGCGATATCGTTTGGATCAGCTTGAACCCGCAGGCGGGCCACGAGCAGGCTGGACGCAGACCTGCCATTGTCGTCTCGCCCAAGTCGTACAACGGGAAGGTTCGTCTTGGCCTGTTCTGTCCGATCACGAGTCAAATCAAAGGCTACCCATTTGAAGTGGCGGTCCCGCACGGTCTGCCGGTTGGTGGGGTAGTCCTGGCTGATCAGGTGAGGAGTCTGGATTGGCGCGCCCGAAAGGCTGAATTCTCAGGCCGGCTCTCTGCTGAGGCGAGAGATGAAGTCCTTGGCAAACTCGGAGCCCTGTTGGAACCCTGATGCGAGGGCCGCCTAACACGCGCATGCAGCGGACTCGCTCGTGGCCTTCGCCTCTTCGTGCCACCCGTTAGGCGGCCCTAGACATCTGGTCGACGGCGGAAGATTTCGCAAAGGAGGCACCTGTGCTCGAAGCCTTGTCCACAGTCCATAACCGGACCCTGATGTTGATCTTCCTGGCGGTTTGCGGCGCCGCGGGCATTGCGGCTGGTATTGTGGGAATCAGCGACAATCCTCCCGGCATTTTCCTGGCGCTTCTGGCAGCTGCTTCCTTTGTGCTGGCCTTCGTCCACCCGTGGCGAACCGCCAGGCAGTTCAGGCTCTTCCTGTATGCGTCGGCGCTCGGGTTCGTAATCTTCGCCATTCTGCACAACGTGTGTGAGGCTCTTGCTGGCAAGCTGGCAGCCGCAGGGGTCCTCCAGGTCGTGCTGGGGGGCATCAGCGTTACCGCTTTTCTTCTCGCCATTCTGGTCTGCCCGCCGGCAATCGTGGTTGGCGCGGTCGGCTCGATTGTCATGTTCATCAGACACCGTCGCAGGACAAAGCGAGGCGATCGTGGGGCCCCCTAACACGCGCTGCAGGGACTCGCTCGTCGGCTGACGCGCCGCCCGTCAGGCGTCATTCGGCACGACATGGGCAGCTGGGAATTTGTTCTCCGATATGACGACCATGCGGCATCATGGCTTACCGAGAAGGTTTACGAGACTCCTCCCGTGACTGGACCGAGTCGCCTTCCCACCACGGCTGGTCCCGAGGACGTTGCGCGCTGCATCACCGCGCTGTGCCATCCCGCCATCTACTGGATGACCGGCAACACCCTCGATGTCGATGGCGGCGAGAACGTCGTAGGATGACTGTATGACGGAAAACGGACTGCCCTGCCTGGACATGCTGGAGGCCACACCTGGAATTCTCCGCGCCCTGATGACGGAGCTGACCGAAGCGGACGCCCGCTGGAAGCCGGCGCCAGAACGCTTCTCCGTCGCCGAGGTTCTGGCCCACCTGGCGCACTCCGAAGGCCACTGCTACCGCATGCGCCTCGACCGTTTCATGGCGGAGACCCGTCCCGAGTTCGAGCCCGACGACGCCCAGATGTATCTCGACCTCTATCGCGATGCCGACCCCGAGGAGGCCTTCGATCGCTTCGAGGAGCAGCGCAAGAACAACATCGCGTTCCTCCGCAACCTCCCGGCCGGTGCGGGCGATCGACTCGCCCTGCATAAGGAGTATGGCGAGATCGCCATGTCGCAGATGTTGAATGAATGGGTGCTCCACGACCTCGGCCACACCCGCCAGATTGCCGAACTGGCCCGCGCCCGCAAGTACCAGGCCGGCGCCGGCCCGATGGCCGCCTCCTACAACCTGAAGCCCTGATGGACCGATGAAACCGATCCTCTTTACTTTCGCCTTCGCGGCCACCCTGGCCGCCCGGAATTTCATCGAGAAGACAGCTGGCAGTCCCCGGACCGGACCATCCCGCCCCCGGAGGTCTTGATGTCCGTCTTCCGTCACTCCCGAGAGCTTTCAGCCCTTCCTGGAGCTGTGTTCGCGGCCATCGAAGATCCTGTACGCTTTGCTCGCTGGTGGGGCCCGGATGGGTTCACGAACACATTTCACACCTTCGATTTTCGGCAGGGTGGTGCCTGGCTATTCACAATGCACGGTCCGGACGGAACCGACTATCCAAACCAATCGGAGTTCTTGGAAATTGTTCCTGTCGTGCTGGTTCGGATCAAGCACATCAATCTGCCTCATTTCGAGCTTTCGATTTCTCTCGAATCCAGTGCGAAGGGAACCCTTGTTTCGTGGGTCGGAGTGTTTGAAGACGACGCTTTCGCTGAGAACGCACGTCAGTTCCTTGAGACGGCGAACGAGCAGAACCTCGATCGACTGGCGCGTGATGTGGATACGCGCACGCGGGAAGGCGCCTGACGCGCTTTCAATGGCGACAACGCTCAACCAGGGTGCGCTCAGGGAGCTCCGAAGAGCACCCTGGCGCGCGCGAAGAGCCGAATTTGCAGGCCGGCTCTCTGCCGACGCGAGAGATGAAGTCCTGGGCAAGCTCGGAGCCCTGTTGGAGCCGTGATGCAAGGGTCGCCTGGCACGCGCGTGCAGCGGACTCGCCGCCCGTCAGACCGCAGAAACAACATTCCTCTTCCCACCACCACGCATGGGAGGTCACATGAAACGAGTCACTGGCATCGGCGGCATCTTCTTCAAGGCCAAAGACGCTCCATCACTGCAGGCCTGGTACAAGCGGCACCTGGGAATCGATGTCCAGGTCTGGGGCGGAGCTGCCTTCAATTGGACGGACGCCGGGGGTAAACCGGTTGCCGGAACAACTGCCTGGTCAATCGATCCGCAAGACAGTGATCACTTTGCTCCGAGCTCTGCTCCCTTCATGGTCAACTACCGAGTGGACGACCTCCATGCGCTGGTCAGGGCCTTGAAGGAAGAAGGCTGCAATGTGCTCGAGAAGATTGACGAATCCGAGTATGGGAAGTTTGCCTGGGCCATTGATCCAGAGGGAAACAAGGTCGAGCTATGGCAGCCGCCTCAAGGCCAATGAGCAGGCTCGTTGGCCACGGCGGCGAACTGCGGCCTGACACGCGCGGGCAGCGGGCTCGCTCATCGGTTTCGCCTCCTGCTCGCCCCCGACGCGCCGCCCGCTCGGCGGAAGGGCCTTTCGCCTGATAGCGTTTTACCCACAGGAGATACGTATGCGCAACAAACGTCCCTGCAACGGCCCCCTGGGAGTTCTCGTCGCGGCGACCCTCGTGTTTGCAAGTCCGGGGTCGGCGGAGGCCTGCACCCGAGCGCTCTACGTCGCCAACGATGGCACCGTCATCGTCGGCCGCTCCATGGACTGGGGCGAGGACATGATGTCCAACATGTGGGTGCTGCCGCGGGGAATGAAGCGCGACGGAAGAGGTGGCAAGAACACGATCTCGTGGGAATCGAAGTACGGCAGCCTGATCGTCTCCGCCTACGACATTGGCACCGCCGACGGAATGAACGAGAAAGGGCTCGTCGTCAATGAGCTCGCCCTGGTCGAATCGAACTACGGCAAGCCGCCGGAAGGGGCCAAGGTGATCTCGCTGAGCACGTGGCCGCAATACGTGCTGGACAACTTCGCCACCGTCGCCGAAGCGGTCGCCGACCTCCGCAAGGAAACCTTCCGCGTGCAGACCGTGGTACTCGGTACGGGCCGGCCTGCCAACATGCACCTGGTGATATCGGATGCGACTGGCGACTCGGCTGTGCTCGAGTACATCGATGGCAAGCTCGTCATCCATCACGGCAAGCAGTACCGGGTCGTGACCAATTCCCCCACCTATGACAAGCAGCTGGCAATCATGGAGTACTGGAAGGACGCCGGCGGCACTTCAAAGTCCCTGCCCGGCACCTCGCGCGCGGCCGACCGCTTCGTGCGTACCACTTTCCTGTTAGACGTGCTCCCGGGTGAAGTGTCCCCGACGTACATCAGCGGTACGCCACAGCAAAGCTTCAAGTTTCAAGCCCCGATGGCGGTACTGTCGTTGATGCGAAGCGTCGGCACCCCGCTGGGTTTTGCCAACGAGGAGCAGCCCTGGGTCTCGTCAACCATCTGGCGGACCGTGAGCGACAGCACCAACCGTGTGGTGATTTTCGACTCGGCCCTGACGCCGGCGACGTTCTGGGTGAAGCTCGATGAGCTGGACCTGAAACCGGGCGCACCGGTCAAGAAACTGCAACTGGCGGGCGGCAAGACGTATAGCGGAAATGCCTTGAGCCAGTTTGTGGACGCCAAGTTGTTCACCTTCCAAGACCTCACCGATGTAGCTCCGGCGAAGTGATGCGACCTGTCGGCGAACTCGGTTGATTGGGATGACGGCAATTGTGAGAAGAACTGTTATCGGGTCCCATTTTGGGAGGCCGAGGGGGTCTTCTTTGACGAACCGCTCGTCGTGTCGCCCGATCGAAGACATTCCGTTGCTGAATTTCGCTACCTGGCCCTTGGTCAGGCAGACTCGGGGCGGCGACTTTTCATTAGCTTCACCGTTCGGGGTTCACTCATTCGAATCATCTCGGCACGGGACATGAGCCGGAAGGAAGAGCAAATCTATGAGCAAGGCAAAGCGTAAGCCGCTCCCGAAGTTCGAATCTGAAGAGCAAGAGCGGAAGTTCTGGGCGGAGCACGACTCGGCCGACTTCGTCGATTGGTCTTCTGCTCAGCGCCGGTCGTTCCCTGCCCTGCGCCCGACTCTACGTACGATCTCGCTGAGGCTGCCCGAGTCGATGATTGGCCACCTCAAGGTACTGGCGAACAAGCGCGATATCCCGTATCAGTCGCTGCTCAAGCAGTTCCTCGCTGAACGGCTCGAGCGCGAGTTGTCACGCGGCGCCTGACACGCGCATGCAGCGGACTCGCTCGTCGGCTTCGCCTCCTCACTCGCCGCGGACGCGCCACCCGTTAGGCGGACGCTAGTAGGTGCTCGTCATGGGCCGGTCCAAGGCGCTGCGGCTTGGTCTTCTGGTCGGCGGTGTGGTTTCGATCGCGGCAGCGGTATCCACTTTGAGCATCGGTTTCTTGGCGATTGCCGTGATTTGTCTCCTTCCTCTTGCTACATCGCTAGGACAAGCCGGTCGGCTGGCCGGTTCACTCCAAGACTTCGAAAGACGCTTTGTGAACGTAGTCGTCTGGGGAGCGTCGCTTCAAGGCACAGTGGGCGCCCCTCTTCGTGTCGAGACGGTCAGGGCCGCAGGCGCTGGCCTCCTGATCTATCTCACGAGCTCGAGAGCATCTCGTAGTCTACTCAAGGTTGCACAGCCGAGATCATGGCGGTTGGAGAATGGGCGTCTCATTATCGACGAGGCTGCCTACGTCCAGTGGGCCGGGCGGCGGCTCGCACGAGCGGAGGGATATTCTGCGGTGTCCATCAGCTCGGTGTCATCGGGCGCCGCCTAACACGCGCATGCAGCGGACTCGCTCATCGCCTTCGGCTCTGCGCTCGCCGCTGGCGCGCCGTCATCGGACACCTCATCGATTCGGCGTCTCACGATCATCAGCGCTTCGTGCGCGCCCAGGCTACGGACGAGCTTGTGTTTCCGGGATACGAGCAGGAGGCATGGGTGGCAGCACAGCGTTATGCGGCCGCGCCGTGGTTGGATCTCGTCGGGCTCTGGCGCCTCTTCAACCTTCATCTGGCGCGAGTTGTCGAGGCCGTGCCGGCTTCCGTTCGGCGGCCGTTGCGAACGCGTCACACCCTTCATGAAATCGCGTGGCAGACTGTTCCGCAGGACCAGCCCACGACGCTCGAGTACTTCATGCGCAATGACGTCAGGCATCTCGAGCACCACAACTTCGAGCTGGACTAGTATCGGGATCTCGAGGGATATCCATGCGCAACTCTCGCACGCCGCTACCTGCCGTCTTCGCCGTGCTCGCGCTCGTCGCGTCGCCCTCTCTCGCGAAGCCGCCGGCGCCGACGCCGGCCGAGATGGACGCGGACCTGATCGAGGTCACGATTCCGCAGCTTCAGCGCCTCTACGCGCAGCACAAGTACACCGTCACCGACGTCGTGCGCTGGCACCTCGATCGGATTCGGCGCTACGACGGCATTTATCGGGCGGTGGAGACGGTGCTGGAGTCGGAGGCGCTCGCCGACGCGGCGCGTGAAGATGCCGAGGGTAAGGGGAACGGGTCCGCGCGCGGCCCGCTCTGGGGCGTGCCGGTCGTCATCAAGGCGAATACCAGCATCGCGGGCACCGTCACGACGGACGGCTGGGAGGGCTACACGATGCGAGGGCACGAGCTCGTCGCGCCGCGCGACGCGACCGTCGTCGCCAGGCTCCGTGCGGCCGGGGCCATCCTGATCGGCCACACGAACATGCCGGACTTCGCCAACTCCGATACCAACCGCAGCAGCTCGTTCGGCCGCACCGGCAACGCCTATGACGTCCGTTTCTCGCCCGGCGGCTCGTCGGGGGGCACCGTGACGGCCGTCACGGCGAACATGGCGGTGCTCGGCAACGGCACCGACACGGGGAACTCGATCCGCATGCCGTCCGCGACGAGCGCCGTGATCGGCGTCTTCCCGACCCGCGGTCTCGTGAGCATCGCCGGCATCGCGCCGCTCGACTGGTTGCTCGACAATACCGGGCCGATCGCGCGCAACGTGACGGATGCGGCGATCGCGCTCTCCGTGATGGCCGGAGAGGACCCGCTCGATCCGGCCACGATCCACTCGGCGGCAAAGGCGCAGCCCGGCCCCTACACGCAGTACCTGAAGCCTGACGCCCTCAAGGGCAAGCGCTTCGGCGTGCCGTCTTTCATCCTGAAGGGGGCCGGGATCCCGTTTCACGGCACACCGGCCGCCGTGTCGGACCTCGACGCCGCAAAGCAGGCCGCGGAGCAGGCGATTGCGCTCCAACCCGGGACGCTCGCCGCTTTCATGAAGGCCGTCGAGGAACTGCGCGCGGCCGGCGCCACGGTGGTCTTCGACGATTCCATTCTCCCGGAGAGCTTCGCCCGGATCGCGAGTCGCATCAGCACCTATGCGTACGTGCGGGAGGGGACCGATCGGTTCCTCAACGATTTCGGTCCGCCGCAGTACCACTCCTCGGCCGAGTACAGCAAGGTCGTCGGCGCGCCGCTCGGGGCCCCGGTCATCGGGGAGGAACCGCCCAACGCCCGCATCGGCGGTGTCACGGTCTATCAGCGCAACGTCGAGAACGACCCTGAGGCCGAGGCCAACTATTTCGCTCCGCGCCGCCGCGCGCTCGAGGTCTATCAGGCGACCCTGGACCGGCTGCATCTGGACGGCTACGTCTACCCGGCGACGCAGATGCCGCCGCCCGACGAGACGATGCCGCAGGACGGGCGTGTGAGCGAGGGGCCGCACTCGGCGACCAGCTGGGTCAACATGCTCGGCGTTCCCGCGGTCGTCGTCGTGGGCGGCTTCTACGACGGGGGACTTCCGTTCGGGCTCGAGTTCTCGGCGCGGCCGTGGAAGGACGGCGACCTGCTCGGGTACGCGTATGCCTGGGAACAGGCGACGCACCACCGCCGTCCGCCGGTGCTGGTCGAGAAGGGGCTGCTGCCCGCGGCGCCCTAGCTTCGAGCGCCAGGCCGCCCTAACGCGCGCATGCTGCAGACTTGCTCTCCGCAACTTTAAGGAGGATTGGAATTCCCATGAAAAGAAGCTCGATCGGTCTGCTCGCCGCGGTGGTAGCGGGATTCGGCGCGGGCTCGATTGCCGGCGCTCAGCAGCCCGACATGCAGGCCGTGCAACGGTGGGGTAGTGCCAGGGTGATCTATTACACGGTCGAGGGCGTCTATTCCGGCGAAGCTCCGGTCACTGCGAGGATGGGCGGCGTTGCGGACGTCGTCGACAGAGTCAGCATGACCTTCGAGTGGAGCCTCTCCGAGAGCAAGCTCCTGAAGATCACCAGCCTCAAGAACTACCCCTCGGAGGTGAAGAAACTCCACGACCGCGAACCGAAGTGCAACCCGCCGGTCCTCAAGGGGGCCTTCGAGCTCGCCACCTTCCTCGAGGTGGTGAACGGCCTGGGAGGCGCCCTCGACATGAAGATCGAGCGCAGCTACCCTGTCGTCGAAGTGGCGCAGTTCTGTACTGCCAGCCGCAAGTCGGTTCCGGCAGAGAAGACGACGAGCGTCGAATCCATGGCCGTCCCGTCTCCGGTCATCATGGCCATGGGCGCGCCGCCGACCGAAAAGCTGTCTTACTCGGCGGACAAGAAATCCATGATCGTCAAGAATGGCGGCTGGACGTGGACCTTCACGCCCAGCCTCACGCCGGCGGGGAAATAGAGGGGCAGAGGGGCCAGTGGCGAGGCCACAGAAGGGGAGGTTGATATGACGGCAAAATTTCTGATCGAGGTCCCGCACGAAGCGACCGTGGTGGCGTGCGCGCGGGTCGTCGATGTCTTTCTGAAGAGTGGGTCCCATTTCCTGAGCCACGCGGACTGGGGATGCAAGGATGGCGAGCACAAGGCATGGATCGTCGCGGACGTTGACAGCAAGGACGAGGCCCGCCAGATTCTGCCGCCGCTGCTCCGGCCTCAGGCGAAGATCGTGCAGCTCAACACCTTCACGATCGAGGAGGTCGAGGACATACTTCGTCGTCATGCGCCTTAGCAGGCTGCTGAAAAATGGATGCGGGCGTCGCGGCCGGCACTTTGCAGGCGGCGCCCGATCCAGGCCGTGGTCACTCGGTCAGCCTGTTTTCGCGGGCGCCGGCAAAGTGCCGTCCGCCCCTGGGGTTACGGCGGCGCGGGGCCATCTGCGGCGTCATCGCTCCTCGGCGATGCAAAGGCATCGCCGTCGTCGCGCCGTCTTCCTGCTCCACTGGCAGGAGAAACGTCGGAAGAGCCCGGAATGGAGGGAGCGTTAGTGCCGCAAGATCCCGAGGGCGGCCGGTCGCTGATCGCCGCGTGGCGAACGAGCAACAGGGTGACGACGTATCTCATCGAAAACCTGGCGCCGGAGCTGTGGTCGAAAAACGTCCCGGGCGTTCCGCGGCGGACGGTGCGGACGATCGCGGCCCATATTCACAATAGCCGATGCATGTGGATCAAGATGCTGGGCGCGAAGCATGGCATCGCGGTGCCACGCACCGTGGATGCTCGTCGTGTCCGGCCGCCGGAACTGCTGCGCGCGCTCTCGCGGAGTAGCGCGGGCATCATCGCCCTGTTGAAGCTGGGCGTCGCTCGAGGAGGGGAAGTGCCCCGGGCCGCCTGGCAGAACTTCCCGACCGATCTCGCGCACTTCCTCGGCTACTTCGTGGCGCACGAGGCTCACCATCGCGGGCAGCTCTGCCTGCTGGCCCGCCAGCTCGGGTCCAGGTTGCCGGCGGGCGTTACCGCCGGGCTCTGGCAATGGTCGAAGCGAGCCCGCGAATGAGTCATGGCCGTCGCTGACTTCTACGATCGGCTCTCTCCCTTCTCCCATCTGATCTATCCCGACTGGGAAGCCAGTATCGAGCGCCAGGCTTCTGAGCTCGGCGAAGGGATCCGCGAGCTCTGGGGCGCTCGAGTTGGCTTTCGGGGGTGCCGGCGCCGGTGCCGGCGGGAGCGGAGTCGAGAAGACGGATTGGGCGGAGAATGACGGTGATGAAGACTCCGGAAATCAGCCTCGACGATGCGGTGGCGATTCTCCAGCGGACGCCCGCGAGCCTCGCGGCCTTGCTCGATGGCCTGCCCGAAACGTGGGTGAGGGCGACGGAAGGCGACGGCACCTGGTCACCTTACGACGTGATCGGCCACCTCATTCACGGCGAGCGCACGGACTGGATCCCCCGGGCCCGGCACATTCTTGCGGGACAGACGCGGCCTTTCGAACGCTTCGACAGGCAGGCCCGGTTTGCCGGGAGCCAGAGCGGCAGCCTGCGTGAGCTGCTGGCGAGCTTCGCCGCGCTTCGGCGAGAGAGTCTTTCGGCGCTCGCGGCGATGAACCTGACCAACGGCGACCTCGAGCGCAGGGGGCTGCATCCCGAGCTCGGGGAGGTCACGCTCGGGCAGTTGCTCGCGACGTGGGTCGTGCACGACCTCGACCACGTGGTGCAGATCGCGCGGACGATGGCGAAGGTCTACACGAAGGCGACGGGTCCCTGGATCGAGTACCTGTCGGTGCTGCGGGACCGGCTGCGATGAGCACAGGGTCGGCATACGCGATCGAGCGATTGCCTTTGCCGGCAAGCGACTCCGATCTGCGCTCGCTCGCCCGGCTTCTGATCGACGCGGTCGAGTCGGGGGCCGCGGTGAGCTTTCTTGCGCCGCTGACCCTCGAGCGCGCCGTGGACTGGTGGCGAAAGACCATTGCCAGGGCAGACTCGCGCGCGATCTTTCTCGTGGCCCGCGATGCCGAGGGGGTCGCGGGGACCGTGCAGCTCCATCCGGCCTGGGCGCCCAACCAGCCGCATCGCGCCGAGGTCGTCAAGCTGCTGGTGCATCGCGGCAGCCGCGGCCACGGCCTCGGCACGAGGCTGATGCAATCCATCGAGGACGCAGCACGGCGCGCCGGCTTCGGCTTGTTGACGCTCGACGCGAGGAGTGGAACCGCCGCCGAGCGCCTGTATCGGAAGCTCGGGTGGGCCGCCGCCGGGACCATTCCCGGCTACGCCATGGATGCCGACGGCGCGGCCTTTCATGACGCGGTCATCTTCTACAAGGCGCTGAACGGTTCGGCTCGAAGAACGCCATAGAATTGCCGGCGTTGCTCCGTAAGCCCTGGGTCCTCGCCGGAATGTTCTTCGCCGCGGCCTTCGCCGCCGCCGGCGCCCCGCGCCCGGCCGAGGAACCATCGCCCGCGCGTTTCGAGATCCGCATGGAGGAAGCCGCGATCCCCATGCCGGACGGAGTGCGCCTGGCGGCGGACGTGTGGCGGCCGAAAGGCCCCGGAGACGGAGAGCGTTTCCCGGTCCTCCTCGAATACCTGCCCTACCGCAAGAACGAGTCGCGGGGCGACCGGGCGGCTTTCTACGCGTACTTCGTGCGCCGCGGCTACGTCGTCGCGCGCGTGGACATCCGCGGCACGGGCGCGAGCGAGGGCACGCTCATCCCCTACGAGTACAGCGAGATCGAGCAGCGGGACGGGGAGGACGTGATCGCCTGGCTCGCGCGGCAGAAGTTCTCCAACGGCAACGTCGGGATGTTCGGGATCTCGTGGGGCGGGTTCAACTCGATCCACATGGCCATGCGCAATCCGCCAGCCCTGAAGGCCATCATCGCGGTCGACGCGACCGACGACCTCTACCAGGACGACGTGCACTTCATGGACGGCATGATGCACGTGGACTCCTGGGAGATGAGCCAGGACCTCGCCAACGCGATGCCAGCCGCGCCCGACTATCGGATCGACGAGAGCTACTTCAGGCAGCGCTTCGACCAGCCGCCGTGGATGCTGGTCTACAAGCACCAGCAGCGCGACGGACCGTTCTGGGACAGGACCGCGCTGAAGACCCGCTACGAGTCGATCAGGATCCCGACCTTCGTCGTCGGGGGCTGGTACGACGGCTATCGCGACAGCGTGCCGCGGATGCTCGAGCACGTGAAGGCTCCGGTCAAGGCGATCGTCGGCGCGTGGAACCATACGTATCCCGACGAGCCGTATCCGAAGCCCGGCTTCGACTGGAAGCGCGAGGCCGTGCGGTGGTTCGACCAGTGGCTGAAGGGCCGCGACACCGGGATCCTGCGCGAGCCGCGGCTCGCGGTGTACGTGCGCGACTGGCATCCGCCCGGTCCTTTCCTCGAGTTCGCGCCCGGGCACTGGCGCTACGAGGACGGCTGGCCGATCGCACGGATCCGCGAGCGCGCGCTCTTCCCGCAGCCGGACGGGTCGTTGTCCGGGGAGGCGCCGCCGGCCTCCGGCGCCGAGTTGCGTTACGTGCCGACCACGGGTGTCGAGGCGGGGGGCCCCGTGATGTGGTTTGGCGACGTGGCTCCCGACCAGCGGCCCACCGACGCCTTCAGCCTCGTGTATGAAACGCCGCCTCTCGAGGAGGCCCTCGAGATCCTGGGGCTTCCTCGCGCGATGCTCCGGGTATCGGCCGACGCGCCGCACGCCGACTGGTTCGCGCGCCTCAACGACGTCGCTCCGGACGGCACGGTCACGCTGGTGGCCAATGCCGGCCAGAACGGCGCGCACCGGGAGTCGGCGCGCGATCCGAAAGCGATCGAGCCGGGCAAGCCGTTTCCGCTCGAGATCGAGCTCCACTTCACGTCCTGGGTCTTTCCGAAGGGGCACCGCGTCCGGCTCTCCGTCTCCAATGCCCAGTGGCCGATGATCTGGCCGACGCGCTACGCCATGACGACGACGCTCCACATGGGCGCCGAGGGGTCGCGTCTCGTCCTGCCGGTCGTGCCCAGGGCCGAGCGGCCGGCGCCGGCCTACCTTCCGATCGGGCCGCCGGAAAACAGCCTGCCGGGCTTCGAGCCGATCGACACCGGAACTCCCTCGGGCTACGGCGAGATCGAGTCGGTCGAGAGGAATCCCCGCACCGGCAAGGCGAAGGTCGTGGCGACCTCCACGAGCGCGGAGAGATTCCCGTGGGGCGAGCAGCGCAGGACCGAGTCGATCACGCACGAGGCCGAGGACGGCAAGCCCGAGAGCGCTTCCGTGCGCGGCGAGTACGCGACCGAGGTGAAGCTTCCCGACCGGACGCTGCGCTGGGAGTGCACCGTTCTCGTGCGGAGCGACCGGGATAACTTTTATTACGAGAACTCGCGGCGACTGTTGAAGGACGGCGTGCTCGTGCGCGAGAAGAGCTGGAAAGACACGTTTCCGCGGGATTTCCAGTGAGTCGAAGGAGGCATGCGAGGGCCATCGCCGTGGCATGGCTCGCCGCCGGGTCGCTCATGGGCGGCGATCTGGCCCCACCTGCGGGCAGCCGCACCGAGCGTGTGCGGTTCGAGCACGGCGCGTCCTCGACGGTGATCACGGGCAAGCTGAAGGGCTATGCGTCCGTCGATTACCAGGTGGGCGCGGGCGCCGGGCAGGCCCTCGCCGTCACGCTGAAGTCCGGCAACCCGCAGAACTACTTCAACGTCACTGCGCCCGGCACAGACACGTCCATGTTCGTCGGCAGCACCCGGGGGAACAGCTTCGAGGGCGTCCTTCCGACCGACGGTGACTACACGATTCGTGTCTACCTGATGCGCGCCGCGGCGCGCCGGAACGAGACCGCCAGGTACACACTCACGATCGGCGTGACGGGCAAGGCCCTCGCCCCCGTTCCCGCCTCGGTGGACGCCCTCGTTGCCGGCACGCCCTTCCATGCCTCGGCCGCCGTGTCCTGCGCGCTATCGGCGAGCCCGCAGGTGCGCCAATGCGAGGCCTTCGTCATCCGGCGCGGATTCGACGGGACGGCCACCGTCGAGATCCGGTGGCCCGACGGCTTCAAGCGCCGCATCCTGTTCGTGAAGGGCAAGCCCGTCGCGTCCGACTCCCCGGACCCCGTGTCCTCGTCGCGCAAGGGCGACGTCAGCAGCGTCCAGGTCGGCGCCGACGAGACTTTCGAGATCCCCGACGCCCTCGTGGCCGGCGGCTGACGCTGCTCTTGAAGTCGGAGCCAACACGAGGGAAGAGGCAAGGGTCTCTTGTGATATCTGCCGTGTGATCGCGACGGCCCTGGAAGTCGACGCGTCCCGGGAGGAGCACCGATGTTCGAAGACGGGAAGATCTACAAGAACGTTCTGCAGTGATCTACTGGCGGCGGCAGAACAGCCACGGTCGGATTCCGGTTCGGGGGGCGGTATGACGGCGAGGCT
>Ga0209048_10002452_pt1 | contig 18386 bp, 11 predicted proteins | sample FrelakmetCRP12CR_FD_187146 | JGI IMG/M metagenome (GOLD analysis project Ga0209048, IMG submission 187146) | Freshwater lake sediment microbial communities from the University of Notre Dame, USA, for methane emissions studies - CRP12 CR (SPAdes)... | ecosystem: Environmental > Aquatic >... | reverse complement strand
GAGACAAACTGGAGAGTAGCAGTGGAAACCGCTATGCAACCGTCCAGGCGGCGAAACAGAGGACGGAGAAACGGGTAGGTGGAAGCATATGCCAGGTTCAAAGTAGAGTAGATACCTGGATATGAAGTTACATGAAATGTTCCCACTGTGACCGCATCCGAATAACGCAGAACCGTCTGAGATAGGCCGGGAACCAGCGGTTCATGCACGTGTATCACATCAAAATGCTCGCGTCGCAGTACCCTGCGAACGCGCAAAGAAATTGAAGGATCAAGTATAATACGCGCAATAGAGCCATTGATTGGAATAGGGGTAGTTCCACCCATCTTATAGATGTACTTCTCGGTTAATTTGCGCTTTGGCCCTGATGCAGGCGCCAATATGCGTACTTCATGCCCCATTGTTATAAACTCGTTAGCGAGGTGCAATACATGATCACGCACACCCCCTGGATAGCTCCAGTCATACGGCGATACAAGGCCAATTTTCATGCGCCACTCCCTGCGCTTACTAATAGAGACACAATAAGCTCTTGCTTCTAGTGGGTATTGGTCTACAATTCTCCAGGTGAAGATGGATGAAAGATAAAAAGATGGAGATACCCCACTCCATGTCTTAGGAACGGTATACCGGGTCCCCAAACCCTGTGTTCCTTCGAACCCTCCTGTCATCACCAGTTTATATTCTATCACCTTATCCGAACTTGCGTGCGAACTCGATGAAATATTTCATAGCCTGCGGATTACTCATCGAGTCCACACTAATCGCTTTCTCCTGAGGAACACCCATGAAGAGCTTTTTAATAGGTACCTCCAATTTCTTGCCATTTAATGTACGTGGTATTTCAGCAATGGCTATGATATCGTCAGGCACATGGTGTGGCGAAAGACTGATACGAATTTTATCTCGGATTTTCACTTTAAGTGCATCATCTAGCTCTATGCCAGGCTTAAGTACAACAAAAAGCGGCATATAGTAGTTACCTCCAGCGCGCTCTATACCCACAACCAGACTATCGAGAATCTCCGGAATATCTTCAACGATACGATAGATTTCACTACTACCCATACGAATACCCTTGCGGTTAATCGTAGAGTCAGATCGGCCATAGATAACTGCGCTACCTCTGGAGGTAATCTTTACCCAATCACCATGCCGCCATACTCCAGGATAGACATCAAAGTAGCTCTCAAGATAACGTTTCTTTTGCGGATCATTCCAAAAGAAAAGAGGCATTGACGGCAATGGCTCTGTGATAACTAATTCACCCATTTCATCGATCAGCGGCTTACCATTTTCATCAAACGATTCAACCTTAGCCCCTAGTGAGCGACATTGAAGCTCCCCAGCACGCACGGGAAGCAAGATAGAGCCTCCTAGAAAAGCAGAGCATACATCAGTGCCACCGCTGACGGAGGCTAACCAGATATCCTGTTTAATATGATCGTATACCCACTGAAAACCTTCTGGAGGTAGCGGAGAACCAGTTGAACCAAGACCACGTAACTTGCTTAAATCAAACGTTGTGCCAGGTTCTATACCAGCTTTCATAGACGCGAGAATAAATCCTGCACTCGTGCCAAAGAATGTCATATTCGATTTTTCGGCATATTTCCAGAGCGCGTTCATGTCGGGATATGATGGGCTCCCATCATAAAGTAAAACAGTCGTGCCTATCAATAGCCCTCCTAGCAGGAGGTTCCACATCATCCAACCAGTTGTTGTATACCAGAAAAATCGATCATCTTCTTTCAAATCCAGACCAAGATATAAATTCTTTATATGCTCGAGTAGGATACCACCCTGGCCTTGAACAATTGCTTTTGGTAAGCCTGTTGTACCCGAAGAATAGAGCACCCACAGAGGATGGTCAAAGGGTACCTGCTCAAAAGAAAGATCTGTGCTCGATTGTTGCATATCCTGCCAGAGCATCGTATTATGGTATCCCTCAGCGCTCAATTCTGGAAAAAGATAGGGAACGAGAACCGTTTTTTGTAGCGTAGGAAGTGATTGCTGAAGCTCAGTGACAGTAGTACGTCTATCAATTGCTTTTCCATTATAGAAATATCCATCAACTGCGAAGAGTACCTTTGGTTCTATCTGTTGGAAGCGATCGATGACACTTCGAGTTCCAAAGTCTGGGGAACAGCTTGACCAGATTGCCCCAAGACTTGCTGCTGCCAGAAAAGCTATGACCGCTTCAGGGATATTGGGCACATAAGAAACTATCCTATCTCCACGCTGTACTCCCATGGCTCGTAGAGCCTGGGCCACTGTGCTTACTTTGAGATACATTTCATCCCAGGATATTTCTGTCAAAGGCTTTGTCTCAGATTGAAACACTAATGCTGGACGGCTTGATGTTGCATTCCGAAATATATGCTCGGCATAATTAAGTTCAGCGCCTGAAAACCATTGAGCTCCTGGCATTTTTCGTTCTACAAGTACTGATTTATAAGGTTTCGAGGATTTTATTTGGAAATACTCCCATATTGAAGCCCAGAATTCCTCGAGGCTATTGACCGACCACTCCCAAAGTTTTTCAGAGTCATCGAAATGTAAACCTTTCTCATGTTCAAGCCATTGCATATATTTCGTGAGATTAGCTTGCTGTTTCATTTTCTCCGAAGGTCCCCAAAGAAAGGTACCTTCACTAATTGGAACCGCCATTCTTATCCTTCCTTGCTTTAGCAACGAGCGTTGGTATTTTTAGATGCAGGGGAGATGTTGATCAGATCAATACCAGGTTTGTTAACCCCGCACGACCATTGTAGCGTTGTTCGAGGAACAGCGTCAAGACAAGGTAATGTCGGACATGGGAAATACAAATGCGGTAAAATCAGGCATCGTTGCGACCTGAATACAATCAATTCGAATCTATCTGTCGAGGTTGGTTGCGAAGTGCAGGATAACTGCTAATTCCAAGGAAGAAGTTGAAAAGATTGTATAGTCACAGTTGTTTGTAAATCAAAAGTATATGGGCGAGGATGAAAATGGACAAGAACAGATGCTACCACCTGTATTATTACGCCAGAAACAAAGAATATTACTTCGATAGAACGTGGTCCCTGGATTACTACCTTGTTCATTCCAGCATTTGTCGTCCGGCTGTTTGTGATCCTTACTCCCTCAGGATTAGTTGTACCGCCCATTATCCATCCCTATTAAGAGAAAAAATGTATGGATAAATTTTATCAGGCATTTCATCATAAAGACAATAAAACAAGCAAAACCGGTAATGTTATTGCCACAGTTCAACTAGTAACCTGTTATACCGGATACTGGGTTCACCATGAACCAAATACAGAAGATTTACAACACTATCCTGTCGTGATTGTGCCATCAGCATTCACGCGAATTGAGACGCCAGCCAATGGACCATTCCCCGGGCCTTGTATGAGATTAAATCCATTAGCCGGGTCGAAAACTGCACCATGAGCTGGACACACAAGCTTTTGATTTCCAGAATTGTAGTTTACATTCACTCCCTGATGAGTACATTGCCGTTCACATGCTACAAAATTACCATTGGGGAGATGTATAAGCATGCTACTATTTCCATCCTTTGGATTCGTGAAGGTCTTACCGCTGTTGGTCGCCTGATTAGTATAACCAATCACTGTTCCGGTATGCTGTGGCGGTGTCGGCGTGGGAGTAGGGGGCGGTTGAGTCGGTTTGGGAGTTGGTTGTGGCGTTTGCGTAGCTCCCGGAGTAGATTGCGGAGTTGGCTGAGTTCCTTTTGTGGGTGAAGGTTGCACCTTGGGTGTCTTAGATTGGGTAGGTGTCTGTTGGGTTCCATGAGTAGCTGAAGGAGTTGTGCCTTGAGTTGTCGAGGAATTTGATGTGTTAGATGTGTTATTTGATAGCGCGGCCTGTGTATTGCCTCCCTGTAATTGCTTTGTACTCTCTATGAAGCGAGCAAAGCTTATACCACCAATACCTAAAATACCCACAACCGCTGTACCAGTTAGCAGGCCTACTACCACTTGCCTGCGCTCTCTTACCGAGGTCTTACGTCGATTGTTCGCATTGTAGTTGGTTGGACGTTTCGTGTTATTCCGAGCAAACGTGCCAGGTGTCTTTTCTTGCGTTTGTGGAGAAGTTGCAGCCCACCAGACAAATGGATCAGTTGCGGCTGAGTTTTGTGCGTCAACTGGCGAATACTGCTCTACAGTTGGCACAAGCCTAACGACTTGATCCTGTGCGTTGAGCTGCTGCGAACCATTAGCAGCCAAAAAAGATGTTGAAGCTTGAGGATTGCCTTGCACTGCAACTTGATGTCCTGTCACAACAGGTGGCATTAACTGCCATTTTCTCGTTGAAATAATTTCCTCATCAAACCAGTTAACTGTCGGTGGTAGGGTAATTTGAGAGTGCATTGTTGCTTGTGTATTAAGAGTTGTGGGATCTTTAGCAGCTCCCTCTAAAACTTTCTGTACGCGAATGAACGCATTTGCAATTTCACCAGCATGTTTGTATCGTTTCTCCGGTTCACGCTCCAACGCGTGATATAAGATTAGGTCGTACGCAGCTGGAACATCGGGGCACAATTCATGTAATGAGGGAATGGGTTGATGCAAACGCTTATTTGCAATTTCAAGGGCATCTGTACCTGTAAATGGTGGTGAGCCGCTTAAAAGTTCGAAGAGCATAATTCCCAAAGCGTATACGTCCGCTCTTGCATCAAATGTTGATCCCACTACGCATTCAGGCGCAATATATTCAGGAGAACCAAGAAAAGTCCCAGCGATACTGAGCAGGTGGGTTTCAGGTCCATTGTTATTTTCGATACCTTGCATTTGCAGCATCTGCCTGAGGCCAAAGCCTGTAATCTGTAACATTTGCTCATTGTTCACAAGGATATTAGCTGGATTCAAGATTCCATGCACAAATCCCTGCTCGTGAGCAAAGTCAAGGCCGCCAGAAATTTGCTGTAGTAAATCAAGTGCCTGTTCAGGGCTAAAGCGAGGTTGTTGCTTGAGAATTTGGGCAAGAGACCCTCCTTTGACAAAAGATGTCACAAGATAAGGAGCACCATATTGCACACCACAATCATAGATTGGAAGAATATTGGGATGATTCAGATTGACAAGCGATAATCCTACCTTCGTGAAACGCGCAGTAAAACGTTCATATGCAGACTTCGACAATGTTTCCGGGATAGTAAACGTTGTTACCATCACCATACGGCCCAGAGATCGTTGTTGTGCCATATAGACGGCACTCATTTTTCCTCGGCCAAGCAGTCGCTCTATTTGATAATCCCCCAGCTTCATTCCTACAAGCTGGTCAACAGATACTGATTGCATGTATTACACTCCTATGAACTTTTGTGCTTCTCAACAATGCCCTTTCTTGGTAGCAATTGAAGAGAAACGCGAATGAGACTTCTTTCCCCTGGTTGAGAAGTGTACATAGACGTTTCAATTTGCGTCAATTTGTAAAGCTTGAGCTAGGACTTGTGGGTGAAAATTCTCTGTTGGCCTTAACCAGAATTAGGTTTTGTAAGCATTTGGTTATCTAAACTCAACATAGAAACCTTAAAACATCCCATCAAGCAATTCCCTTTTAGTGATCGGGGTTGCCCGTGGGATTGGGCACGGGTGTACCATGCTTGTTATGGTTACTATCCTCTTGATCCGAGTTATTCTGATTACGTACATTGATAATCGACTGGGCAGCAGTCCCATCAGGATTTCGTACACCTACTGAGTATGCACCAGAAGGCCACGCTGCGTTGCCAGAGACAGCTATCAGTTGCGTCGGGATGCTCTGGCTCACCATTCCATTTTGTAGCCCATCAATCATTAATTGGGCTTGAGGTGCAAAGTGGGTACCAGTAAGTGTGATCAGAAGCGTTCTATTGCTTTGTGTGTGTACTACAACATTTGTCACAGTTGGCACTGGTTCACCTAAGATGCCCAACTGCTGTGTAAAAGCCAGCCGTACTGGCCAATCCACATTGCTTAGAAGTAAATGTAATATCTGCTCTTCCTCTGCAAGTGCGCTAGAAAGAGCCCGCTGCGCTTCCTCACGCTTAGAATCCACTGGCAAAGCAGCTACTGCCTTTTGGCTACTACTTGTTTTTGCTGCTACGGTATCGAGGGTCAGCCTGATGGCACCATCGTCGCGACCTTCATTTACTGCTGTTTTCAGATCAACAATTGCACTTCGTAACTGGTCAATTTGAAGATTTGCCTGGTTTTGTGGGGCACCAGCAAATGTGAGAGCAAACTGTTTTTCGGCTTGACTTAAGCCATAGAGAGCATCGCCTGGTTGAGATCGCGCTGAGGCTGTCAGTATACCAACGCCAGCAATTATGAACACAGCAGCTACTCTCAGAAAAGTAATCCAGGCTCGACGTTTGAAAAGCCGTTCTGGTTCGACTGGACTGTGAGATTGTACTGGCGGGGTAGACCGGCGATTCTGATCGCTCAAAATGCGAGATTGTGCAAAAAATGATATATTCCCGCGATTCTGTTCTTTCAAATTGCGAGCATGTGCGCGAATTGAAAGCTCCAGGTTGTTAGCGAATTCATATGGGATACTTATTTCCTTAAGTTGTACTAGCGTCTCCGCTGCGACCATACTGGCTGCGAAATCGTCATTTATTGCAGGAAGATGCAACTCGCCTTGTTCGTGCGACTCGATCAAGCGATCCAGGTAATCTTCGGGATTCATACCCGCTCTCCTTTCCGCTTGCGCTGTGATCCACGTGCCAGCCCCAGATGCTTCGCTAGCGTATTCAGTGCACGAAATTGCAATATTCTCACCGCCCCTGGCTGTTTACCTAGAGCTTGAGCAAGATCTTCAATCTTCTGATCTGCCAGGAAGCGACCAATCACGATTACCTGTTGTTCAGCACTCAGATTACCCATGGCCAACCCCACTTCTTCTAATGTCTCCCGCCATTCGTGCAATTCCACTGGATTGCTCACTAAATCTGTTGCAACAAGCTCTATCGAGTTATATTGATCTGACGTCTGGCTATCTGGCAGAGGGATCTGTTTTCTCTCGTTTCGCGTCACGTGCCGAAGCGCTCTTGAGATTTTGCCCTGTGCGATCTGAAGGAGCCAGGCGTAAAAACCTGCTTCCTGCTCGGTACGTAACTCATCGATGGATTCCACCATGACCAGGAATACCTCGGAAACAACATCCTCCACCAGATCAGGACGCCCCAGCCGGGCCAGCGCATAACGATAGATAACGGGCAGAGCACGTTGATAGAGTGCTACCAACGCCTCTTCGTCATGACTGCGCGCCTGTTTAATTACTTGCGCAAACGTTGTAGTCGTAACTGACCCTCGAGTATCCGTATTCACCTCCCGGTGAGGCACCTTGAATTGTCGTTATCCCTGTTGTATGGCCTATCTCTCTCTTTAAAGGTAGTTTAGAGTTAGCTGCGAAGCCTTGTCAATCAATTATGCTCACAATAGGATTTGTGGGTGAACTGCTCCATAATTTCTCAACCCATATTTTCTTACCAGATTGTGCTAATACAGAATAACGCTATGTAACAAAAAGCTCCTGAAAGGCACTACTTCCTTGAAGCCTGTAGAAAGGTAGATTTACACATCCCGACATCAGGGGGATTCGTACAGGGAGAAACGTATGAAATACTATTTCACTGCAGGGGAAGCAAGGCAGTATTTAGACATGGATATTGGTGCCTTCTATTATCTCATCGAAACAGGAAAGATTAAGCGGATTACACCATCTGGGAAAAAACGAGGGTTCTACTCAAAACATCAGATCGAGAGATTGGCAAATGAAAGACTACATGATGTGAAGGTTGAGGAGGAAGCAAGACCAACATTCATGAAAGCTACCTGGGATGATTTAGATGAAGAGTACGAATTAGCCACACTCTTGCTGAACGGTAATGCCCCGTATGGGATTCCAACATACCATATCTGGCTAAGTAAAAATCCTGATACCAATTTCATTCTTAGAGATCGAGGTCGATTAGTAGCATTCTTGCTTGTACTTCCAGTAAAACAGAGCACTATCAAGCGATGGATAAACGGAGAAATCAGAGAATGGGAAATTGGTGCTGACGATATACTTCCGTTTACTCCCATAAATCCTTTTGAATGCATTATTTTGAGTATGGTAACAATATCAGATGTAGATAAAAGCAAAAGATGTGAGTACGGATTACGTATCATACGTGGCTACCTGAATTTCTTGCAGGTATTAGCAGCACAGGGTATAAAAATTGCCAGGTTTTACTCTATGGGGACCACAGTAGAAGGTAGCACTATCCTTAAGCAAGCGGGATTTGAGGAAAGAGGCCAGGTAGGGAAACGTGTTGCGTTTGAACTTAACCCTACGACCTCGGTTTCACGAATGGCACAAGCATACAGAACAGTCTTGGACAAACATCAGTGTAAGTGATGCCACACAATCTCACCTACAAATATGCACGTTCTAGCACGCTTTACATTAAGTTCTGATGAATCACATAGTTTTTTTCAGGACAAGAGTACCATAGAATAATGTGATACCGCTCTACATTGTAATATTGAGTGATGTATCAGCCAGTTCAGTAGAATACATGAAGCAGCCCCAAAGATTTAGGGACTCTACATAAATCACAAAGGGAACAATGAGTACACAGTTATCTTATCTGATTATCGGCAACGGGATCACAGGTATAACCGCTGCTGAGATTTTGCGATCTGATGACCCTTCAAGTTTAATCACAATCGTTGCTGACGACCCATATCCGGTTTATTATCGTCCCGCACTCAAGGATTACCTGGGCGGAAAGTTGAACGAGCAGAAGCTTTGGGCGCGTCCTGGTACGGTTTACCAGGAACAGAGAATTCGTTTTGTTCAAGGACGCGCTATTGGCATTAACACAGTTCAGAATTTTGTTCAACTTGATAACCGGCAACGTCTTGGATATCACAAGCTATTACTGGCAAACGGCGCTCGTCCAAAGCAACTTTCTTGTCCGGGTCTTAATCTGGCTGGAGTCTCAACGTTACGTACTATTGCTGACTACCAGGAAATTATGCGGCTTCTTGGAAGTGCAAAACGGATTGTTATCTGTGGCAGTGGTACACTGGCACTCGAGAGCGCTGAAACGCTCAATCATCGTGGGTACCAGGTTACACATCTTCTTCGCCAGCACACACTTTGGTCGGATGTGCTTGATCCGATTGCTTCCGACCTGATTCTTTCAGAAGAACGGCGCGATGGCATCGATGTGCGTACAGGTGAAGAGATAGCTGAGATCGTCGGACGAAAAGGGCAGGTGTCAGAAGTAATCACTACCACTGGCGCTCATATTCCATGTGATATGGTCTTAATTGCTATCGGTATCGAGCCTTTAGTTGATTTTATTCAAGCGAGCGGCATCGTCTGCGGACGTGGGGTGAAAGTTGATAACTTCATGCGCACAAGCGTTCAGCATATCTATGCCGCGGGTGATGTTATAGAGACAGCCGATACGATTACGGGACGAACAAGAGTGCTCGGGCAATGGTACCCTGCTATCGAACAGGCACGCAAGGCAGCTTATAGTATGCTCGGAAAGTTCGACGCACATACTGGAGCATCTCAGGGCAGCAATTATTACAATGCCACTTTTTTGTACGGGTTAGATTTCGTATCGGTGAGACTGACACATCTACCCGCTAATGTTCAGGGTTTGCAGGAGATCGTAGCTGATCCCCAACCTCGCAACTACCGCAAGGTGATACTGCACAATGGAATTCCTCTAGGTATTCTCTTCCTGGGAGATCGTAAAAACGCGCTGGCTTTCAAACGGGCTATTGATCATAAAGTCAATCTAACCTCAGTCTCCAATCATTTATTTACTCAAGACTTCAATTTGGACGAATGGCTACACAAGCAAGGTGTTCCACCTGCGGTGTTAGATGCTGTAGTTGAAAGCACACACACATGGCAACCGTATACGGCACAGCCACAGTCATCGCAGAAAAATGTGTCGTCGATGGGTGCGTCGATACAAGCTTATCTGGTACCAATACCACATCCTAAAGTGAACGTGTCCGTTCATGAGACAGATCTTGGTTTAGATGAACATAGCAAGCTGGTTACGATTGGGCGGCAAAAGGGATCGTCTTTCGTAATCGAACATAATTCAGTGTCTCGATTACATTGCGAGATTATGTTTCTCAACGGCAACTATATGTTACGAGATAAAGAGAGTTCTAATGGCACTTACGTGAATAATGTTCGTGTGGCGCACGATAGCCTTTGCACTCTACGTAATCTCGACCAGCTACGCTTTGGTGATGTGCAATTTAGATTTGAACTGCGTCAGCAACCAGCGAACAACGACATTTCATCACCAGCGATGTCGAATGTTGGACTCTCACACGTTCAAGCTGATCAACTGGATGCCAGCATTTCTAGTATCATTCCCGCTGATGCAATTGCTACTCTTCAAGAATCACCAACGCTCGTGGTAATAAGCCAGAAAAAGAAGCCAGGGATCATTGCTATTGAGCATGAGAGGCGCTTGACAATTGGACGCGGCAAAGGGAACGACATTGTCCTCGATGACTCGGCAGCTTCTCGAAAACATGCAGAGATATTTAACGCGCTGGATGGATTTTATGTGCGCGATCTAGATAGCAGTTATGGAGTTTTTGTCAACAACGTTAAGATCAACAATCCTTTCCACCTCTCGCATGGCAACCGAATCGTTATTGGAAATACACTGATTTACTTCTCTTATCTCGTGGGTGAATCATCATCTACCAACACTTTTCAGGGTTCTGACACTCCTGCCCCAACTCCGGAAGAAGAGGAAAAATGGGAGCGATCCACACCTCATTCAAACTTTCCCGCATTGAAGAAGCCTGCTCAAGGAACATCTGGTTCTGCCTTTCCAGGCAAAATAACCTGGGAATACACTACACCATACGCAGCTACCACCGTTTCAGATAATGACGCGGGGAAGTCCTTTCGACCTGTTGGCGGTATGTTGCATCGTAGCGACGTTGAAAAACTTTCCGAACAACGCATACATTTTGAAATTGATATGTGTATTGGTTGTGATCGCTGCATGAGCGCATGTCCAATACCTATGTCCACATTAGTCAATATCGCAGATCTAAATATTGCCTCTATTACACAAAATATCTCGGCACAAGTTGAGCGTTTTACACATGAATGCATTATGTGTGGTTCTTGCGTCCCTGTCTGTCCTGTAGATAACCATCGTGACTTACTGATGCTATCACTAAAGCAGCGTCTAGGTGCTTCATGGGAAAGTAAAGTAGATCCCAATCGAATTGCACAAAACATTCCCTCAGGTTGGACCGTGCACCATCTCATCAGCCGTTTACGCGAGCAGCGTTTTTTAAGTGATCCACAAAACGTGCCAGAGAATTATCTGTTGCACATCATAGCCTCTTCCTCAATGCGATTCCTGGCCCCTGGAGATATATCAATACGTGAAGGTGATTACGGGCGCGATTTATTTCTTATTATTGAAGGTCGTCTTGCTCTCTTTGCCGACGAAATGGAAGATACAACATTCCCAATTGCAATTCTCAACCATGGTGAACACGTAGGAGAGGATGGAATGCTCACCGGTCTTCCATATAAAGTATCGTCACGCGCTCAAGCTCCCACAATAATATTGCAGGTGCCTGAACAAGTGATGCAACGCTTAATGGAGCTTGTGCCTGATGTCCAACTTTATTTTGATCAGGTGAATAATGCCCGTTCGCTGAAATCAATCTTGAAACGTATGTCGCTCTTCCAGGGAGTTTCTGATGCAGATATACACTCTCTTATCCGGCAGACACCGGTAAAACAGTATGATAGAGATGAACCTCTTTTCGCAGAAAACGATCATGAAGGACGTCCTTCACGTGAGACTCTTCATATTATTCTTGAAGGATTTGTAAAGGTTGCAAGACACACTTGGGTTGGTACTGGCCACCATAAGAGTGATGAAATCATCATTGCCTATCGTCAGGGTGGCGATTACTTTGCGGGAGGCCTTGACCTGCTCGGTGATGGCAGGGCGGTAAGCGTAAAGGCAATTAATCGCGTGCGTGTGGCAGAAGTTCCACGGCAAGTCATGCTAGCGCTTTTTCAACACTATCCTGAAGTCAACCACCGCTTCGCTATTCGTCTTCGCGAATACGTAGAGACAAGCGCTTCAACCCAGGGTTACGCTCTTACAAGTAGCCCGCTTATAGCTTTCTCTTCCACGAATGTGCTTCCAGATGGCGCTGTCCAGGAAGGATTACATTCACTCGTAAGCGATGGTGTAGTAGAAGGCACAGAAGTGCTTGTAATTGACCTGGATAAATGCATTCATTGCGGCGAATGTGAAGAGGCCTGCTCGCGAAGACACGGGCAATCACGCATGAACCGCAAGGGTATGGTAGTCGGCAACATCAGTATAGCCACAGCTTGCCGTCAATGCCAGGATCCAGTATGCATGTTATGTAGTAGAGCAGGTATTGCTAGACATCCTGATGGAGAAGTGTTTATTACCGAAAGCTGTATCGGCTGTGGCATCTGTGCCGAACGCTGTCCTTATGGAGCAATTTCCATTGTCAATATCGAGGAGGAAAAGCAAGTTTCGCGATCTTCCTGGCAGCGTTTCAGCAGTTTCTTTACCAATCTGGGTATGAAAGATGCCAGTGCATCACCTTATGTGACTTCAGGCCCGCTTGATACATATCAGCCTCTTGATGCCTTTGATGAAATACGTAAAAAGGTAGCTATTAAATGTGATCTCTGTGCAGGATACAAAGATCAAGCATGTGTCGAGGCTTGTCCTGCGGGCGCGGCAGTTCGTATACAACCAACAAAATTCTTTGGTTCGACGGAAGAGATTTTACGTCGGCGGGTAATATAAGTGTTATTAGTGTTATAAATGTTACAAACGTTATAAGTGCAACAAGTGTTGCAAGTGCGACAAGCGCGACAAGTGTTACAAAATATTATAAAGGAAGATACATGGCACTGGCAACAAAACCACCATTACAGGAGCAGCAACGGACGATACGGCGCATCTGGAAAACGCCCGGATCGAAATTCAATTGGGTCTGTCTGGCTATCTCGATATTAGCCTATGGTTATCTTTATAAAATATTCCTCGATTCGCTCAAGTCGAACCCCTACGCCGGACCTTATACGGACCCTCTCCGTTTATACGGAATTGTCTCTTTCGTCCTTGTACTGCTGGTGGCTTCTTATACCTTACGTCGCCGTTTCGTACGCATACTACCTGGGAAAGTTCAGAACTGGCTCTGGCTTCATACATGGTTTGGCATACTTGCTATACTTGTAGCGTTCATGCATGAGAACTATCTCAATATAATACACGATCTCCGTTTTACTCAGACACGTTTTACCGAGGGGCAAGCGGGCACGTCAGCGCTCTATGCGCTACTTCTACTTGTTCTAACTGGAATGATCGGACGCCTTCTCGATATCTGGCAGGCTCGCACTATTGCAAAGGAAGCTAATATCAATGGAGCAGGTATTGTCCAGGTGGTTGAGGAACGACTGCACGAGATCGAACAGGCGATTGAGCGTCTGAGCGCAGGAAAGTCGCCATCCTTTAAAAGGTATTGCTCCGAGGCATTGAGAAGTAATACTTCGCTTCCTGCAATGTTACCAGTGTTAGCTCCCAATGAAATAGATGATTTTGAGCGTGTTCACCAGGTATTCATGCAACGAGCAAACCTGGTACATTCTCTCCAACGCCAGAAGCGTGCCATATTCATTATTCGCGCATGGCGATATGTTCATATACCTGTGGCATGTCTGGCACTTGTCATTATTTCGTACCACAGCCTTACTGAGCTAGTAAAGTTGCTTGTGCATAGATGATAATGCTAGCTAAAACGGCTTCAAGATGCGGATCATAAAGGAACTATATTCCAACCACGAAGCTTACACAAGTGGTCGCGCTTCCGCCAATATTCAGTGTAGCAAAGTTTTTGACACCTTCGACTTGATACTCTCCAGCAGTGCCGCCTACCTGCTTGTAGGCATCAAGTACCATGCGTACCCCCGATGCCCCGACAGGATGTCCAGTACCAATCAAACCTCCACTGGGATTGATTGGTAACTGTCCGTCAAATTCAATTATGCCCTCTTCGATTGCTTTCCAACTCTCCCCAGGTTTTGTGAGTCCAAAGTGATCGATAGCCATATATTCACTGATTGTGAAGCAATCGTGGGTCTCGATCCCATCGATTGCTTCGACACCTGGCATTTCAGCACGTCGAAATGCATCCTCAATGGTTCTACGTACATGAGGGAAAACATAAGGTTGTTTGCTGCTGGCAGCAATCTTAGTGTCAAAGAGCATTGGCGCAGTACGATGGCCCCACCCCTTGATTGCCGGGAGACCTTCAAGTTGTAAACCGTGTCTCCTCGCATATTCAATCGCGTAGCGTTTAGATGCCAGCATTACCGTAGCACCTCCATCGGTTATCTGGCCGCAGTCCTGTTTGCGCAGGCGTCCCTCAACAATTGGATTATACTCGTCATTTTCTGAAAAACTCTCTTGCTTGAAGGTCCAGTTACGTGTCTGGCCATTTGGGTTTTTCTTCGCATTACTGAAATTGACTTGTGCGATATGGGCAAGATGTTCATACTTGAGGCCATAACGTTCATCATAGACTTCCATAAGTCGATTAAACATGTAGGGCCAGGGAAATCGAGCGTCCTGAGCTTCACGGCCAGACCATGCAGCAACTCCCAGGTAGTTTGCTGCCTGTTCTCCTGATACATTGCGCATCAACTCGATGCCTGTGACACATGCAACATCGTAGCGTCCTGCTTCGATATCTGCGGCCGCGGCCAGGATGGCAATGCCACCAGAAGCGCATGCTGCCTCGTGCCGGGATGCGGGCATTGAAGCGAAATCTGGGTGGATTGATGTGAAGAGTCCCCCGAGTTGTCCCTGTGAGCAGAAAAGTTCGCTTACAAAGTTGCCGATGTGCGCGACTTCTATTTCGGATGGTTCAACTCCTGTTACATTTAATGCTCCTTCAACTGTTGTCTTTAACAGGTCAAATAGTGTGTAACCATCGCGTGTCCAGTTTATTGCGTAATCGGTCTGGTAACCGCCCAGGATGTAGACTTCAGGTTTTGTCATGGGATTCCTTATTTGTGTTGCTCGCGTAATTCATATTTTAATACTTTGCCGACGGCATTGCGGGGCAAGGTTTCAAGAATTTCCAGACGTTCGGGTAACTTGTATGCCGCAATTTTCCTATCTCTGAGAAAAACCACGAGTTCCTCTAACGTTACCTGCTCGCCAGGACGTGGCACGACACATGCACAGATACATTCACCAAGAACGTCATCTGGAAAACCGATTACTGCCACATCCGAGATTTTTGGATGTCCCTGGATGAGCATTTCTATTTCTTCTGGCGAGATGTTGAAGCCACCACGAATGATAATATCTTTGCAGCGACCAATGTAGTGATAATAGCAAAGGTTTCCATCTTGCTTAGCAGCAATTTCAAAAACATCTCCCGTACGGTAGTAACCTTCGGAGTCAAACGCCTTCTTCGTCAAATGATCTGCTTGATAGTAGCCAGCAAAAATAGCAGCGCCTTTAATCAATAGCTCACCTGGTTTCCCTGGTGCAGTAATTATGTCCCCTGTTTGCAAGTCCACCAGTTTCGTCTGCATGCGACTCGAAATACGAGCAGGCCACGCATAATCTTTGTCACCAAAACGAGGAAAGTATTGTGCGCGTTGTTCGGGATCTGGTATTTCATTTGGTCCGCTGATAAGTGTTGTACCCTCGTTTGATCCAAAGAAGTTGACAATATAGATGCTGTACTTTTCCTGCCAGGTCTTCACCATCCAGGGCGAAAGTGGAGATGAACCCGAACCGAGTGTTTTGATGGTGCTGATATCGGCATTTGCCAGTAGGCTCTCATTCTGCAGCAACATGTTGAGCAAAGCAGGTGGAGCTACGGTAAAGTTGACTGCTTCAGTGGATATTTGTTGTAGAAATGTAGGTAAGCTGAGAGGGTGATGCTGTACCAGTTTGCCCCCGGTGAGTAGCCAGGACATCATCATACCACCGATACCTGCCATGTTTACGAGTGGAAAGGGGTTGAGGATATTACAGCCAGGATCGAGTGTGGCTGCATCCATCATCGCCATACCTACCATCAGCCATTCATTATGGTTGCGAGGCACACCCTTTGGCGTACCCTCGGTACCTGATGTCCAGCAAATTGTAAAAACATCATTAGCGTCAACTTCATTTCTTTGTATGTAATCTGCTAGCATCAGTGTATCGTAATTTTTGTTCATATGCTCGTCAAGAGAGATTGTCCCTGCAGGCACATCTTCACCGAAGACCAGGATAGATGACAGAGTTGGTAACATTGAACGTAAATCTACTACCATCGAGGCATGCTGGTGTTTACCAATACGCGCAATCGTGATAAACGTTTTCGCCTGGACGAAAGTGACTAGCTGTTCCAGTTCAAATTCGCGATACTGGGCAGGGAAAGGGCTAACAATAGCTCCAATCCGAGCAGCGGCAAGATACACTACTACCAACTCAACGATATTTGGTAGCTGTACGGCGATAATGTCATCTTTCCCGATACCATGTTCAATGAGAACGGCTGCCAGTCGATCGACCGCTTGCTGAAGTTCCCCATATGTGAGCCGTTGTGGCTGTCCACCAGCGATTTCACTTCGATTTGGTGGATCCACCACAGCGAGAGCATTTTGGGAATTTGCGACATTGCGTAGGAATAGGTCATGAAGTGTTTCTGTTCCCCACCAACCGTTTTCCGTATATGCGCGTATGCGCTCTTTAGTGCCTAAAATCATGAAGGTGACCAACCTTTCAAAAGAGATTTCGGTGATTGGCAAAAGTGTATCTTCAGAATGCATGACTTCGAAGCTTTTCAGTGTGCTACATCCTGCTATATACCTATATATTAGGAACCATTAGAAACCAGTTTTTCTTCGGGAACCCAGCAGGCGTGGAAACCGATGGGAACACGCTGCGGGATACGGACACGCGCGATTGGATCAGCAGTTATATCACGCGCATCAATGATTTGCAATTCTGAAACTTCGTCTCGTTCGTCATAGATGAAAGTCAGGAGATAGCCATCATCTTCTGATTGCGCATTGGGACGAGGCGCGAATGGTGCTTCACTGCCATAACGCCCCTGACCAAACCAGTGTATGTCCGAGCGCCCTGTGATCATGTCGTACTTTACCAGGCCATCGAATAGTAAAGTCGGAGCAGGTGAGATATGTACGTTGAAGGCATATCGTGATGGACGTCCAAGTTGCCAGGTATTGATGGTGGGAAACTCTGTATTATCATCGTCCAAAGCCCCTTCTTTTACCGCACCCGTGCGCAGATTGAAACGCCAGCGATAGAGGCAGGCATCCAGGCGCAAATAAGCGAGCATGCGCTCTAACCTTCCGTCCCGCTCAATATCTGGCGGTGTTGGCCGTTTCACACGACAGGCATCGAGAACTATTTCATCACCCTCTTCCCAGGCATTAATGGTGTGATAGAGATAGCAAGGATTGGCCTCAAACCAGCGAATATTGGCGTTATTGCCATAACGTGGAACAATTCCAAAACGGCTGGGAATATCCCTATGAAATTCAATCTTGTGACGTCCCTGTTTCAGGGCCTGTTGATCTGCGAAGAGTGGAAGGTCGAGCAAGATTGAGTAATGTTCCGTGATGGCCATATCATGGGGCAGGCGTGGGCCTGGCAAATCTATTGGTACATAGTTGGTCAACGATCCGCTGGCTGATACTACTCCATAGGTCATATAAGGTGGCCGTGGGCTATAGTCAAAGAACATCATTTCGCCTGTACGCTCATCAACCTTCGCATGAGCAGAGACGTTATTACGGAGTTTTCCACCGAAGTCTTCAACTCCGAGAGTTTCAAGAGTAAGCGGATCAATCTTGTAGGGCTTACCGGAGAGATACCACAACGCCAGTAGTTGACAATTGTGGAAGACGACATCAGTGTTAGCTGTATCCTTTAAAGGTGCATCGGGAGGATTGTTCGACATAGGTTCTAGCAATCCTGTCCACATGAGATGACCTGCTGCTTGTTCGCGTTCTGTGGCCGAGGTACGAATCCAGCGATTGCGATAACTGACCTGCCCATCGCGAATATGAACAGCGTGCAGCATGCCATCACCGTCAAACCAGTGGTAGCGTCCTTTGGGTTGGAAACGCGGATTGGGACCGTTTCGCACGTAGACACCATTGAGATCTTTAGGTACCTGGCCGATGATTTCCATATTCTCGGCTGTGATTTCTGTATCTACAGGTGCATATTCGCCCAATAAATAGGGGTTATTTTGCGTTTCCAGCGCAAAGTTAGCAATATCGTTGCGAATTGCCAT
>Ga0209048_10002451_pt1 | contig 18392 bp, 15 predicted proteins | sample FrelakmetCRP12CR_FD_187146 | JGI IMG/M metagenome (GOLD analysis project Ga0209048, IMG submission 187146) | Freshwater lake sediment microbial communities from the University of Notre Dame, USA, for methane emissions studies - CRP12 CR (SPAdes)... | ecosystem: Environmental > Aquatic >... | reverse complement strand
CCGATCTCTCGACGATGTTACCGCCGACGAACCGGCCGTCACCGATGTAGACATCGACACCCAGCGAACGGTAGCGCTGCACCGAGTCGTTGTGGCTGATCCCGGCACGCAGCATGCGCATGCGGTCCATGACCGCCGCGAAGTCGATACGCATGCCGTGCGGCACCTGCACGCCGAACTCGGCGGCGCGACGCGCCTCGTGCGCCGCGCGCGAGGCGCGGATCAATCCCTTCGATGGCACGCACCCGACGTTCAGGCAGTCGCCGCCCATCAAATGCTTCTCAATCAGCGCTACCTTGGCGCCGAGCCCGGCGGCCGCCGCCGCGGTGACCAGTCCGGCGGTGCCCGCGCCAATGACCACGAGATTGTAGCGTCCCGCTGGCGTTGGGTTGCGGTACGGCTGCGGATGAACGTTGCGGAGTAATGTCTGGTTATGGGCGTCGAGCGGCGCAATCAGCGGCGACGATGCTGCAGGTGCCGTCGCTTCAGCGGTCCCGCGCAGTGCAACCACCTCACTCACCGGTCGCCTCCAGCAGCGCGCGGCGCGCCGTCCGTGTCACCAACGTTGTGACGACGACGGTCGCCACCAAGCCAAGGATCAGCACCGCGTAGTAGCCCGCACCTTTCTCGGGGGCCGCCCCGCCAGCCAGCGCGGCGACGTCGCCTGCCAGCTTGCCGTAGTACACGTAGAGCAGCGTCCCCGGCAGCATGCCCACCGATGCCGCCGCGTAATCGGCGAAACTCACCTTGGTGAGCCCGAGACCGTAGTTGAGCAGATTGAACGGAAACACCGGCGACAGGCGGAGCAGGAAGACAATCTTGCGCCCTTGTGCACCGACGGCGCGATCAATGGCGGCGAAGCGGGGATGGTTCGCTAGCCGGCGTTCGATGGCGCGGCGCGCGAGATAGCGAGACACCAGGAACGCCGCGGACGATCCGAGGACGGCGGCGATAAAAACGTACACGACGCCTCGTGCCAAGCCGAAGATCGCGCCCGCAGCCAGCGTCAGCAGCGAACCGGGAACGAACGCGACCGCCGCCACGGCGTAGCCGAGGATGAAAACGATCGGGCCCCAAACACCCAGCCCATTCACCCACTGGGCAAACTGCGGGATGTAGCTCCCCGCTTGCCGGCCGAGGACCACCAGCGCCAACAGTGCGATGGTGATCAGTGCGATACGGGCTAATGGAATGGACTTGCGCGGCGTTGGCGCCGCGCGAGCAGCCTCGGCAGTGCCTGCCGGCATGACACCCTCCTGCTTCATACGGTCGGTAGGATGCCTGAAAGCGGTTTGGCGTTACAACCGCAGGGCGACCTTATCTGGCCGCAACTGTTTGCCACGCGCGGCGTCAGTAGCTGTCCGGCCGCAGCAGCGCGTCGGTGCCACCGTCGACGAACAAGATGCTCCCACAGCAGAAGGAGGCATCCGGGTTCAGCAGGAAGGTGATTGCTGCGGCGATCTGCTCCGGCGTACCGAAGTCGCCTAACGGAATCGGGAAGTTTCGGATAGCAGGTCCGTATGCCGGGTGATCAAGACCACGCTGCAGCAATGGCGTCAGCACAGCGCCGGGCGCGACCGCATTGAGTCGGATGCCAGTTGCGGCCCAGTCGGCTCCGGGTGCGTTGCGGCGCACCCAACGTGCCAGGGCCAGCTTCGAGCCTGCATAGGTGCGGTGGCCGTCGATCGTCAACGCCAACTCGCGTGCCTCAGCCTCGTTACCTGCCAAACACGCGTGCACCAAGGGCGTCTCGGCGTTCGGGAGTGTGGATGAGTTCGACGAGATGGCGACTGCCGCCGGTGCTTCAGCCGCTGCCAGGGCTTCGCGCAGTCCAACGAGCAGCGCCTGCGCCCCGAAGTAATTCAGCGACACAATCGTGGACCAGGGCTCGAACTCCGGTCCCACGCCGGCGCACACGACGAGGCCATCGATGCAGCCGCGCGTAGCTTGCATCACAGTGGCGATTGCCGCCGCGCGTCCGTCTGGCGTTGCTAGGTCGGCCAGCACCTCCGCGTCACGCAGGTCGACCCCGATCACCTGGTCGCCCGCCGCCTCGAGACGCGCGCGTGTGGCCAGCCCGATGCCAGACGCCGACCCGCTCACGACAATGACTGCCATGCGTTGCTCCTGTCGCGCGGGGAGGGACCGCCAGCGTCTCGGAGGGCCGCGGCCTGCCGCTGTGTCAGGCCTGCGCGTCCATGTGGCGCAAGCGCTGCGCCATGACCCGCATGACCTGAATGGCGAAGTGGGGGGTTTGCTGGACGAGGCGCTGGAAGCGCTGCTCGTTGACGCTGACGAGCTTGCAATCGGTCTTGGCGACGGCCGTCGCGCTGCGCGGCTGCTTGTCGATCAGCGCCATCTCTCCGAGGATGCCGCCGGGACCTACAGTGTCGACGATCTTGCCGTTGACGACAACCTCGACCTCTCCCTCTTTGACGACGTACATCGTGTCGCCAGGCTGCCCCGCCGTGAAGATGTGCTCGCCCGCAGCGATCTCTTCGAAGTCATCCGCGAAGCGGAACACCGAAACGCCTGCTTGCGGCGTCGTTGTCATCCCAAGACTCCTTCCACGCTCGCCCCAGCGTCAAACATCCGGCTCCACTAGTATCCTCCGCACGCGCGGTCAACGGGTACCGAAGTCAATTAACGAAAAAGTCGCATACTGCAAGACCCGAGAGGGGCAGGGGGAGGCTGGCTTGGTCGCGGCGACCGAGATTCACCGACATTCCAAACGAACCGCCAGCGATTCTGACGTGTCAGTGAGCAGGGCGACCCAGTCGTCGGCCCAGCCGTATTTTGCGGTGAGCAGCTGACGGATGCGTCGATGCCCCTCGGGATTCGGGGTCGTGCCGGCGCGGCAGTGGTGCAGCGTGCCGCCGCGCCGCAACTCGACCTCGGCATTGGCCTGGAGCTGGAGCAGGAAGGGCCGCTCCGGGTTTGCCGCTTCGATCCAGGTGTAGCCGTCTTCGTCAGCGACCCACGTACGTGTCTCGCGCGCCTGGCCGTGCGCATCGAAGGTGCGCAGGATGACGACCTCCCGACCCTCCAACGCCAGCAACGTCACCGCGGTGAACACGACCGCGGTGCCGAGCACCGTGCCCAGGATGATGCGCGTGCGTGTCATTCGGCTCGATTAGTAGCCCGGCCGTGAGCAGTCTGCCAGCATCGACGGCGGCCACGTCCTGTGGCAATCATCGGTGGTAGGAGGGTCCGTCATGTCGATTGCTCTCGGCAGCGCCGTCGAGGAGAGTGTGCCACGGCTCAGCGTCCGTGATCCAGCGCGGGGCGCGGTCATCGATGAGTTACCGATCGATGACGCTGCCGCGGTCGCCGCGGCGGTTGCACGGGCGCGCGCTGCACAGCCCGCGTGGGCTGCGTTTTCCGTGCGCGAGCGCGGACGGCTGCTGAAGCGGGCGCGCCGCGGGATGGTCCGCGTGCGTGCCGAGATCCTCGATCGCCTCGAACGCGAGACTGGCAAGGCGCGCTTCGATGTCGTCGGCGAGCTCATGGGCACGTGCTTGGACATTGGTTACCTCGCCCGCCGCGCGCCACGCTGGCTCAAGCCGCTGCGGGTCAGTACGCGTCCCCTCTTCGGCAAGCGCGGCCGTGTGGTGTTCAAGCCGCACGGTGTCGTCGGCATCATCAGCCCGTGGAATGCGCCGCTCAATCTGGCGCTCGGTGACGCCATTCCTGCGCTGCTGGCGGGCAACGCGGTGGTCATCAAGCCGTCCGAACTGACGCCGCTTGCGGTGCGTCGTGCCGTCGAGACGATGAACCAAGTTTTGCCGGCAGGCGTGTTGCAAGTCCTGATCGGAGCGGGGGAGACCGGTGCGTGCCTCGTCGATCATGTCGACATGATCTGCGTGACGGGATCGCCCGAGACCGGTCGGCGTGTGATGGAACGCGCCAGCCGTCGGCTGACGCCAGTGTTACTGGAACTTGGTGGCAAGGATCCGATGATCGTGCTGGGCGACGCCGACCTCGACCGTGCCGCCAATGCTGCAGCGTGGGGCGGCTGCCTGATGACGGGGCAGGTGTGTATGTCGGTCGAACGCGTGTACGTCGAGGAGTCCGTGGCCGAGACGTTCACAGAGAAGTTGGTGGAGCGCGTGCACGCACTGCGCGTCGGCGAGAACGGCATCGATGCAGAGATCGATATGGGTCCGTTTACCAGCCCGCGTCAGGTCGATATTGTCGAGCGCCACGTCGCCGACGCGCAGGTCAAGGGTGCGCGTGTCCTCGTCGGTGGCCAACGGCGCAGCACTACGGCGGGGGTTTTCTATGAGCCAACCGTATTGGCAGGTGTCGATCACACCATGCAGGTCATGCGCGAGGAGACATTCGGGCCGGTGATTCCCGTGATGGCCGTGCGCGACGCCGAGGAGGCGCTGCGCTTGGCGAACGATAGCAGCTACGGCCTCAGCGCCAGCGTGTGGACCCGTGACGTACAGCGCGGCATCGCGCTGGCGCAACGCATCGACAGTGGCACTGCCTGCGTCAATGAGTGCGTGCTGTCCGCCGGGGTGCCAGGGCTGCCGTTCGGCGGCATCAAACAGAGCGGCGTCGGCAGCCGCCATGGCGGCGCCGAGGGCTTGCGCCAATTCTGCGTGCGCCAAGCAATCCTCGTCGAGCCGCGCCGGCGGACGACCGAACCCGCCTGGTTTCCGTACTCAACAAAACGGGCGCGCCAGATCGAGCGGCTGATGGGGCTGCTCTTCCGTTGGTGAAGCCTCTCGTTGGTGCGTTGAACGGAGATCAACAGACTCACCATTGCGTGCGACCACCGCGGCAGCGAGCTCGAGCGGCTGCCGGCGACGGGCCGGCTGGTCCTGTTCAGCGCGACGTTGTCGAGTGCGGCATCCGGCGCCCGCGCGGCCTACTTCTGCTTGGTGATGACGAACTCGTCGACGGAGAAGCCGAGTTCCCAGCCCTTGCCGGTGCCAGCAAGTCCCAGCGACACCTTGTCCTTGGTCATCACCCAGGCGTCCGCCGCCTTCTTTGCTCCCGCGCTGGTGTCGGCAGCCACGTACTTGCCGAACACTTCGTCGATGCTGGACACGTCGGTGAACGAGCCGCGGCCATCCGAAATCTTGAACTTCCCGACCTCCAGCCCGCCGCCCTTCGACTGGATCGTTACCTGCGCCGACTGGCCGTTGTCACAGGTGATCTTGCCAGTTCCCTTCGCGCTCTCGTAGAAGACAGACCACTCTTGGAGATCAAACTTGAGCGTACACTTCGTCGATCCAGCGTACGCTACCGGCACCAACAGGCACGTCGCCAGCGTCACAAGCGAAACAGCTCCCCAGATTTTCTTCATAGCACGTCCCTCCCGGCTACTCAGTTAGCGCCAACCGGCCCGGCGGAGCAATAGCTCACAGCTGTCTTCGGCGAACCGGGAGACGCGACGCTGCTCGGTGCAGTATCGCTCGAAGCCCTCGGGTTCGTCCTCGACGCAATCCGCCGCGACCTCTTGCCCCTGCCCATGGTGATTGCCGGTGCTCCGCGCGGCTGACGGTCCGTCAGAAGATTGTCGGGGCACGGGATTTCCCATCAACCCGGCAGCGTCTGGTGCAGCAGAACGTATGGCCGACGCTGACGAAGTCCGGCCTCGATGCGGACAGACTATGAGCCAACGCGGATGATGATCTGCTCCGGGGGTCCGACGTTCCCGTCCTGATCCCGCAACCGCACGGTGACCAGCGTATCGCCGGGCGGAAATTCCATGACGCCCGTGATCAAGCCGCAGAACTCGACGGTGCTGGCCGCGCTGACGAAATGCGAATCACCACTTGGAAACAGGACGCAAGCCTCGTCACGGGTGCGTGCCACCGGCATGTCGCTGCCGTTCACAAAGCGACACGATAGATCGTTGACCGCGGCGACTACCACCGCCGTCTCGTCGAAGCTCGGCGGATCAATAGCCGGTATACCGCCGGCCGTCGTACCGGAGCGGTCGCAGACCGCGGCGCTGCCGTTTCCCAACGGACGTGACACTTCGATTTGCAAATCGGGCAAGGATGTCGCGTCGCTGACGAACGCGGAACGACCAACGGGTGAGCTCGACGTGCCCGACTCGCCCTCCACGACGAGCGAGAAGCCGGCTCCGGTGGTGCGCATGTAGATCGGCACGCCATCAGTAGTCATCTCCGTCGACGCGACCAACATATCGTCGGCGCGCGTGATGCCGAAGAAAGTGATGATCGGTCCGCTGGGCCCGATGGGTGTTGAGGTCGGCGTGCGGGTTGGGGTGCGTGTTTGTGTCGGCGTCGGTTGATGCGTAGCGGTCGGTAGCGGTGTCCGCGTGCGTGTGACGGTCGGCGTGCGTGAGAAGGTTGGTGTGAGCGTGGCCGTCGCGGTGAATCCAAACGTTGGGGTGCGCGTTGCCGTCTGCGTTGGTGTCGGCGACGTCGGCGTTGCTGCGGTCCGCGTGGCAGACGCGGTCGCCGACGATGGGAGCGTGCGGGTCGGGGTGGCTGACGGTGCGGTTGCGAATGTCCGCGTCCCCGTTGGCGTGACTGTCACGGTCGGCGTCGATGTCGGACTGCGTCCAACCGTGCTGCTCTGAGAGGCCACGGCGGTCGCGGTCGGTGGCACCGGAGTACGCGTGCGTGTTGGGGGGTGCGTGAACGAAGGCGTCGCGGCAGGAGGGACGGTGGCGGTCAGGGTCGGCGTAGACGTTCGCGTTGGCGCTGCAGTTGGGGTTGGAGTGAAAGTCGGCGGCGCCGGTCCGGGCCCCACCTGGAGGATCACTTGTTGTGTCGGGCCAAGGTTGCCAGCCGTGTCGCGCCAGCGCACGGTCAGTACCGTCTCGCCTGTCGGAACCTCCAGGGGTAGCGATACGAGCAAACACAGCTGCATCTGCGTCCCCGAACCCATGAAGAGCGGCCTGCCGAAGCTGTCTTGCAAGCAGGAGAGGTTGGGGGAGGTGACGGCCGGCGGAAAGTGGCAGGCGAGGTCGTTGAGGGCGTTGGCAACGCTCTGCGACGGACCGAACTCGGGCGGATTGACCGCCGGGACACCGCCGTCGCACACCGCGAGGCTGCCATCGCCCAGCGGTGTGCTGCTCTCGATCTGAATGTCGGGGCGCCGCGAAGGATCGTTGGCATTGGCGTTGAACGTCACGACACCAGGCTGTTGGCCGCTGAGCCCAGTGCGTCCCTCCACCACAAGCTGGAAGCCGGAGCCGGTGTTGCGGAAGAAGACTGGCGTACCGTTCACCTTCCCGAGCGGCGTCGAAGCTCGGCCATCCGCGCCGGCGAGCCCCAGAAAGGTGATGACCGGGCCCCTTGGTGGATTGAGGGCCTGCAACAACGCCACAGCGTCGGCGGCACCGACTTGGCCGTCCCCGTTCACGTCGCCACCGCCGCAGTCGAACTGCGCATCATCAAAAAGCTGAGCCACCAGCGCCGGAAGGTCACTGCCGTTCAGTTGGCCGTCACAGTTGACGTCGCCTGGGACCTGCGCGTGCGCCGCGGCGGACGCTACGAGCAGTGAAGCCAGGACAATGTAGTGCCTCATTCTTGGTAGGAAGGGTCGTGCGAGCATGCGTGTGCGGATCGGAGATGACAGGACGAACTCAGTGACCAATGCGTTGGGGCTCCTCAGGCAGGGTGCTTAGTGTAGTTACTCTTCGCGCATCAGAACTTCAATCGTATAATGAAGGGGCCTGCGGCCACCGCCCGGGGCGTGCGTGTTTCCCTTCATTGCGAAGCCTGCGCAAGCGCCGTTCATACAAATCGGAGGCTGCCGACCGCAGTGCGGAGCGGTGCCAGGTGCCGCTCCGTGGCATGAATAATGCGCCGCCCAGAGGGGGCTTGAGACCTTGCTCAACCGCAGCTCTGTGGCTGCACGGAGACGACGATGAAAATGGAGTCCTCGACGTGGCCCAGTCGGATGAATCCCACTGATGCGCTGTTCTGGTTCATGGACAAGGTCCCCGAGATGCGCTCAACGATCGGCGCCCTGATGCTCTTGGAAGGGGCGCCGGCTCGGGAACGCATGCACCAAGAGTTCGAATGGCTGAGTTACTACTTCCCGCGCATGCGGCAGCGGGTAGTCGAGGTGCCTTTCGGTCTGGCACCGCCCGAATGGCTCGAAGATCAACAATTTGACCTCGATTACCACGTTCGTACGTTGCCGATTCGCGAGCCCGGAGGTGTCGAGGAGCTCCTGGCCGACATGGGTCCCCTGTACGCCACCGCATTCGACCGTGATCGCCCGCTGTGGGAAGCCTACGTCGCTGAGGGATTGCTGGGCGGCCGTGGGGCGGCGTTCATCAAGATGCACCATTGCATGGTCGACGGTGTCGGTGGTACCCGCTTGTTCGAGGGCCTGCTGCGTGAGCAGCGCGAATCCGAGGAGGCGCCACGGACCCGCGCAATCGACACGCGGTCCGACAGCCCGGCAGCACTGCTGTGGCGGGGGGCGCTGTACAATGCCGAGGAGATGGCCCGGGGCGCCGTCGATGCCGTCAGTGGTGTGTGGGATGCGGTGCGGAGGCCGGGGCGCCTGCTGAGCAGCGTGAGCGGCGCGATCAAGTCGATGGGGGGCTTCGGCCGAGAGTTGATGGTATCGCGTGCCCGCAGTCCTCTGCATCATCGCCGCAGCCTGTCGCGACGCTTGTCGACCTTTGAGATGTCTCTACCTGACATCGATGCGGCGCGTGAGCGGCTGGCAGCCACGAACAACGACGTCGTCCTGACCATCGTCTGCGGCGCCATGCACCGCTGGCACACATCGCGTGGCGCCGATGTGCACGAGCTGCGAGCGCTTGTGCCAGTGAGCCTCCGTGGCGGCGACGAGCACAACATCGGCAATCGCATCGCCTTGCTCGCCGTGCGCCTGCCGATCGGTGAGCCCAACCCGATCGTGCGCTTGCAAGAGATCCAGCAGAACATGGGGCAGCTCAAGGCCGATCAGCGCGCCCGCATGTATCCGTTGATGGCGCGGCTGATCACGGCGCTGCCGCTGAGCGTGGCGGAACGCATCAGCCAGCAGCAGACGAGTCGCACCAACTTCGTGTGCACCAATGTGCCGGGGCCGCGGCAGCCGTGTTACTTCGCCGGACAGCTGATCGAGCGCGTCTATCCGTATGCGCCCCTGGTCGGTGACCATCCTGTAGCCATCGCACTCTACAGTTACCGCGATACGGTGTGCGTCGGGCTCGACATCGATCCAATGACGATGGGCGACCTCCCCCACTTTCGCGATGCGCTGCAGGAGGCGTACGACGAGGTGCTCAATATTGGCCGCCAGGTCGATCGCCGCGCGCGGCCGCGGCGTCGCCCACGACGCGCAAGGTCCGCGCCGACAGAGGCACAGCAAGCATCATAACGGTCGCTGGCGCGGGGCGGGGTGCGGTGATATGCAGCGCGCCGTTGGCGCGATCTCACGGTCACAATGGAACTCATCATCGATGCGGACGGCCATGTTCTCGAACCGCCGGACATGTGGGTGCGTTACATCGATCGGGCGTATCGCGACCGGGCCATCCGCGTGCGGCGCGGGGCCGACGGGCGGGACAGGTTGGAGATCGACGGCCGACCCGCGCACCTGACAACGCCGGAGATGCTCGGCGGATTCGGCGGCATGGGGAAGACGCTTGCAGAGCTTGCGACGGCATCGCTCTCGGGGCGCTACGCCGAGAACGCCCCGCTGGCTGCGACCGACCCGACAGCGCGCTTGGCGCTGTTGGATGCCGACGGCATCTCGCACGCGCTGCTCTATCCGAGCCTCGGGCTGCAATGGGAAGCGGAAGCGCCTGATGCCCCGTACGCGCTGGCGCATTGCCGTGCGTACAACCGTTGGATCGAAGAGTTCTGTGCTGGTAGCGGCGGGCGGTTGGTGCCGATCGCGCACCTTTCGCTGGGTGACGTTGACGGTGCCGTGGTCGAGTTGCGTCGCGCCGTACGTGCCGGCGCCCGTGGCGCGTTCGTGTTGCCCTTTACCCGCAGCGGTTTGCCGCACGGACACCCGGCACACGATCCGCTGTGGGCTGCGGCCGAAGAGCTCGACGTGCCGATCGCCATTCACACGGGAATCGATCCCCCATCGCGTAGCCTGCATCACCGTTTCGACGGGCTGGCCTGGCCCGAGGGGGTACTGCAAGGAATTTGGTATCTGCAAATCATGTTCACGCAGGCGGTGCAGCAGGCATTCACGACCTTCTTCCTGTTTGCGACATTCGATCGCTTTCCGCGACTCAAGCTGGTGATTCTCGAGGCGGGCGCGAGTTGGCTGGGGTTCTGGATGGACCGCATGGACGCCCTCTACAAGGGTCCGCTGCGTGTCACCATGCCGCTACATGAGTGTCCCAGCACCTACGTGCGCCGCCAATGCTGGATCTCTGCCGACCCCGACGAGCGGGCGCTACCGCCGATCATTCCGTACGTCGGTGCTGACCGTTTCCTGTGGGCGACCGACTATCCGCACAGTGACCATGGGGCAGATTACATGGATGAACTGCATGCCCTGGCTGTGATGTTGGATCCCGGCACGCGCCTGCAACTCCTCGGAGAGAATGTCGCCCGACTCTACGGCCTCACCTAGCCGCCTGTCGGACTTGGAAGCCTGCAGCGACCCAACCCTGTCCCGAGCCCAGTCGAAGGAGGGGAGCGGGCCATAGAAGTGACGCCGGCCGCAGGCCCTAGAATTCGCGTGTCTCGGCGCGCAAAGCGATTGCTCCCGCTGCCTGGCAGTGCCATGCTTTTGCAAATATGTTCTGGCACAGAATCGCCATCGACCTCGGTACCACCTATTCTCTGGTCTACACACAGGAGAAGGGCATCCTGCTGCGTGAGCCGTCCGCCGTCGCCATCAAGCGGTCGACGGGGGAGGCGATCGCCTTCGGTGAACGGGCGCGCACGATGCTCGGCCGGGCGCCGGAATTCATCGAAGTCATTCGTCCGCTGAGCGACGGCGTCATTGCAAATTTTGACGCCGCTCGCGCGCTGCTCCGGTACTATATCAGCGCGGCGTCGCGCGGACACTACGTCAGCCGCAAGGCGGTGATCATCTGCGTTCCACACGGTGCGACCGCGGTCGAGATGGAGGCGCTGTTACGCGAAGCCGAAGCCGCGGGAGGCGACCGCGTCGATCTGGTGAAGGAGCCGTTCGCCGCCGCGCTCGGGGCGGGGCTGCCGATCGAGAAGCCGCAGGGGAATCTGGCCATCGACATCGGCGGTGGAACCACCGAGGTGACATCGCTGGCGCTGAACGACATCGTACATTGCGAATCGCTGCGCATGGCCGGCAACGCCATGGATCAAGCGGTGCAGGCGTTCTTCCGCAACCGCTACGCGTTCTCGATCGGCGAGAACACCGCGGAGCAGATCAAGATCCAGTACGGAGCCGTGGCCGGCAACGGAGGTGTTTTATTCGAGGTGAAGGGATTGAATCAGCTCACCGGCAAACCACAACGCTTCTCGGTACACGCGTCGGAGATTCGCGAAGCGCTCGAGCCGGTCGCGCGTCAGATCACCGATGCGGTCCGTCGTTGTGTGGAGCAGTTGTCGCCTGACCTGGCGAGTGACGTCTTCACGAGCGGCGCTGCCATGGTCGGTGGTGGAGCGTTGTTGCGCGGCTGGCCGCAACGCCTGCGCGAGGCAATGGGGCTGAAGGTGCGCGTCCCCGAAGACCCGCTCATGTGCGTCATGCGCGGGCTGATCGAGATTCTGCACCACCGTGATCGTTACGAGCAGCTGATCGTCAACTCGCGTGCGCCGTCGTCGCTGGCTTCGTAACCCGCGTTCCGGTCTCCAGGCGCTGCAGCTCCGGCATGACCGTCCGCGCGAACAGCCGGATGCTGTGTTCGGCCTCGTCCGAAGGCATGCCGGCGTAGCTGTACACGCCGACGAACGTCTCGCAGCCGACGCAGGAACGGATGGCGAGAATCTTCTCCAAACATTGCTCGGGTGTGCCCCAGACCTGGAGATTCAGGAAGAAGTCGATGACGCCCTGCGTACCGTACTTGCCGACCATCTCCGACATCTTGCCGTAGTACTCGTAGCCTTTCGTTTTGCCGAAGTGGTCGCCCGTGAACTCGTAGTGGCGGATCACGGTCTCCCAGTAGCCACCGATGTAACGGATCGCCATCTCGCGCGCCCGGTCTTCGTCCTCGTCGCAGAACGTCCACCCGGCAGCGATCGTAGGCGGCGGCTCGCTACCGTTCAGCTGGCGGTAGATGGCGCGGTACTCCTCGAGCTCGGCGGCGACGATCTCCCACGGCTTCTGCGGGATGATGACGATGCCGACGCCCAGCTGCGCCATGATACGCACCGACTCCGGCGACACTGCGGCCGCATAGGTGCGACCTTTGAAGGATTTGAACGGTGCCGGCCGAATATCTCTGCGCGGCTGCTTCACCAGCGTGCCGTCGTACTCGCAGTAGCCCCGCTCTAGACCCTGAAGGATCATCTCCGCGCTTTCGACGAACCGGGCGCGCGACTCGTCCATCGGCAGGCGGAAGCCCTCGAACTCGATACGTCCCAAGCCGCGACCAATACCGAAGATCAGCCGGCCGCCAGAGATGTTATCGAGCATGGAGACTTCCTCCGCGACACGCATCGGATCGTGCCACGGCAGGACGACGACCATCGAGCCCAGCTGCAGACGGCGCGTCCGCCCTGCCATGTAGGTGAGGAACTGCAGCACGTCGGGGCACATCGTGTAGTCGGTGAAGTGATGCTCCACACCCCAGATGGACTCGAAACCGAGCGGCTCGGCGAGGTCCGCGAGGCGCAGCTCATTCGCATACACGTCGTGGTCGGACTGTTGATTGTGCGGGTTCTGGAAGATCGTCGACATTCCCACGTGCATGAGGATACCTCCGGCAAAATTCGCCGGAGGTTAACAATATTCCAGGTGTCGGGATAGAGCGGCCCGCGAGCTGCGGGGCGGCACGTCGGGTCAGTTGCGCGACGGTGTACGCACGGCCATGGAGACCTGAGCGGACGCTGCGTTGATGCCATTACGGGACGGCCACCACCGCCGCCGTGCGGGCGACAGCGGGCTGTCCGGAGCCGTGCGCTGCCCGGATGCCAGGAACGGAAGCTGTACGGTAACCGTCGTGCCACGGCCAACCGTACTGTCGATGGCCACAGAGCCGCCATGCGCTTCTACAATCGCCTTGACGATGAACAACCCCAGCCCCGAACCATCCGCGCCGTTGCGGCGCCGCCGATACTGCTCGAAAATTGTAGGCAGCTCGTTCGCCGCTATCCCGGGACCGGTATCTTCAACGGACAGGGCGAGCTGCTCGCCGGCACGCCGCACCGACAGCGTAACGTGCCCGCCTGTCGGTGTAAACTTGATGGCGTTGCCAACCACGTTCGAAATGACCCGCTCCATCTGCCCGAGGTCGAGATGTGCCATCGGCATGTCGGGTTCTACCGACGACTGGAGGGTCAGGCCCTTCAGTTCACAGGCGCTGCGCGCGAGCAACAGTGTATCCTCGATGAGATCCCTGAGGTCCACCGGTGTGCGTTGCAGGACCAAACGGCCGGCATCGATGCGCGCCGCGTCGATGATGTTGAGGGCGAACGTGATGACGTGTCGGGTACTGGCATGGATGCGCCGCACCAAGTCCGTTTGCTTATCGTTCAGGCGTCCCGCATCCCCTTCAAGCAACAGCGTCGCTAGCGACTGGATCACCCCGAGCGGGTTCTTGAGATCGTGGCTGATACCAGACAGCGTCTCCATCTGGTGGGCGCGTTCACGAGCCGCTCGCGCCTGCCGTTCACGCGTGCGTGCATCCTGCACCAGGTTTCCGAAAAACAGTGCCACGACGAACAGGAACGGGACGCGCAGCAGGTACCCCGGATCCATCAGACGATTCATGCCCACGACGCGGGACTCTGTGTACAGATGCGCGATACTCATCAGCGCGGCCGCCGTCACCACCAGTCCAAGCCGTTCGGTCAGCGCGCTCAGGAAGAGCACCAGGAAGAACACGACGTAGAACTCGCTCTGGCCACTGCCAATCAGCGTGAGGCCGAGGGAGACCATGAACGTATCGAGCAGCACGACACAGACGTCGAAGGCGTAGTGAGAGCGAAACCGTGGGAGCAGTTCTGTCAGAATCACGTTCGAAGCGAAGTATGCGGCGACAAACAACGCGGGCCCGGTCGGGCCTTGCCCGAGCGGACGGCTGAAAACGACGAGGTACGAGGTCGCGATGATGAGCACCCACCGCAACAACACAACCGCCTGCGCCATGCCCATGGATGTATCCTCGCTGTGTTTGGCCGGCAGCCCGGCGATATGCGACATGCGAGGAAAACGGTGCACTGTTCGTGCCACGAATACCTTCAGTGAACTGAGCGGCCGACCCCTGAGCCGCTGCGTGTCCAAGCGTCCGGTAGGCACTACAACGAAGCAGTCAGCATGCGATCAGAGCAAGCAAAAGCCAGGAAACAGCCGGGAAACCAGGACGATTCTGAACGATCCCTGAGCCGCGGCGTCGGCGTCAATTGTCGGTCACTCGGCTGAAAAATGACCATCCTGAAGCGTTACCTTCTTGGCCACCGCGATGGTCAACCGTCATTCGCTACGGCCCGGCCACGAAGGCACGCGCGACGTCACATTTGGCAGCGAAAACGAAGTCGCTGTCGGTAAGCCCGTTGATCTTGTGCGTCCAGATCTTTATCACGACCTTTCCCCAAGCGAGGAAGATGTCAGGGTGATGATTCTGCTCTTCGGCGATTGCCCCGACGCGATTTACCAACGCTAGCGCCTCGATGAAGTTTTTCAGCTTGAATTGCTTCTCCAAGTGGTGGTTATCGATGACGCTCCAACCTTCAAGCTGCGCCAGCAGCGGCGCGACCTCCTCGCCGGTAAGTGGTGATATGCCACCCTTGCACGGGACGCAGTGTCGATCCGCGAGACCAGGCATGTTCGAGTTCCAACCTTAGTGACGACAAGCAAAGGCCATGCGCAGCGCCGACGCGGCCTCGGCGATAGCCATCTTGGCCTGGTCGATGACCGACGCCATCCCGAAAAAACCGTGGATCATGCCGTTGTAGCGGCTGAGCGTCACCGGGACGCCGGCCTCCTTCAGACGCGCGGCATAGGCCTCGCCCTCGTCGCGTAGCGGGTCGAATTCTGCGGTAAGAACGAGGGCTGGCGGCAAGCCTCGCAGGCTCCGTGCGCGCAGTGGTGACGCCATTGGGTTCTGCCGGTCAACGTTGCTGCGCACATAATGATTCCAGAACCACTGCATCATGTCCTTGGTGAGCAGGTAGCCGTCGGCGTTGTCGCTATACGACGCGGTATCGCAGGCACCGTCGATCACTGGGTAGATCAACAGCTGGAAAACCAGTTGCGGACCGCCGCGGTCACGTGCCATCTGCGCCGTCACGGCCGTGAGGTTGCCGCCGGCGCTGTCACCACCCAGCGCGATGCGCGCCGGGTCGGTGTTGATAGTGGCGGCGTTCTGAGCGACCCATTTCGTGGCGGCATAGGTGTCTTCTGGCGCCGCAGGGAATTTATGCTCGGGGGCTAAGCGGTAGTCGACCGAGACCACCACGCAGCCGACCGCATTCGTGAGTGCACGACAGGCACCATCCTGTGTACTCAGGTCGCCAATGACCCATCCGCCACCGTGGAAGAAAACCAGAACCGGGAACGGGCCACTTCCTGCCGGCGTGTAGAGGCGCACGGGGAGGGCACCAGCGGGACCCGCGATGGTGCGGTCCTCCACCTTGGCGACGGCCTCGGGTGTTCCCGATAAGCTGCCCAACGCCTGCGCGGCGATGCGTGCGTCGGGTGGCGCGAGCTCGTTGAACGGCGGCCCACCGAGCGCCTTCAGTTGATCGAGCAGTGCTCGTGCTTGCGGATCGAGTGGCATGTCAGTTCTCGCGAGTCGACAGTCTAGAGTTGAGAGTGTGTCTGTCCAGGGCTCTGAGCTGCCACCTGTCGACTCTCGACGCGGTTTACACCGGGATGCGTGGCGCTGCAAACCCCGCGGCATTGACCTCGCGCCAGGGGTGGATTGACCGCAGCGCCGCCGCCCGCAATATATCGGCCGGGGTGAGGAGAAACGATGGCTGAGATACCTTCGACGATGGTTCCGCTCGGGACGCCGGCGCCAGACTTCCGCCTGCCCGACACTGACGGCACACTGGTCCGGCGCGACGACTTCAAAGACGCGCCCGCGCTGCTGGTGATGTTCATCTGCAACCACTGTCCGTTCGTGAAGCACATCCGCGACGGACTGGCACGGTTCGGCCGCGACTACTACGGGCGCGGCGTGGCGATCGTGGCGATCAACTCCAATGACGTCGCCAGCTATCCGGCCGATAGCCCGGCGAACATGGCCAAGGAGAAGCGTGCGGCGGGGTACGTCTTTCCGTACCTCTACGACGAAACGCAGCAGGTGGCGAAGGCATACCACGCCGCGTGCACGCCCGATTTCTTTCTTTACGACCGCACCCGTCGGCTCGTCTATCGCGGGCAGTTCGACGGCAGCCGGCCCGGCAATGGCCAGCCAGTCACCGGCGCCGATCTCCGCGCTGCGGTCGATGCCCTTCTGGCCGGGCACGAGGTCAGCCCCTGGGCCGGCGACCGAAAGCACCTGCACGGTGATCCCGCTGGCGTCCATGTCGGCGAGTCGCGCATCGATCGCCTCTGGCACCGCGAGGGTCGCCCCCCCTTCGCTGCTTTCGCCTCGACGGCCTCGGTCATGAACGACCTGCTCCCCGGCTTTGGCGTTCACGACTTCGCGACCTCAGGTGCACGCATCCACGCGCGCGTCGGCGGCTCCGGGCCGCCGGTTCTCTTGCTTCATGGCTACCCGCAAACGCACGCCATCTGGCACCGCGTTGCGCCCCGCTTGGCCGAACGCTTCACCGTGGTGGCGACCGACCTGCGCGGATACGGAGACAGCGAGAAGCCTGTGAGCACGCCCGACCACGCTCCCTACTCCAAGCGTGCCATGGCCCTGGACCAGGTGGAGGTCATGGAACGCCTCGGATTCCGATCATTTCACCTCATCGGTCACGACCGAGGCGGCCGCGTTGCACATCGGCTCGCGCTGGACCATCCCGCGCGGGTCCTTTCGATGACGCTGCTCGACATCGCTCCCACCCGGCACATGTACGAGAGGACCGACTTCACCTTCGCGCGCGCTTACTACCACTGGTTCTTCCTCATCCAGCCAGCACCCCTGCCGGAACGGCTCATCGGCGCTGATCCGAGGTTCTTCCTGCAACAGAAGTTGGGCAGCGGCTCGGCTGGACTCCGGCCCTTCGCTCCGGAGGCGATGACCGAGTACGAAAGGTGCTTCGACGCGGAGGTGATTCACGCAAGTTGCGAGGACTACCGCGCCGCCGCGAGCATCGACCTGCGGCACGACAGCGAAGGCGAGGAGCGCCGGCTGGAGATGCCGCTGCTCGTTCTCTGGGGACGACAGGGCGTGGTCCACAGATGCTTCGACGTCCTGGCAGCATGGCGCGAGTTGGCGTCCTCCGTGCACGGTACGGCACTCGATTGCGGCCACTACATCGCAGAGGAGGCGCCCGACTCACTCCTCCTTCGAGTCCTGCCCCACCTCGAACGCTGAGGGCACGGTGGGCCGCATCCGGCAGGGTCACCGGTCGGGCGTTCCCCTGATCAACGGAATCCAGCGCGCTCGTCAGTCGCCGCGCGGCTTGCCGCGCGGACGAGGGCATCCGCGAGCGAAAGGGGCCGGACCGGATCTCATCAGCATTGACGGTGATGGCATCCGGGCAGGCGCCGCTCCTCGCCTCGCCGGCCGGCGCTACCACCAGGGCTGCCGCCGGCGCCAGCGCCTGGACCCAGCGAACCACTGCGTGAACTCGGCGTTGGTTCGTCTTCGACGCGACGACGACCACCACGGGTTGTTTGACCGTATCCGCCCCAACGAGAGGAGGGGCGACCCGATTCCCACCTTAACGAACCTTCACATCTCGTCTCGGCAGGCTTTGGATGCTCTCGGCGAGGTCACGGTTCACCAGGGCGGAGTCGGCAACCGAGTGCGCGACTGCCTTCGCCCCGTCAGGTGTGGGGAGTCAGGGCCTGGCGGTCGGCGACGCCGGGCCAGTTGCGCCCGCGGCCGCGTCCGGGGCCGCACCCGACCGGCCTTTGATTTGGCTGGCGAGGAGCAAGGTAATGAGGCCGCCGAGCGTCCCGGCGTCGCTTCCCGCGGCTCCACCGATGACGAGGTTGTCGGGCGTAATCTTGATGTTGCCCTCCCGGACCTGCTTGAGGAGCTCCACTGCCGTCAGGCCGGCCTGTCCAAGGGCAGCCTGCTGCTCGCGGTACGCAACACCTTGCGCCTTGCCGTTGGCTTCGGTGACCTGCGCCTGGGCGAGACCGACCTTGGTGGTGCGCTCCGCTTCAGCGAGAGCCACGGTGCGGATGCGCGCCCCCTCCCC